>Ga0126342_10020855_pt1 | contig 10980 bp, 12 predicted proteins | sample Cyp1metagenome_FD_92528 | JGI IMG/M metagenome (GOLD analysis project Ga0126342, IMG submission 92528) | Coral microbial communities from Lord Howe Island, Old Settlement Bay, Australia - Cyphastrea 1 metagenome | ecosystem: Host-associated > Invertebrates > Cnidaria > Coral ... | reverse complement strand
TGATAACAATGAGGGGTTCACTACCATGCCGCTACTGGAGGGCTGGTATCTTCTCACGTGCAGCGTACCAGTTGAAGGAAAGTGAAAAGAGTGCTGCAGAAGGGTTCGCACTTTCTATATATATACACATGTATATAAATTGGATTCCAATTATGTTTCTTTCATGTTCTTTCCATCGCTTCAATGTTGATGCAGGGGGTCAGCAATGCTCTTCGGGCCTGGCGTGCTGCTTCAAGTGGCGGTCAGGTGGAGACTGGCGCAAGCACCGAAATTGGGCCTCAGATGCTTGGAACGCCCTTGGAACCAGCAGTGAATGATTTTCCTTGAGCTCAACATATTTTACCACGAGAAACTAGACTGGGGTCATCTGGGTCACTTGATTTTTCTGATGTGTATGTTTTGTGGAGGAAAGACCCATTGAAACGGGTCCATAGGTCTTCCCGGTGGCCCAAAGCACTTAGTGGTGTTTTTCAGCACCTAAGGAGCTGGGAGTGGCAGGAATTCTTATCCAAAATTCTGAGTGATCACTTCAACCATCAGCTGCAGCAGCTGCAAGAGATCTTGGGTGACCGGCAGCTGGTGGATCTGTCGCAGGTCACCGGAGCCCTTCACAGCTGGGTCACTGAGCACGGGGATTTCCAACTGGCATTGCGAGAGATGGAGCAGCTGCGGAGAGGAGAGCTGCAACAGAATCCCTCGAGTCCCTATGCCATCAGCATCCGAAACGACCTTGAGGGAAGCCCCTCAAATGTTCCAGATCGGAGCGTCTCAGCTGCTGCGGAGCGAGAAAGCAGAGAAATCCTGGCAGCCATCCGTGAGCTTCAGCGAAATTTGGACTTATCGCATGAGTTCTCAGCAGTGATTGCAGCGGTTCAGGAGAAGGATGTGAAACACACACCTGTTCTGGTGGCACTGCAAGAACAGAAAACGGACATCAACGCGCAGTTCGACGACTTAAGAGAGATGCTTCGACAGGCCCGGATTTGGATTCTATTTGGAGGATTTAGAGGAAGGTCAAATTGTGATAATCCGAGTATGAGTATGGTTTCTCCACGGTAGTCCCATACTTTTCCAAGGATTCTGCAGGGGGTTCAAGTTGAACAATCTCCAACACCTGCCATTCACCACGAGGATCATCATCGCATCACCACATCCACATTCAAGCTTTCCGAGTCCTGGACCCCAAGCTACACCCACATTAACCATTGTGGGCAATGTCCTGCCTTTCCTTGGCTATCTCCATATTTTCTGGCTAGACACTTTTAAGTCCTCTCTTGGGTTAAACATCACCTGAAATCACTTTAAACATCTTTAAACCATCTATATAATATCATCTGAAACCATGAGTCATCTTAAAGTCTTCAATCTCTCATGTGTCACCCACCACTTGCATGCATTCGTTACGTACATGTTTGAGAAACGACGATGGCTGCGCAGGGCCCGGACCGGCCACGCTCATCGGCCAGCAGGAAGCCACAAGCGAAGGCATGGGAGACTGTAGTACAAAATAGCATATTTTGTACATTTTTGTACTATTTCTATTCAATACATATTCATAATATGTAAAGAAAACTAAAGCGGGACTCTGGTCGTGTTTTGCCCAAGAACGGCCCAAGGGCCATTTTGGGATAATTAAAGGAATACAGAACAACAGACCATTCTTCCAACAGCGTGGTTGCATGATTTCGCGGTGGATTGTGTGACTTATGTTTGGAAGACAAGGACGATGTGAATCATGCTTCCACCAAACTTGGACACTTCGTTTATCAAGGGAAACAGAATATATTTATATATAGCACTTTGGAATGGACAAGATGTAGGCAGACCAAAGCACGCATGACGACCACCTATCTGCCTCAGGCGGAAAGGACGGAGAGCACTGCGGACAGTCAGGAAGCCTTTAAACTGACCAAGATTTTGGACGCCATCAAGGACCAGAAGGCCCCCAAAATTGACCCAATGATACCATGATGCTATGCAGCAGGGCCCATTGTAAACTCAGCGGAAACATATGGACCTAACTCAATTTAGATGCCCTGCCACCTGCTGGACTAGTACTTTGACCAGGTTTCTATCGACTTCTCCGTGGCGCAAGTCCTGAACAACATCCAGCAGAAGCAGCAAGAGACCATCGCTCCTTGTCCACGACGTCAGTAGCTACTGCCGAAGTGAAGATGTGGGGGGAACATAGTGCATCTGTCCTAAACCTGCATATTGGCAGTGTCCTTCAGGATAAACTGATCTTGACCGACCAGCAACTGGATTTCTTGAAGCAGGGGCTTTCCAAGTTGGGGCAGGAGCCGCTGGTGGATCCACAACCCTTTTTTTTCTCATGCAGTCGTGCCACTCGTGGCCATCAACCAAACACCCATCAACTGCTGGCCTTGTCCAGGACACGCTGCGGATCCGCACAGCAGCTCCCGCACCCTCGCCCGCCTCCCCACGCATGGGGCAATGGCAGCTGCCGGGCTCGCCATGGAGCCTCAGCAGACACTGTGGGGATGCTGTGGGGATCCAAGTTGGTACCTCCAAAAGGAACCTAAAGGCGATGGGAAGAATATGGCAGAATCGGATGTTTCGATCAAATAACATCAAATAACAATTTATTTCTCTAATCAATATTAGATACATCATATATGTGGTGATTGAATGATTCATGAGATATGTTCATTTAAAAAGAAACCAATTGTTTTCACCTCTTGAACCGTACTCCTGTAGTGAAACTTCACCCGCTGATTCTTACTTCCGGAACATGTTGCCGGAGAGCCGCATTTACAGATCGGGACAGCCACTTATTTTCGGGCTATTCGATTGACAATCCCATGGAACTTGGCCATCGGCCTGAGACCCAACACCCATCTACATCCATCTACCATGACAGCGTCATCAATTCATGGATGATAAACAAACACTTTGCAATCCGCACGGCCATGCACCAGCTTTTTCTTGCTTCGGGTGCGTTCAGTTGCAAGGGCTATGGGCCTTCAACTGAAAGCTGTTGATGGTTTTAGTGCTGATGTTTTATGATCTTCTTGGTACCTTTTACAGGATCATTCTCAGGTAGGCTATAGTTCTTCAGCCAGCTCAGCCCACATGCAAAGATTATCAAAGATTGGCATTGAACCGTGAAACTTGAGACCTTAAGTTGAGCAATGGATTGAGACAGAGATGGAGAGAGATGCTTCAGCGAGGGTCTCCAGAAACATAGATTCCCAATTCCCAAATCCTCCCAGTTTGCGCACGGTAAGGATCCCACCTGGCATCCTTGGACTGGACAAGTGACAGGGAATTGACACTCACTCCGTGCATCTCCGTGCCATGGCTCGAGCTTGACGGATTAATATGGTAACATGATGTACCATTAATTATGGTAACATGGATTAATATGGTACCATGGATTAATTACATCCAGAATTGCACTCGAAGAATCAGAGGAGTTCGTTTGCCGACAAGCACCTGACATACCTATATGATCCCATATTGGGAGTACTAATGCACTACCGGAATGCGAGAGCTCGTGCCGTTTGGTCACTTTTGCTCAAGGCAAGTTTTCGGTGGCCCTTGAATTCTTGGACTTGCCGAATGGCAGGATCTAGGCACCGTTCGGCTCACAAGCCGAACCTTTTTAGCTCATGAATGCCAGACCATGGTCGCTCCTGTCCAACATGGACCTGCCCTCCTGAGCACTTTTGTCCCAACAGATTCCATCACGATTATAATCGATTATGCTGTCCAAATGCTTTGTGCCTTGAAGTGTTTGGATATGAGACTATGTGAGGGACCCGGACAGCGTGTGCAGGTGGGTCAGCGGAGGCTAATGAGATATGGCTTGATGCATCGCGCACGTGCCAAAAGTATCCAAAAGATTTCAAACGTTGTTTTGCCACACACTGTTGTGCGATCTCGAAAGGGTCTACCTGATTCGGGTGGACTTTGGTTGGGTACGACGTGTATTCCTTTGATTTTTTCTGGCAGGTTTGGCTTGTTTTTGTGTATTTTCCATGTCAAGGTCTGCACTACGTCGCAACTATGTTTGACCACAGTCACTCTTGAGATGATCACGATTACCATGACATACGGAATGATTTCCTGCCTTTGCTCAATCCTTTGCCTATCCTAGAGAACTGCGAACTTGGTTTCGAACCAGAAAAAGGTCATTGCTGTAGTGATTTGTTTTCCCAAATTGTTTCCCAGAAGTGTTTCTTCCGCAAAGATAATATATAATATATATATAAGATGTGTGAAAATGTGCGACATCTTTGACACGGTGCTTGGAGCTTCCCCGTTCCAAGGCGTTGATGTGGTCCTGCCCTTCGTGCTGGGAGTTCGGGCCTCAGGAGGTCACAGACTGTGCTGTGTGAATTTCAGTCACTGAAGGCCTTGAAACAGAAAGAGAAGACCGAGATCAAGGCCCTGGCGATGGCAGCATGAAATAGCTGTAAATAGCTGCTGTTTGGCGACACAATCACCTTTTTTGTTAGGCTTCAAACACAGACTTTGAGTGCAAAAGTGAGAAGCTCATGCTGTACTTACAATATACTGTAATGTAATTTCTTTAATCTTTGCAGTTCTTTGGCAAGAGGTGGGAGCGCTTCGACTTTTGGCCCTCATGCGAGATGAGGACAAGGGCACTGACTTGGCTTGCATGGTTTGGTAAAACCATGTAAAACCTAAGCAGGTATGCCAAGTCAACTTATTGTCAGTCAAGGAGGATGCCAAAGCAAAATCCAGGTGTTGCGACCTTAACATCTGTAGCCTTAGGGGTAGGTTGGACAGGCTTTCCTGTGTAATCTCTTGTATTTCTATGCGCCGCTAATACTCACGGCAGCTCCTGGGAAGAATTACGATCCCGTATTTTTTTTGCCCTGATTCTCCAGGACACCTTCCGACCATTGGCCCGGCAGTTGGTGGCTGCCTCATTCGGTTAATTCGGTTATTGGCACACTCGTGCCTCGAGCTTCAGGATATCCTGGTCATTCCTGGTGCGCTGAGTGGACCACTGAGGACAGAATCATGCCACACATTGCTGAGATGTTGAACGACGTCTAGGTCTCAGATGGCCTTGGCTTGGAGGCTGCTAAAAATGGAGAGATATGCTGTACTGCGCGCCGCTTTTTGTACCCGATATCACAGGCATAATTGTGATGGTGGTGGTGGTGATGATGATGATGATGAGGAGGAGGAGGAGGACGACGACGACGACGATGATGATGATAACGAGGATCATTATTCTTATCATTGTCATTCATCAGTCGCCATCTATGGTTTCCATTTTCAGTTTATCTATCATTTGTCATATTTACCATGCTTGTTCCTGTATCTTGTTATATTATATGTATTTATGATTTAATTGAAAAACATATGTAGTATCTATTGTATGTATACTGCATACATATTATAATGTTTATTCGATTATTGTTGTCAATCATTATTAGTTGTGGTTACCATTGGAATCCATCAGTAATCCTCATGGTCCTCCCTGCCTCAGGTGAAACGAGAAGTCCGCGAAACGGCCCTTGGCTCGGCATTGATCAGACACCTGCGACTACCGGGTGCATCATGGTACCGGTTGAGCCGACAGAGGCTGCAGATACTGCCAGAGTTCTGTTTGAATGCGCGCAGAACAAGGACAGGTTTGGTGAGTCTCAGGTTGCCTTTGTGCCAATGCAATCCAATGCATGGATGTCTGGATGGCAAACATGCGGTGTTCGTAGCTTGCTGGCACCGGTACTATCTGTCAATATGGAAAAGATGACGCCACATCCACTGCACAACAGGTCCTTACTTTGAAGGAAAGATAATGCATGATGTGAAGACTTCGTGCTTTTCTTTTCGCACAGACTTGCTTAGCAAAGCCGGCCAATCTTAAGGTTCCATTTTTTGGTGCGGTTACTTAATTTCTTGACCCAGGACCTTGATCCCTACCTGGTTGATCTCATCAGCGTTGGGCCTCAAATGCCTCAGAAAGTATTTATTTGGAGAGAGCTGTCAACGAAATTGACGAAGCTCCAGTTGTTTGCCGCATGGGTCAGAGGCCATGATGGACCAGGAAGTCATCCCCAAAGTGGTCCAAAGCTCAGTGGCACATGGCCGCGCAGCCTTGCCACCATCCAGGGGAACTGTGAAGTCCCAGTCCTGGAAAGCCTGAAAGCCTGCACCATTGAAGGGAAATAATTCCTAGGCCCCCAGGCACTTGTCACAAGTTGGAATGAAAGCTGCCACCAATTTTATGAAGGTGGTTTGATGGTGCTTCCAGCTTGATTTGGATTTTAGATAATTCTAAAGTGGTGAACAATTTGTGAACCCAAAGGCTCGACCCAACACGTACTGTACCTGTACTGTGTCACCCAATGTTGGGAAACGCGGCTGCCATGCAGGTGAACCAGCTCTCAGAGATCGTTTTCGTCCAGTCGGTTGGCTGCTGAGATGGTTCAAGGGATGATAATTCTGGTGGTGTGCACTGCGCATGGATGAGACTTGGGAATGACAAGCAACACTCTTGAGTGTTTTCAGTGTGAATCGTGTGGCTGAGACTTAGGGGAAACGTGCAAGGAGGCAAGAAAAAGACGAAACTAATTACAGCAAACTTCCTTGACGTTGTTACACAATCTCACAGGAGACATCATAGAATCACAATCAATCACATTGCCATCAATTACACGTGCTCCTCTTGCTTGGACAAAGGTTGAGACACCAGCCCTGGCTGTGGTCATGCCACTGATCCTCCGTGGACTGAAAGACAGAGACGAGAGGAGCTGCCATCGATCCACCCAAAATGTCGGGTTCTAATTTGGTGGGGACACAGACTTCTGAAAACAACTCGGGATGTGCTGACAAAATCAGCAATCCCCTTGCTGCACCTCTTTATTCACTGTTACTATTTTTTTTTGATGATTCAGAAAACCCATCAGAAAATATCATGTGAAGGTGTTTTTTTTTGCTTGGATGAATCAATGAGAACAGAGGGCCCCCGGTCGCCTGCAGTATTTGCTGCTGCTCTGACTGCCGGTTTCGATAGGACGAAGCGACGGGCATTGGTGATCGCCGACAACATGTGCAAACTGGTCCCAGACGTCACAGAGATTCAGCCCTTTTTGCCCACGTGGTGTCCCAAGAGCGAAGCTGCCTAGTGCGGACAAGAGCATGGAATACCTGCTATTCACATCCACTCCACTGGAATTTATAGAAGAATGGCAGTGCCATATTTTGTTCAAGAGTTTCGCGCTGCATTGATTTGGATGACCCACCAAGGCTCATCCCTTTGGTGGAAAAATCGATCCAAACCATTTCCGATCCGGAGGTCACTGGAATTGATCCAATTCTCCCATTTCCATGCAACTCTAAAAACTCTACAGTGCTTGTGGAGGAAGGTGGGGAAAGATTAGGAAAGTTGCTGTGAAGTGTATGGGGTATGAACCTTGTGTGGACATCGGGTGGACCTCGACCTCCTTCCATCTTGAACAAAATCACACCAACTTGCAGATTAAAGTCTAAACTTAGAATTGCATCTCATACATTAATTTGACGCTGCGACAGGTCAGAAGTGTTGCAAGTCGCTGCTTTGCTACCCTACAAGCAGCGGACAAGGCCTGAACCTTGGGACCAGCAAGAGATCGTGGTGCACTGCAATGTCAGTTGGTGATTCAAGATCAACTCGGAGTCAACAGAGAAGATGTATGATGATTGATGTATATAGTGAATTACAAAAACAAAGCAGTGAAAATCCCCAGATCGCACTGTGCACTTCTCAGGCAGATCGAAGGAGATTCATCAGCAAAGCTTCAGCCAGGAACCTGTTGCTGCAGCATGCTGCAACAGTTTGGCAAACTTTGGCAACAACTGGTATCTTTGAATCACCTTGAACCACGGCGCTCGCTTCGTTGATAGTGGTGGCTCCAGATAGCCTGGCTCGGCGCTAAGGTTGTGGATTTGCTACAGGAGAAGATCCCAGCAGCAAAACTACAACTGGCCTGGAGCTGATAGATCTGGGAGTTGCCACGCCAATGGCGATCCAGGTCCGGCAATGCATGGCATCGGCATCTAAGGTGAGTGAAGTAGTCATCGACTACGTTGCATCGCTCTGTGCCTGTATGAGCGTCAAGGTCTTAAGTGATTGCATGCGATTGCAGAGTTGGATGGCAGAAGCAATATGTGCAGTGAAGGGGAAGTCCTGAGTCAGCTCTTGTTTCATGTTTAGTCTCTCCCACTGTCAAGAAAGAAAACAGTCGTAGACTGTGAAGATCACTGAAGTCCTGTCTCAGAAATGCGTCTGTGAAAGTCGTTCCTGTGGTACATCAGATGTGTCAGTTCAGATAGTGTTGATGAGGCCTGCAGAAGTTTCGAATTGGCAGAATGGTGGCAGTGCATTGCGTCCAAAACTGAGAGCCTAATCCAAAGCTCCTCAACTACATGACTGACTAAATGCATTAAGTACATATTGAAGTATATTCCATTGAAAACTATTTGAGAGAGTCAGGATATCAGTCAACATGAAATTGGTATCCAATAAAGTGTCCGGTGTGCACATCAAGAATCTTCCCTGCCACTTAAGGCCCTATCTCTCGCCTTTGATCTTATCCGTTGAAGACTGTGATGACTTAGTGCTGGGGCCTCGGTGCAAGGTGATGAGATATTGAGTGATGAGATCAGACAAAACGTCCAGCACCATCCAACCATTGCGTATGCCGTGATTCCTGGCCGATGATTCCACCATTTCCATTTCTAATCCACTGATTGGAATCCGATGATCACCTGAGCCAAACTGTTTTTTCCTGGCTGATCGAGAATATCGAAAATCGCTCCCGTCTGCGTCCACCACGAGGCCAGAACTGCTTGAGAGCTGCTATGATGCGGCTGAAGGTGATGACGTTGAGGATTTGGAGGAAGAAGGTGGGCTGGGTTACCCCCCAAGGGTTTCATTTGTGGTTCCACACACTGGTGGAAAGAATGTGATCTGTAAAATATGCTAGCTGCTAGTGACTTGCTTTTCTGAATCATCTCAGAGGGTAGAGATGCATTGCTTTGAAATTTGAGTGGTGCATGGTGCCAAGCTGTTACAAATATGGTTTCTTGAAATCATCTCAGGTGAAGACCTTTGCAATTGCGTCTTCACGCTTGGCTACGGAGTCTCCACCTCAAGCACTGCCGTGGCACTGTGACACACTGTGTACAGTAGCTGGAATCCCAATGTTGATCAAACCAAGGCCCTGACGTTGCTCAATAACACCAGGCTCCGTAGTGGAAAGATGTGGACAGGTTCTTTGCAATGCCAGTTCTCTATAGTTCTTCAATGTTCTTCAGCCGCTTCAGCATTGCATGTGTTGGATGATCTTGGATGTACTGCAACGTCAGATGCATTTCCCAATTGCATCCCACAGCAGCTGATGTCAGGCTACACCTCAAACGTGGTAAATGCTATGGGCTTTGTGGTGGAACGCCTAGGAGGTTGCACAAATCTGGATGGAAGCAAGACTGAATCGTTTTGTGTTTTATTCGCCTGTGACAATGGCGCAAAGAAGTACAGTAGAGGAGGACACACTAAAATCATTCAAGGAAGGGATGGAACTGATTTCCCAAAATGGTCCACATCAAATTGTCAAACGGAGGAAGACAGCAAAAAAATCCACCCTCAACGCCCTCAATGTTTGGACCGGGGTCCTGAGGTCCCAACGACTGCGGCAAGAGTACTCTTTTGAAAGCGATCAACAACGAACAGGCTGAAAGATGATGAAAGATTTCCATTAGATCCCATTGGGTCATCCGGTTGCTGCTTGTGCTGTCATGCCCTGCTCACCATGCTCACCTAAGCCCATGGATTTTTGTGTTCCAATCGTTGAAGCCATAATATATATATATATATGTATGTGTATATATATATGTATATATATATGTATATATATATATGTATATATATATACGTATATATATATATATATTTATTTATTGATTTATTGCTTTACCAATTAATTTACTTATTTCTGTATTTATTTATGTTTATTTTCTTATTTCATATTCTAATTATTCTTACTTCTGTTCTGGAGTTGCACGAAACATCCCAGCCGTGTTGATACAGGTGGAGGGGTTCCCTCCCAAGAGCGAGTTGGTTACGGCCTTCGTGGAGCACGGCGTGGGCGAGACAGAGCCGGAGTGCGAGTGGCCGCCTTGGTGGGGTTCTGGACACGTGTGGAAAGCACAGAATCATCAGAGGTTTTGCAAAGATATGAAGACTAAATAAAGATAAATATAAAGTATTATGAAGTATTATGAAGTATTATGAAGTATTATGAAGTATTATGAAGTATTATGAAGTATTATGAAGTATTATGAAGTTGAAGAGAGCATAAAATAGAATAAATGCATTGGTTTTGACCACAAACCAGGTCCAAATCAAAGGGTCTTGTGACCACTCAAAACCTGAGGTGGACTCCGTTGGAATACATTTTTGCAGATGAAACCATCAAAGCCATGGGAGTCACGATGCTTGGCAAAATTGGAAGGGGGACTGGTTTGGGATTTGCCAACCAGAAGCATTCTTGTGGACATTTTCCATCATTTTCCCCTTTTTTAGTCAAGATTGGTGTGTGGTCACTTCCCCAGCTTTGACGCAACTCAGGAAGAAGAAGGCCCATTGGCCCATTGGGCCGACCGTTGTGCAGTTTGCAGCTGGGAGTTCCATGCCAGTGACAAAGTGACCGGTCAGGTGGTGGCAGCCTTAAGGAGCGTTGGCTTTGACGATCAGAAGCTGAAGAGCGAGCACTCGCCTCAGTTGCAGCAGAGGGACCATTTCATGGTGGATTCTAATAGAGAAACTCATTCATTCAAAATGTTTTTCTGAGTTGGAACACGGCTACTTTATGCTATTTTTGGGCTGACGCCCCTCGTCGGCTCCGCCGGACCACTCGGCCCTCCATTTCATCGCAGTGAGGGCGTGAAAGTTACTGAATGAGGACCTGCTTCAGAAATAAGTATATTCCTTAGGTT
>Ga0126342_10020854_pt1 | contig 10980 bp, 16 predicted proteins | sample Cyp1metagenome_FD_92528 | JGI IMG/M metagenome (GOLD analysis project Ga0126342, IMG submission 92528) | Coral microbial communities from Lord Howe Island, Old Settlement Bay, Australia - Cyphastrea 1 metagenome | ecosystem: Host-associated > Invertebrates > Cnidaria > Coral ... | reverse complement strand
GCGTAGCATGACGTATGTGTGCAAGTGCATGAGAACGTACAGCAGCGTAGCATGACGTATGTGTGCAAGTGCATGAGAACGTACAGCGGCGTAGCATGACGTATGTGTGCAAGTGCGTCAGAACTTACAGCAGTGTAGCATGACGTATGTGTGCAAGTGCATGAGAACGTACGTATGTGTGCAAGTGCATGAGAACGTGCAGCAAATGACGCTATTATCCCACCCCACCCCACCCCCCCCACCCCACCCCTCCCACCGCCCTCGTCTATGATGTTGTTTTTAGTGTAATGTCAAAAAGTAAGAACAGCGGGGGCCGGCTCAGATGCCCGGCACCAAAAAGTAGTCAGCCCCGGGGTGTTTTTTATTGGGGTCCATCTTTTAAGATCGAAAAAACAATGTATTTTATATTAAGGTTTTTTCATTTCATATGAAGGGAAAGCTTCGAAATCCAAGTTTTGGCAACATTTTAATTAGATTTTAGAAGGAAATCTAATCGATTTTGAAATAGAACAAAATATTCTTTTACATTAGGGTTTTAAATTTAGTATTAGGGGGAACCCTAATAATAAATACCCCCTAATTGTGAAAACTACCTGAGGGGTTCAGTATTAGGGGGAAGGTTTTACAGGTTCATCACTTAGTTGATACAGGTCGGTGGGAGCTTCAAGAGTGCTTCAGTATCTTCCAATATCTTCAAGGCACTGAGGCAGACATCGCCATGGCGACAGCTCGCGAGAAATCCACCAAGCGTTCCCCAATGCCATCCCGGAAGAGATGGGTGTCTTGTACCAATTGCGGTGCCAGCTCGTTGGCCTGGTGAAGATCATGCCAACTGGGCCCTTGCATCAAAATCTGATGGAAATATTGGCGTCTGGCAGCCACCACCTGCCGATCAGCTGCATGGATGGCCATGTAGCAACCACCAGTTCGAGCACATAGGACCACCAAGGCCAACAAGATGTAGGTCATGCCAACCTCCGCCACTTTTGTATCTCTCACGCTGTGAGGGGAGTTCACGGGTAGCAAGCTGCCATCGTCATTCGGCATGTAGATGGCATGATAGAGGTCCGACAAAAAGAAAAATGCCATTGGCATCACTGTACCATGGACGGCGCCCAGCATCACTGCAATCATTGTGCAAAACGTATCCTCAAAGTACAGGGCCAAATGTGAGGAATGAACAGGAATGGTGTACAAAGGACAAGGACTCACTAAGTGAAACCCGAATGGTTACCCAAAGCAGTTATGTTCCGCAGTTGCCGAATGCAGTCGCTGATGGAACATGCCTAAATGCTGATATCGTTACTGCGATCTTAATGCATTCCACCAGCTGCTGTGGATTTCAAAAACTTAGAAGTTGAGATGTGGTTACATGCACCAGACACAGCATGGCCACTGCGCAAGGATGACACGATGCCATTGTACAAATGGCTCAAGGGCGAGACGAAAAAGTCTTGCCTAGCAGCTGCGCTTTGCAGTTGTTGATCCACAGGTTTTGAGCCCAGCGGGTCCCAACTGACATGGAGCTTGCTGGCCGACGTGAGTCCTCTTTAAAGAGACGTGCAGCTGCTGCGGTGAGCGCTGAGAACGCTGCTGGCCGCGCTGACGATCTGATGAAGCGGATGCTGGAAGATGCAACTCGGTCTGAAAATGGTGGGTCTGTGGGAGTTCTAAGTAGTGAGCCTCATACCACTGGGAATGTGACTAGTGGGGGCATGTTGGATGCTCTGGGGCCTGTGGGACCTCCGTTGTCCTTTTCTCCTGGTGAGCCCCGCATGTTGGTTGAGAATGACCCTAAGGGTAATGAAAACCTCGAGGTGAAACAAAGGGTTGAAAAAACTCCTGATGTCAAAAGGGTTGTGGTATCTGAAACGCAGCAGCCTGGGAACCCACAAAGGGATGAAAGACTTAGACCCAGTGCCGAACCAGTGCAAAGGGCTGTGAATGAACATGGTTTTATGGGAGCTACTGGTAAGGGAAGGGGGTCAGGGTCTGAGTCTCGAAGGATAGAACCTAGACAACAAGTTGCGGTTGAGGGTCGTAGCCTTGCCAGGGTTGAAAGTGTGTCGCAGGGCTGCCCAATATAAAATGTGAAGGGTTCTGGTGTTCCTGCAAATGTGTCACAGGGCCCTAATCTTAAGGGTTCTGGTGTTTGTGGAAATGTGCCTCAGGGCTGCGAAGGGTTCTGATGCCTGTGAACGGTTTTACATAGGCGACGGGCCTCAGGGCTCCGAACGTGTTGTTGTGATTCCAGAACCAATGGGAAATGTGGTGAGTCCCTTCTGGAGCAAAACTCAGCAGCGTGAAGCTGTCCAAGAAGCTTTCGGGCCTGGGTACGATGTGAATGCCTTGGGTTTGCAGCTGGGTTCAAATTCAACACATCAAAAAGTGCATGTGGGACATAGGGGAAATGTTGATGTTGAAATGGATCCAATTGAGTTGTTCCGATTGCGTTGTTTGAGGGAAGCTGAAGAAAAGTTTCGTCAAGGTTTGTTGAATGCGGGGCTGAGTGTGAAAGAGCCAAGGGTGGAAAAACATGGGATTGAAAAAGGGTCTTATGGTTCATGCCACTGCCTTGCAATTTGGTGACCGGCTTAGCATCATTGATTCTCTCATGGGTGACTTGTCGTATTCATCGGGGGCTTGGTGGGCTTTGCTCAGGGGAGCTGTTGATCAGTGTTGCAGGGATTGGTTGAATGTGGGTCCCATTAAACGGTTGAGACTTCACCCCCAATTAAGTGGATCCTAGGGTTCAGCTTTGGCCCCGAACGGAAAGAAGGGCATTGTCCATGCTGTTGGGATCTATCCCTGATCCAACCAAAGAAGAAATCATGTCAGCTTGAACGCTGACCACTGACCAGGTGTTGTATAAGTTGTGCATCACCTTTCAAGCGGGAGGTGCGTCTGAACGCGCCAAGTTGTTGCAGAACATCACGGATTCCAAGTGTTGTTCCAATGTTCATGAAATTTTGGATTGGATTCGGGCCTGGCGAAGGTTTGTTCAAAGAGCCATGGAACTCCAAGTCACTTTGCCTGATGGTTTGGTTTTGCTAGGAGCTTTGACCAAATGTACTGATGTTTTGAGTGGAAAACCCCACAAGTGGCATATCGTCTCAACATGATCCGCCAGCAGTTGAACTTGGATCAGTTGCCAACAGCAGAGACAATCCTGAGCTACTCCGAACATTTGCAAGCTGAAACTGAAGAGCTGACCTTGGGTGTGCCTGCGAAAGCAACTTCGGCTGTGAAAGCTGCTGCTTTGGGTGTGTCGCCACCTCCAGGGATCCTTCAAAATCTTCAAAATGAATCGGAACAGAAATCTCCGAACCGAAAAAAGAAGGCTTGTAAGTTTTGGATGGGTGAAAAAAGGTGTTCACTCCAGACGTGAATGTCCTTTGAAAGCTGCAGGTCCGACTCTAAGCGTGATCCCACGAAAAGGCCTTGAAAAGTCTGGGAAGGGTTGGGGCGAAAATAGATGAAAATAGTAGCCCTGAAAAAAACACCTGGCGATGTTGCCACTGCAGAGAAGCCGCTTGGTTCGGGCCGGAAATTGGGAATCGGGGAGAAGCGACTCCTGAAAGGGTCACCGGGCTGTTGAGTGAAGCCACAACCCTCTTGAAAACCTTCAAGCCGGCTGCCAGGGTTGTCAAAATTAAAAGGGTGAATTCTTCTGATGGTCCTAAGGGTCTTTTGGATGGGGGAGCCACAAATGCTTTGAGAAGGGTAGGCCGGTGCTGATTTGCGGGGACTTATTGACCTTGGTTTGTCATCAAATGGAGTGCTCATGGTTGTGAAATCAAACGCCCCTCGAGAGGAACCATTCAGTGTTGGTTGCGAAACGGTTGTCCTGTTGTGTCGGAAAAACATGCACTTGGTTTGATTCATGATGTTGAGTCCATGGAATTGGCCAAACGAATCCCTTCCGAAACCTCTGAAGTTGTTTCTGAAAGTGCCTATGGAATGGTGGTCTGCAAGGTTTCCGAATGTTCTTAAAAGAATTTGGAACTACATAAAGGGCCAAGGTGTTGAAACTCCGGGGAGTCAATTGCCTTGGAATTGCGCCCAAAGGCGCCGACATGCCCAAGCTAAGGCGATTGTCACCGCCTTGAATGCCGGTGAAGCATCTAAGGAATGGTCTCATGGCTGGCCTGCCGATATCGAGATGGTCGCTTTGGATTTTCGAAACTGCCAAAAATGTCCATGATGCTGCCACTTTGTCCTACATTTGGCGACTTGCCGCCTCGGGACGTGTAATTGCCATTGTGGGGGGACCACCCTGCCGCACTGTGAGCAGGTTGTTGGGCAAAAACTCCAGGTCCACCAAGCTTGCGTTCAAGAAATGGTCCTGAAAGGTTTGGGTTTGAACACCTCCGACAAAGAATCCCAACAGCAGAAAACCGATAGTGACACTGCACTGTACTTGAAACAGTTGGGCTTGTACATGCATGCTCATGAGTCTTGAGATGGTTCGAAATGGCCCCACATGACACATGTTGCGAATCGGGTTGGGTTTATGTTGGAATCCCCTCAAGACCCCAAAACTTACCTCCAAAATGGCGAAGGGGATGAGTCTGCTACTTTTTGGGCTTGTGATGAAGCACGGGATTTCCTTGAAACTTTCTAATCAAGTGGAATGGAAATGATGAAATTCGATTAGGTGCGTTTGGGCAAACTCGGAAAAACTCACATTATGTATGACCAATCTCCCTGATATGAGAGAATTGGATGGCTGTCGCCCTGGTCAAGGAGAACGACATTTGGCAGTCAACTTGGATGAAAGGCTACATCAAACTGCCTCTTAGTCTCTTTGGGCGCCTGGGTTGAGAGCTGCCATCAAAACTTCCCTGTTGGGTTTGGTTGAATGGTATGGGATTTCACCACCAAAGTTGTCCAAAAGTTTGGGGTTGGATCAATGGAAACAACACATCAATCAAGGACATCAACCTTACCGACGGGATTGTAGGACTTGTATCCTAAACATGGCTGGGTCAAAACCACACCGACGTAGGGAACATGCTGGAAGTTCTGCTTGGACCATGTCTGTGGATTTGGTTAACTTGTGAGGTATGGGTTGGTTGCAACAGCCCTTGTTCCAGTGTTTGGCTCTCCTCCGGGGGACGAACCACCGGCTGCCGAAAAGCCAGTGGATGCTGAAATGTCATCCGATGCGTCGCGACCAATGGAAACGGTGGATGCATGTTGGGGGGAGGGACTGGATGAGAAAGAATACTCCCTTCAGGGAGACGAAGCAAATTGAAGAAAACCCTACATGGGATGATGGCGTTTTCACGAAAGACCATGCTGGGTCATGGGCGAAGATGAACAGAAAGAATGAGAGTCAAAATGTTTTGAGAAAGAGAGCTGCCTCAACCTGTGAAAGCGTGTGAAAGTGAGTCATGTCACACTCATGGAACCAGTTGAGTCCCGAAATGTGAAACATGTGATGCCTTCGACGGATGCTTTGGTGACTAGGATGCGATACATGGGTGTTTGTGTCACACGTATCCGTATTATTAATAATTATCCATTCAGACAGAGCCAAAGAACTGCTGGCTCGCAAGTTCAGGTCATGGGTTTGAAGGGAATGAAGTGTTGGGGATTTTTGACGAAATTGATGAAGAAAACCTTAGGGTTCACCCCGTGTTGTCAAGCGGTTGGAAACCAATGCTGGGTCCAAGCCATGAAAATGTTTGTTTTGTGGTCGAAGTCACAGGCTGTTGCCAAACTCGAGCCTTTGGACAAGTTGGAAAACTGTTTGGGTTGGATGCATCAAAACATTTCCAGTTCACTTCAAAACCTTTTAGATGTTGTTCCCACCACAAAGTCTCTTGGGGAAGTTTGTGGGGCTGATATCCAGTGGCTTCAAGGGAAAAAAGACCGTTCGGAGAATGATCTTTTCTGGGTCCGGGATGCCCAAAACAAACGGGTTATCAAAATGTGTGGCCTGCAAGCTGATGATGTCTTGGCCAAGGATCCGGGGGAGGTTTTGCAAACCACCACAGTCCCTTTGAATGAAGTCCGAAATGAACTTGGAATTGAAAGATGCGATGATGAAAGAATACAACAGTTTGGTCCATGAAACAAAAGCCATCGAACCTGTTGACCTTTACCTTCCGCGTTGGACCAAGAAGCTGTTGAGTTTGCTCCCGGAAAATTAGTGACTGTTCGAAAAGCGGGTCCACATGGTGGAAAAAGGAATGTAGGGCAGTAGTTTGCGGATTTTGCTGCATCCTGTTCCGGGCAATCTCTACGCTTCTGGCGCTGATGGCATTCTAATCAGAGCTACGCTGGCTCACTCTCCGAGCTGAAGCAAAGTGGACCGGCTACACCTTCCTGACCATGAAGAGGGAGGCCATAGATGAGCTGAATTTGGAAATTCGGTTGGAGGATGCGACCGTGCCGGTCAATCCACATTGGCCCACCTCTCAAAAAGTGCCAGATGATGACTTGGACGTGCATGTGGGCCGCCACTATGAGATGCATACCCCGAGGCGACAAAGACCTCACCAAGAACCTGGCCTGGTGGTTGGAAAGAACCTTGCCCAGTGCTGAGCCCCAGGAGCTCCAAGTGGTGCAATTGGTGGGCCCAACCAGCCAATACAACAAGTCCACTGCTCCACCATCTGTGGGCTACAACCGTGGTGGTGGTGTCATCCACGTGGAGTCACCGCAATGATGTCCTCCTCAAGCTCCCATGCTGCCCCCTCTTGTTCCGAGGTCCTACCACTGGTCGAAGAATGGGCTTTGGTGACTGATGATGAGGTCCTGAAGCTGCACGCCGATGAAGCTCCATTGAGAGCCGGGCTACGAAGCCATAATTTGTGGCTGAGCTTTTGTGAAGTTCCGCAGCGAGCTGCGGGGGGGAGTGCGATTCATGATGCGTTCCACCAGCTGCTGTGGATTTCAAAAACTTAGAAGTTGAGATGTGGTTACATGCACCAAACATAGCATGGCCACTGCGCAAGGATGACACGATGCCATTGTATAAATGGCTCAAGGGCGAGACGAAAAAGTCTTGCCTAGCAGCTGCGCTTTGCAGTTGTTGATCCACGGTTACAAAACCCGTTTTTCCCTAAGCTCAACTCAAGAATACCAAACGTATATGAGGGCCCAGTTGCCTGATGATCAAATATCTCTGTAGAATTGGATGATATTGGGATCTTTTCACGTGAAAAACCTGCAAATCAAAAACCTGTCAGGAATGTCGAGGCCCAGTCACCCACGTTGTGGCAAATCGAAACAAAGCCAGGAAAGGTGCACGAGTCTGGCATCACGAATTTGGATGGTGATGCTACTCTGAACCATGCGAACATTGCCATACTGCCGTTAATATATTATTTTAAGCCTGCCTGTGTGTCAGGTGTGGCCAATTTTTTCGGGAGGGTAGCTTTTGTTGGTTTTCTTGCTTGTCTGGTTTCCTTGCTACTTGCAGCATTAAGTTCTTTTACATTGGTAACGCCGTGCAGTATTTTTAGCACTTTGAGCGACCTTCACCTTTCTTGTTTTTCCTTGACTTCAACGGTTGCTCTGTTTCGAGCGTCTACGTGTTGTTTTGCCGTTTTCTTATCATCGCCTCATCGCAACTAGTTTTGCTGCTAGTGGTACTAGCTATAGTACTGTTGTTGTTTGGATGTTTTTTTTAAATATTGCTGTTGCTGACTCTTTCACTTGTTGTTGTCGTTCTTGTTGCTCTTGTCGCTCTTGTCGTTATTGCGTCCGTTGTCGTGGTCGTGGTCGTAGCTGTTGTCCTGGTCGCAGTCGTCGTCGTTGTTGTTGCTGCTGCGTTGTTTTTGCTGCAGTTTTTCATTCTTGCTATTGCTGCTGCTGCTACCGCCGCTGCTGCCTGGCGTTTCGGTGTTGGTGTTGCTGCTGCTGCTGGTGCTTTTGCTGCTGCTGGTGGTGGTGGTTGTTGCACTGAGTGTCCTCCTCGAAAGAAAACATGCAAGAGCAAGAAGCCAAGAAGTTTGTCGAAGCAAGACAGCCGCAAGCCAAGAAAGCGGCAAACCACAGAAGCACAGAAAGCCAGAAAAGCCATGAAGTCAAGAACACCCTTTCCCTTCCTTCCTTCTGCCCTTCTGACCTCTCCCTTCGCTGTCCTACTCCTTCTTCCTTTTCTTCCATGAATTATTTCGAAACTTCCCAGTTGTACTTTGAAACTGGTATTCTGAAACTTGGAGGTTGTAGTTTGAAACTGAAGGGCTGTATTGTGAAACTGATGTTGCGAAACTGTAAAGATGGTCATTTTTTTGAAACTGCTCAGATGACGAGCACTCACAGCGTGCGCAAATAGACATGAACGTCATTGCCACACCCAACCCCGACCCCACCCCAGTCACGACCGACTATTGGCTCGAAAGTGCTCCAAATAGAGTGCAGATGAGAAATGCTGGTTCCAGATTATTCCAACCAGCCAGGAGATGCTAGGAGCCAAAAAAACCAGGAAAGAAACAAAAGAAACTTCCCAGCCCAAAGATGCAATCGGTGTGTGTGTGTGCTTCACTATTCAATCCGCAACATGTTCCAACAATTAAAAAAATAGCAGCAGTCTGCACAACTCAAAGCCGGACGCCTCCTCTTCCTTTTTGACCTGTGGTGATGCTTCGTCACCACTACTTATTGATGCCGCGTAGTCATAGTTGTGTGCACTACCTCAGAGGTGTTGTCATCTTCATGTTGTCATCTTCAGCATTGTCTTACATACGTATAACTAGTGTCTTATGCTACCCTCTGCAAACTGACTGGGGTGTCCTGAGTCAATATGGCTTGTTTTGAACTTTCCGCGAATTATTCCCATTGCCCATGAAATGCCATGAACACTGCAGTGTCAGTGCTCCCTCACAGAGTCAACACTTACATCACTTGCCCCTTGTGCAACCAGAGTTGCCTTGAAGGGTAGAGGCCTCCTCAACTCGGTCCTCGAATCCGGTCTCTAGGTTGTCACCTGAACAGCTCACATGCAAGATATGCAAGGGATTGCAATGGGTTGCAGCACACTGTAACTGCCCCTGCTCAGGAAACTGAATTCAACCTCTCACATTGACATATATCTAGAAACAATACTCCTTCCTTCAATTTTCTTCAAGAATTATGGCGCAATTGCTTTGGTGATTTTTGTGGCAATGGTGGCCCAGATTTTGCCAAAGCAACTGAGAGGAGGCGTCACCGTAGAGCTGGTGTCCAAGCCGGGCGAAGTTCGACCCGGCCGCGGCAAAGCTTCCTGGCTGCATGGCTGCCCGCTTGCATGGGAAGAGAAAAATATAGAAAGATATCAGATCTCAGAAGAAACAGCTGAAGTAACAGCATGTAACAGGAATGAAACACTATCTCTTGAATCCAGTTGAACACCCCTGTACAATGTGGATCACTGTGGTACACTTTCAAAGATGAACATGTCATAACATGTCAAGCCCTCCGCCTGGTCGTCCTTGGACCTGGAGAAGGTGCGGTGAAAGAAGTTCAGAGACACCAGGGCCAAGACCAAAATGGATCCACCGGTGATGGGAAGCGCCATAGATGCACGAGCTGTCTCAATGGCCTCTTCCTCCACCCAGGAAAAGCCGCGCCATGGAAATTCGAAGTATCTGGGGCTTGGATTTTTCACCTTGAAGGCATCCAAGGCTGATTTCCGGAGGAGGCGTAGGATCTTGCGACCCAGCAAATTTTGATTTTTTCGCTCAGCTTCGCTGGCAATCGCCAGAACCACTCCATTGAAGAGCTTGTCAATCTGGGTCTGGTTCAGGTGTAGGTCCGAGTCCTATCATGCAGTCTACAGAACGTCAAGATGTGAGTAATGTGAGTGACATCTGAATGTCATGGCCAGTCCTTGAAGACAAAATGCCTGAGCACTTGGATGCATTTTGCATTGACGTTTTTAACCGGGGATGCAGTGATATGCAGTGAACACAGTGAATCCACTCACGCTCCAATCCATGATCCATACGCAGAATGTTTCTGTCAGGCATTTTGCAGCAGCCAAAGCCATCCAAAGACAGGGTATATGCGTGCTGAAGTGCTCAAGTGCAGCAAGAACCTCTGCACCATCAGCTGTCTGATTCACGGCAAGCATGGACTGGGAATCCATGGCCATTGTGGCAATGCTGGAATCTTGAGATCTCTCCTGGGTTATCCATTGGCTTTGGAGGGGAAGAAGGTACCACAAGAAATGACAGCATATCAAATGAGTAGCTTCATGTAGGTTCCATCTCATGGAAAATCGTGATCAAACATACTGCCTCACCCTGGACAGGTTACCAAGCGATCAGCTTTCAACGTCATCTGCGGTATACGAAAAACATGAAATCACAATGACAGTCATGAGATGCAAAGAAATGATCAAACATGAAAAGAAACGCAATGAACTGACTGATTTTGATATGATTTTGATATGATTTAAATTTAAATTCGATAAATGACATGATACATGACCTATCTTTCACAGATTCTTTCGGTCCTTGGAGCTTCGAGCATGCATCGCAGCCTGCAATGCACCAAGGCCGCAGGCGTTGGGAGTCTCCCTGCGCCGGTCATGTTTGGAACGGCCAAATCAGGACATTTCTTTGTCATTTGGTAATGTCCTATAATAGCCCTACACCATATCATTTGCAATTCAATATATATATAATATAATATGTATGCATATCATCTCCAACTTGGGTGGAACAGTGGTCCACTTCTTTCCGCTGCAAGACCAACGCGCCTGCTGCAACTGTCATCTGCAGTTAGGGCGAAGGACATCAGCGCATCCACCACATTCTGCCCATCTGCCTGCAGTGCCATGACTTCTTTCTTTCCGGAAGATTAATGGGTTATGTTGCTGGTCCTGGGAAGCCTCCGCAAAAGTACCCATCAGAATCCCAGTCTGCAAAGAGAGAGAGAGAGAGAGAGAGAGAGAGAGAAGAGAGAGAGAAGAGAGAGAGAAGAGAGAGAGAAGAGAGAGAGAAGAGAGAGAGAAGAGAGAGAGAGAGAGAAGAGAGAGAGGAG
>Ga0126342_10020853_pt1 | contig 10981 bp, 11 predicted proteins | sample Cyp1metagenome_FD_92528 | JGI IMG/M metagenome (GOLD analysis project Ga0126342, IMG submission 92528) | Coral microbial communities from Lord Howe Island, Old Settlement Bay, Australia - Cyphastrea 1 metagenome | ecosystem: Host-associated > Invertebrates > Cnidaria > Coral ... | reverse complement strand
TTTTGTTTGTGTTTTTATGTTTGTTTGATTAATGATCACAATCATTGGTGGGGACTTCACGCGTAGCTGGTTGTCTCTACCGCTGTCACACGGCATTAAAGTCAAAGGCGGAAAAAAAATCCAAATTTATAGTGGAATCAACTGTAACTTCTCTTGCCAAAGGCACATCCTGAAAAGTAACCCCCCTGCAATGCTGTTTTAGTCATCCCACCAATGCTGGTTGTTCAAACCATTTTAGTGTCACAGATCAGTTACTTCAGTCAAATTACATCATCTAAAATTGTTGTGGCAGGCCTGCTTTCACAAGTTCAATGGTGATGACTTGACCTGCCCGTATCTCAGAGCAGCAAACCTTTCCGGCTACCTTTCCACTCTCACTTAATGATGTATCAGATGCATGTTTGCGCTTGCTGCCCAGCAAGAGTCAGTTCTGAAAATGGGTTGCCATAGTTTCTTCTGGCTCAAATTTGGTGTGGTCAACCTGAGCCAACCTGCTGTTTCTGATGAAGACCGGTCCCTGCACCCGTAAATCCAACCGAGCTTTTGTGAAGCAGGGTAGGAAGAGGCAGCAGATCCGGACAGACCATGACAAGCAGACACGTGCAGCGGCAGACCGTTACAAAAGGGCTATGGCTGAGCCGCTGGATGGTGATCATCGATGGATGTTGAGGAGCAGCTCGTCCTTTCAGGACATCAACGATGCCAGCAGGCTCAGCCATTTCGCCATGGCCTCTGGGATCCCAGCCTTGCAGGTCAAAGTGGCAGCATACGCCGCTGTGCCGGGCCATGCTCTAGTGGATGATGCTGGGGCCATGGATGGTTTTCACTCCATCCCGGATTTGGCACTTTATCTCCGAATGTGCGAACTTGAGACCTTGCGGCTGTATTGTTCGCATCAAGTGGCTGTGCTCTTCCAGGAGTTGAACCAGCGGAAGTTCTGGACCTTTTGTGGTCAGGAGGACTAGCTAGTGTCAGATCTATGTCTTGGCCACAGAGCATAGGTGTTGAGTGCTGGCATTGTTTGGGATGCAATGGCAAACCCTCATGCCTTGATGCTACAGAGCGCTTTTGCAGCAGCTGAAAACATGAGATGGGGGGTAGAACAGAACAGAACATGAGATGCAACAGCAGCATGTTTCATTGGTGATTGATGGTCATTGTCCTTGCATGTGAACTCAGGTCCTGCCTTGGAGTTGGTGTTTGCGCAAGGTCCTGCCTTGGCTGCATCCTGGCGTTGCTTGATGTTGATAATGGTGAGAGGGTCATGATGACGATGAAGATGATGATGATAATGAAGGAGAAGATGATGATGATGAATATGATGATGATGATGATGACGACGACAGGGATGACTACCATGGTTAGGTTCGCGCGCCGTTGGGGGTGTCTGTGGAACCCCCCCCGCGGCGCGCGAACCTGATGGCGATGACGATGACGACGGTGATGATGATGATGATGGTGATGATGATGATGATGATCATGATCATGATCATGACGATGATGGTAATCATGCTGATGATCATGATGATGATGACAATGATGACAATGATGATTTGACGATGGCATGATTTTCATAGTTTTGGATGTTTATATATATCAGCATATTTGAGAGACCATGTACAGTAAAAAAAAACATCATACTAATTCTTATATACTTACAGTAAAGCTCTTTGACTATCCTTGATATCTTATGATGACCCCTGACCCAGCACATGTTCACTAGTACAGTAACATTCCTGCTGGTCAGCAGGAAGATTAAACTGATGCAGAATTGCTGACCAACAACAGCTGCTGACCAGCAGTAGCCACTGCTGACCAGCAGTAGCTGATGCGGAATTGCTGACCAGCAACGACTGCTGACCAGCAGCAATTTTCAGGTGTCCTGCTGGACCTCTTGTAACCGTGGCCCAGATGTGGATTTCAGTTTACGATAGTTGACATTGCGTTGCCATGGCTTTAATTTAGTTGGTGCAAGTTTGGGGAATTCTTGCAACACATAATTTATTGTGATGTTGTTAATCTATGTTAATCTTACTCAGCCACACTCGAGTCACTCGAAATACTACTTTTCTTTGAATGAGGAAAATGGATCTGACAAGCAAGAGTCGGCCAGGTGCTCAGAAATACATATTTTGGATGAAGGAGCAGGAAATTGCAATCCCGTACCTGCTTAAAAAATGAAAACCCATCATCCCAAATGCTGGGTGTATGCACAAGGGGTGGTGGAAATTCACCAGTTGTTCAAACCGTTTCATCTGGGAAAATTTTTTTCAAGGATGCGATCTGGTATACGGGTGTGTTTTCTACTGAGTGGTCGTTTTTCACCAGGGGGTGGAATAGCTGGGCAAACACCAGATCGCATCCTTGATTTTTTTTTCCCAGATGAAACGGTTTGAACAACTGGTGAATTTCCACCACCCCTTGTGCATACACCCAGCATTTGGGATGATGGGTTTTCATTTTTTAAGCAGGTACGGGATTGCATTTTTTCGTAGGAAAAAAATCCTGCAGCAAGATTTTTTTCCTGGGAAAAAATGGATTCCCGTACCTCCTTAAAACCTGAAATCTGCAGTTGTAGTACATCAACATGTCGGAATGCTCTTGACACATTGAATATTTTTTGTATTTGTGTAGTGATGTTTTAGTTGAATCGTTGTGTTTTGTTACAAGTATGTATAACAAAGCCTAAAGATTAAGAAGATTGCATCAGAAAAGCGAAATGATCAATGATCAGCCATCTATCACAGTGACTGACAAGAAGGTGATTGTTGCAACATTTGGAACACATTCAAACATTGAGGCCTGTCTTCTATCAGCTCTCTTTGGGCAGCCATGTGCACACCTCAGTGCAGTGTGACCAGGAGAACATGAAATGCTGAACTGCTGAACAGCAGTGTTAACGTCACGTCACGTCCTAGAGATCGTGTGTGCCGTTGCCACGTCACGTCCTCGAGATCGTGTGCACCCCCACACCACGTCGTTGTGCACAACGTCTTTGTGCATCTTGGTGCCATGGACTTCCAGGATGATGATCACAGCGTGAAGGAGACGTACAAATGTGTTCTTATTTTGCTTCGCAACCGTTTCATGTTGTTGTTGATGTTGTTGATGTTGTTGATGTTGTTGTTGATGTTTTTGATGTTGTTGTTGTTGATGTTGTTGATGTTGTTGATGTTGATGTTGTTGATGTTGTTGATGTTGTTGATGTTGTTGATGTTGTTGATGTTGTTGTTGATGTTTTTGATGTTGATGTTTTTGATGTTGCTGTTGTTGTTGTTGTTGTTGATGTTGTTGATGTTGTTGATGTCGTTGATGTTGTTGATGTTGTTGATGTTGTTGATGTTGATGTTGTTGATGTTGTTGATGTTGTTGTTGATGTTGTTGTTGATGTTGTTGTTGTTGATGTTGATGTTTTTGATGTTGTTGTTGTTGATGTTGTTGATGTTGTTGATGTTGATGTTCTTGATGTTGTTGTTGATGTTTTTGATGTTGTTGTTGATGTTGTTGATGTTGCTGATGTCGATGTTGCTGTTGTTGGTGTTGTTGATTTTGATGTTGATGTTGTTGATGATGTTGATGATGTTGATAATGTTGATGATGTTGTTGATGTTGTTGATGCAGATGCTGGATGTGTTTGATGTTGATGACGTTGATGTTGCTGTTGTTGATGTTGCTGTGGATGTTGATGCTGATGTCTGAACTTGATGCAGGATGAGATGGAGGAGGATGATGTGGAGGAGGAGCCTAAAAAGAAGAGGCCAAAGGTGAAAGCTGAAAAGCCTGGAGGAGGTGGCAGAGCCAGTGGAAGAGGTGGAGGAAAAGCTGGAGGAAAAGCTGGAGGAAAAGCTGGAGGAAAAGCCCCCAAGCCCGAGATCGTGCTACAGGACCAAAGAGCACCAGCGCAAGAATCAGGGGTGGTGATGCTGGGATTGGAGATCAATGGTGGATGGATCCGAGAGTTTGAGGAGTGCATATCCGAGGTATTGGACGCGTACGAGAACCTCCAGGAGCAGCACACAGAGCTCCAGGCGTTCGACCAGAAGGAATGCTCCAAGTGCTTGCAGGAGAAGTCCAACTACAGCTTTTGTGGCAACATTTTCCTGCAGGATCTGAGGTGGAGGGCCCACGCTTCCACTCCGGTGAATGTTGCTTTGAAGCACTTGATGAACCTGCTGTCCAGCAGGCAACTTGCTGGAAAGCAAGGCGTTGTTCCCTGCTGTCCAGCAGCGAATGTTGATGAATCTGCTGTCCAGCAGGCAACTTGCTGAAAAGCAAGGTGCTGTTCCCTGCTGTCCAGCAGGGCGCGCTGATGAACCTGTGGAATGTTTGCAGATGTCATGCTTTGTTAAGGTTCAGGGCATCAAGACCTTGGTGCAGCAGTTCTACAGCAACGGCCCCCCAACGAATCTTGAGTTCACAGTGGTTCTTGCAGCTGAAGATGATGGAGATGATTTGATGAAGAAGGCTGGCAAGATCAAGCGCATCAGCCCCGAAGAGCCTGTGACCCTCGGTTTTATTAGTTACTGAAATACATTCCCTGCTGTCCAGCAGGTGCAACTGGTTGGTACTCTGATTTGGTTGTGCAAGGTATAGCTTCATTCAAACATGTGCTGATCCATCTCTTCCTTTTCCATTCAAACCATCCAAACCACTCATGTGTAATAACCATCGGGATTACCATATAGGCATGTGCATCTATGAATCCATCTAGTATATCCCCTTGGCCGGCGGCGGCGCGTCTTTGACACGCAGACACGGCCCCGAGCTTGGTGGTGCCCCCGCAGTACTTCGACGGCCCAAAAGACCAATGGGCAGACTTGAGCACAGGCCCCTTAGTATGTTGTCCTGCTGTCCAGCAGGGGTCTTGCTAAAATCTTTGGTCCAGCGTGCTTACAAGTTATAATGAGAATCATTAAATATCATCATCCATTATTAAGTTGAGTTTAGACTCGCATAATTTTTTGGATCCCTTTGCATAGTATGCTAGACAATCATGGTCCAGCAGCATGCTTATAATGATCACTAATATTGAGAATCATCTACTTTTTGGATACCTTAGTATGCTGGCCTGCTGTCCAGCAGGCGTCTTACCAACTGAGGGTCTTGACCAAGATGTTGGCTGAGGTATGCACTGCTCATGGCAGCGAAGTCTTTCGGGAGCATCTATGAGAGGGATGCCTGGAAAAAGCTCTTGATGAATATCAAGTATGAGGTGCGCGCCATCAACGGGCCGACCGCCATCGCCAGAGAGGCGATTAGTCTGAGAGAGAGAATGACAGAAGAGCGGGCGGTGGTCCAAAGAACTCCGCTGTCCATGCTGCTGATGATCGTGAGCCTGCGGGAGGAGTTGTCAAAGTCGAGAGGCAAGATCACGACAGAGAAGATCGTGCAGTGGCTGGAGGAGTGTCATTGGGCGAAGCAAAGCGAGAAGCCGAGCAAGGGGATGCTTGACAATGGCTTCGCTTTGTGGAACAAGTTTCAGAGCGAGCCTCGCCTGCTGCATCTGGTCCAAGAAGCTGAGCTGGAGTACGGCACGGACTCCCCATTCCAGTCAGTGGCCCAGATGTACCTCATCTCTGCCTCCATCAAGAAGGCGGACTCGAAGCAGCTCTTGTGGTTGTTCAGTGCCGTGTTGGATGGCAAGAGGGAAGGCTACATGATGAACGAGGAGATCAACAAGAACAGGCTGGCAGCAAAAGGAAGTGGCCAGATCTCCCCGATTGACCTCTTTGCCTTCAAGCAAAGCCTGCTGGAGGAGCTCTTGCATGAACAGCTCAAACTTGTTGACTTCAACAACGCCGACGCCGCCAAAGTCCAGCAGATCTTCGGGAACCACCACACCTTTCGCAACGCCCAGGACCAGACATGGAAAATGGGCCTGGCTAACCATCAGCAGAAATACTTGCAGGTCATTGGTGACGCCGTCTTCAACAAACTCCATGATGCTTGCCTGCGTCAATGCCTGAAGCTTGGAAAGGTCGCCAGTGATGCCTGCCGCTATGGAAGTTTGGGCCAAGCACTTCAGGCCAGCAGGGTGTGTCGATGAACATGCCGTCCAGCAGGCAACTTGCTGAAGAGCAAGGAGTTGTTCCCTGCTGTCCAGCAGGCAACTTGCTGAAAAGCAAGGTGCTGTTACCTGCTGTCCAGCAGGGTGTCGATGAACATGCCGTCCAGCAGGCAACTTGCTGAAGAGCAAGGAGTTGTTCCCTGCTGTCCAGCAGGCAACTTGCTGAAAAGCAAGGTGCTGTTCCCTGCTGTCCAGCAGGGTGTTGATGAACCTGCTGTCCAGCAGGCAATTTGCTGGAAAGCAAGCGTTATTCCTTGCTGCCCTTATATATATATATAGTCTTTTTATATTTATATATATAGTGTATATATATATATATATTTAATTTATATATATATATAAATATGATTTATATATAGTATATATAGTCTGTATAATATATATATATAGCCTTTGTATGTTTATATAATATATATTTAGTCATTTTTGGGGTAAACATGCCCGTTATATATATTCATGATTCCATGCATGAAAGATTTGATCCATATCCATGTCTATGATAGATCCACATAGATTGAAGTGTTGGCAGGCTGTTCAAGATTCGAAGAACCAAACGCAAGTGAAGGAAGCCGAGGAAGCTTGTGAGATAGCCGCAGCCAAAGGAGACCCTGAAGAGAAGGACCGGGGCGCAGTTGAGAATGAGGATGCGGAGACTGATTTCGATGATGAGCTGGCAGAAGTGAAGCTTCGATGGCGACAGGCCGCAAAGGAGAAGGTGAAGACCTATGTTCAGCTGCAGGTTCGGCCAACCAATTCCAGCCAAGATATGATGAGGGAAATGATGGTGCTCAACATCCCGGACAAGAAGATCCAGAAGTCGAAGAAGCTGCTCTACATCGCCTACGAGGAGTCCACCCTGCTTCGCCGCACAAGGGTGAGAGTCCACAACACCGACATGGAAGCTGTGGAGCAGTGTGCGATCATCTGTGGAAAGCAGTTCACCCTGAATGGCAAGCGGAGATTGATTGGCGAGAACAGCAGCAACCTGTTCAACATTCTCAGCGGGGTGGCCTCTGAGGACCCTACGGATGAGAAGGAGGAGTGGTGCCTCCCAGTGGCTACCAAGCGAGAAGTTTTGGGTGACACTCGCAAAGAAAGTGGGGGCAGTTGCGCTTTGAGCTCCGCGGGGATCAAGCAGTCCGTAATGGACAAGGAGCCAGTCAGCTGGCATGGCAACTCTTGCCTCTTCTGGCGTGAGATCTGCAGCTCCTACCATGCATGCAGCCTGGTGGATTTGACCCCGCAGAATGACAATGCTGCCTTGGCTTGCATCATGGCCAAGATCCCCTACTTCGCCATCACCAACAACGAGACCCACATGGCCCTGCTGACGGAGAGGCTGCAGGAACGAGTTTTTCAGGAGTTTCAGAACCCTGACAGCCCACTGTATGAGCCGGTGTGTGTTGCTGACTTTGATGTTGCTTGCTAGTACTTTGTGTCGTTTTTTTCTTGGAATGACATGTCGTCTTTTTGGTGGGACTTGGTGGGCCTGAGAAAAAAAATTGCGGGCCAAGGTTGAGTCCAAGCCCAACCCGGAATCCAAGCCTGGGCCCAAGCCCAAGCCCAAGCGAAAGACCAAGAAGACCAACCCGGAGGGAGCAAGTGAGCCCAACCCGGAGGAAGCCGATCCAAAGCCGAAGAAGAAGGCCAAGAAGGAGGCTGAGCCAGACCTGAACGCGCTTCTTGCCACGATTGAGGCGGAAGGAGGAGAAGACCCTGCAGCATGAGCCAAGATATGCCAGATGGAAATTCAATGGCTGAAGCTGGGAGTCAATATGGGACTTCACTTGAGCCGCGGCACTCTGTTGATAGGAGTAGAGTTCTGTGCAGAGTCTTTCTGAACTGAAGCATTTCTGAACAACAATGTTTTCTGAATCCATCATTTCTGACCCCATCATTTTTCTGATCACAGAGCTCGGAATCCTTGTAAGCATTCACTTGCTGCCGCAATCTTTCGATAGGAGTAGAGCTCTGTGCAGAGTCTTTCTGAACTGAAGCATTTCTGAACAGAAATGTTTTCTGAACCCATGATTTCTGAAAGCATTTCTGAAACCGTTATTTTTCTGAACACAGAGCTTGGACTCCTTGTAAGCATTCACTGGAACTGCCGGGTTGTCCGACTCGCTGTGGCAATCCTTCAATAAGAGTACAGATCTGAGCTCTGTGCAGAATGTATTGAGGTAGAGCTTTGTAAATTACTGCAAGGCATTGACTACAAATGCACAGAGTTCGGAATCTTTGTCAGTCACTGTAGTTGTGTAGCTGGGCTTGATCCCATGCCATGACAAAAGTTTTCAACATATTTCAATTGAATAGGAATTAACATATGTTCACGATAATTTCCAGATTTTGAACTGCAGCACAGGTTTCAGGACAATGGTTCAAGCCGGGCAGACGCAGTCGCGAGCACAGACCATCCACAGCCTGACGGCCAGCTGCGTGCCACAAATAAATCCAGCTGGAGTGCTAGTTGCTAGTTTATTTGTCATTATCTGTCCAAGATCTGCTACTGAAGAAATTGAATGAGCCTGAGCCTTTCAAGTGTGAGTTTGAGGCGATTGGATGCTGTTGGGGCGCGGCAACCCAGCTTGACAACCAGGGGGTGAAAGCCATTGCTTTTTGGCAGTAAAAGTAGAACCCACCTTTACCTTTCCAGCGGAGATCAGTGGCTCAAACTCGCAGATTGCAAAGATGTCCCGTAAGCGTCCTCACTCACAGATTGCAAAGCCAGATTTGCAGGTCTGGACAGATTTCAGTGGATTGGAAGCCCCATTGATGGCTTTGCAAAACATAGGAGTGTCGTTCAGGCAAGTACAGGCTTGCGATGTCTTGCCCGAAGCCAGGGCCTTTTGGAATGCTCATTTCGATCATGGGTGTGCAACAATTTACAACCATGACATCACACAACGGGATTTGAAGGACCTGGAAAAATTCAGTGTGGATCTTTATGTTGCAGGCTTCCCCTGCCCAGACTATTCCATTGCTGGTACTGGAAGCGGAGCCACTGGCAAGACAGGCGGCCTCATGCTGAACATGGTGGCTACCTTGAAAGTGATGCTGCCACATGTTTTTCTTCTAGAGAACGTAGCTGGCTTCGTGACCCAGCACCAGCCTACTTACTTGTGGCTCTTGGACCAGCTTCGGAGGATGGGGAAGGGCTATTGGGTGGACGCCCGCATTCTGAATTGCAAAGACCACGGGATACCCCAGAGCAGGCCAAGGTTGTTCATCGTGGGGATTCAGAAGGAAAGGGTGCCCAAGGACTTTGTGTTTGAGTGGCCGCCTGAAATTGGACACGTTCCTTTGTCTTTCTTGCTGGATCGTCAAACGAGCAAAGCCACAGTGAAAGATCACCCCCCTGCCTCACAGACTCAAGCCTTCAAAAATTGGCAGACTGCATGCCGGCAGATCATCCAAAAGCTAGAACAGAACCCTTTTGAGTCTCACATCTGTGCAGACATAGATGGCTCGCGTGGGCCTCACTGGATGGACGGCTGCGTTCCATGCTTGACCCGTTCGCGATGTGGAAAAGAATCTCATTGGCTGATGGGTCGAGGCAGGCGGTTGAACCTCAACGAAACGGCTCGACTGATGGGAATGAACCCAAAGTCCATCGATGTAGACTGCGTGACCAAGAACAAGATGGGTAAGATGCTTGGAAACAGCATGTGTGTCAACGTTCTGGAGAGATTGCTAGTCAGACTTCTTCCTGCTGCCGGATGGCGCCACTTGAAGCTTCTGGATCGGTGGGGCAGCTTGAGTTCAGCCAAGAAGGCTGCCGCAGCGCTCAACGCATAGACCAAAAAAGTTTTTGCTGAGCAGCAAATGGCCTGCTGTCCAGCAGGCACTTGGCTCCCCTGCTGTCCAGGAGGCAACGCAACACAAATTGCTGTCCACGCAATTATTGCTGTTCTGAGGTTCTGACCATGGATGTTCTTTCGAGGTGTGGCCTGATGGAAACTGGGGCATGGACATGAACGCTGCTGGCCAGCAGCGGATTTTCTTTTTAAGGTCATTGCAGTTCAATCACTGACTGTGATCAATTTATGACCACATTTTGAACAATACCGTTGCTTAGTTTCAAGCAGGGCATGCCCACAGCGCGTGCAGAAATTACTATCATGATCATGACCATCCTGCTCATTCCAGGAAGAGACACTGTGCGCAATGGGTCCAAGTGCTTGATTGACTGCTTGCCTTGTCCTTTTTGTTGTCGGCCTGTCGTAGACAGTCTCTAAAGTCCGAATGGATGCCCCTGTCAAGCTCGCCACAATAGCGCTGCTATGGCGCTGCTCCTTCAAGAGGGACACCGCAGTTTTCTTCATGGAATGTGTGCGCAGTTTGGACAGATCAAATGACTCAAAGGGGTGATGTTCTTTCCGGGTTCTAGCTGCCTTCACATCTTTCTTGATGATTTCAGCAGCAGCTCGCATGTGCTTCCCATAGCTGCGGGTTGATATCGCCTTGTTTGGTGTTTGTTCACCATTTGGTTTCCGTCCAGGAAAAAGATAAGCATTGCTTGGCTGCTCGTCGAATCGCACTTGAGGCCATTGCTGTCCTTGAGCATTGCGTAGTGGGTTGCCACTGTACATCCAGCTGTGCAGCAATTTAGCCAAGTCAATTGGAATCGGGACCTGTCGGGGCACGGTTTTCCTGTTCAATCCATCTGGGATGTTGATGCTTGGTGAGCCAATGCCTGCATCATCTATGCATTCCAGCCAGCTTGCCTGGCACCTCCGCAAAGCATCTGCTCTTTCTCCACAAAATAGTTGCAGAAGAACAAGTACGCTGGTCCACAAACTCATCCTTTGTAGGGTTGCGTGCAGGTACCTTGCTGATTACCAACCAGATGGGATGGGATGGGATGTCGATATCAAAAACTATATCTCACATTAAATCACAATATATATATAT
>Ga0126342_10020852_pt1 | contig 10981 bp, 13 predicted proteins | sample Cyp1metagenome_FD_92528 | JGI IMG/M metagenome (GOLD analysis project Ga0126342, IMG submission 92528) | Coral microbial communities from Lord Howe Island, Old Settlement Bay, Australia - Cyphastrea 1 metagenome | ecosystem: Host-associated > Invertebrates > Cnidaria > Coral ... | reverse complement strand
TGAGGTCCGGCAGGGAACACTGGGCGTGGATGGTCGTGGTGGAGGTCCGACAGAGAACACTGTGGATCGCGAGTCGCAGTTGAGCAGGAGGACGAGGAGGACAACGAGAGGAGGAGGAGGAGGCGGAGGAGGAGGAGGAGGCGGCAGGAGGAGGAGGAGGACCAGGCAACTTAGATAAAATCTAACAACCCTCACCTGGCAGGTGGGGAATAATTATGGAAAAACCGGTCAATCTGCCCTAGCCCCCTGATTTTACAGGAAAAATCAATTATGGAAATAATGGCAACCTCCAAGAATTATGGAAAAAAAAGGTTCGGATCACTTCCGGGATATTTTGAACCCTTATGGGGAAAAACCAAATTATGGAAAAATCGTTTGCAGGCGCCGCCTGTCTAAGTTGAACGTTTTTTTTTCCATAATTCTGTCGGTTACCATAGGGGTTTTCCCTTTTTTCGGGCGGGGCTCCCATGGAGCAGTTGGACCCAAGGCTGGAAGGTTTGGCCTTTGTTTTGCCCGTGCTTCGTGACGCGTCGCTGTTGCTGCTGCTGAATCGCGTGCTGAGAGCTGGGCAAACTGCGGCAGAGTTGATGTGCCTTGGGGAATCAGAAGTGATTCGACCGGGCAAAATTGGGCACCCCAAGTGCAGGGTTATATGATGAGTTGATATTGGGTACTATCAATGATTGGATGGATAATTTCCCATTCGATTGATAATATTTCAAGATTGACCAAATCTGCAGTTTGTTCTCAGTTTAACATTTGACCCTTACCCGAATAACCTAGCCTATTAGTAAATTCACCTTGCAAATTTTGCAATCGAATTTGAACATGGATTGGTTTCAATGGACCTTGTTAAGCTGTGGGAATTCCTTAGTTGTCGTGCCAAGGTACAGCAGTCGCATCCTCTCGACGCAAAGACGAGAACTGTGGCAAAACACCCGTGAGAGAAGAGTAATCGCTTGCCTTTTGGCGCACCTTGCTCTTCAAATGCTGCGGGTTGTTCCAGTGAACGAAGTGGTTATTGCAGTTCATTTGCATTTTTTTCACCAAAGTTGTGGGGGTTTTAATGGTTTACGCGGGGTTAGAATCTCATATAGTTGTGCCTATTAATAGCTGTTTTTTCGCTTGTAGAAGATAGCAGTGAAGTCTGGCATTGAGGCATGTCATGGATGCCCGCAATGGAGACGAACCGGTGCCATGGCCGATAGAAACCATGGTTTTGAGCAGACACCATGAGCATCTATGAAAAATGTGAAGAAACGGTTGTGTTCAAACCATTCAACATTTATTTTTACCAACTTTTCAACCAAGTGTGAAACCATTTAAAACAAACTTTTCATGACAACCCCAAGGCAGCTGTCGCTGTGGAGCCCTTGGATGCTAATGCACCCTTGGCCTTTGAACGTGCCTGTGCCGAGCTCATTACTGCGGGTAGCCCAGGTGCGACCGAGCACCCAGGTGATGGTGATGGGCTTGATGTGGTGAATTACCTTTCTACTCTTTCTATCTTTTTTTGGATTTGCTGTCAAAATATATACATATATTATATGTAACTTACATATATATATACTTTCCATCAACTTCTGTCTGCGGCCAGGCTCAGATCTTTGGCTTGGCATGGTGAAACTTTCGGAGGAACCATCGGAGGCCTGTTGCCGGTTTTCCATGGCTTTTCCATGGTTTTCTCATCAGATATGCCATGGTTTTCCTGGATTTTTTTTTTGTATGAGTTTTCCCCTTGACTGATTCGAATTCTGGGAGGAATGCCATGGAATCCCTATGAAACAACAAATGAACTAAGAAGTAGAAACAATCTAGAGATGATGCAAAGTGTACGTATGACACTTCAATGCCCTGGTGGATTCAAATTACCTTTAAGGCACTGTTCAGTTCTGACGGGTGTTGCAGCAACTCTTTATCACGATAGCCTGTCCATATATAGAGCTGTTGAGCTGTTTGATAATGTTTCAAGCATTTCTCTATCATGGTTCTGCCTGATCAATGCCGCAGAAAGCAACGCAAAGGGGATCCCGAAACCGAGTGAAGTGTAATGCTGCACCCCAGTCACTCAGCTTGAAGGAGTCAGAGAGCTCCGCATCTGAAGAGCACAGCCCGACTCGTCGAGGAACCGCTTTTTGCAGAATTTCACCATATTTTGACCATATGTCCGCCATATGTTGGCCATATGATGCCATATGTCAAGTATGCACTGAAGGCCCACAATTGGACAAGATATCACAAGATGAGTTTTCCTTGGGGCACACCTCGAGACCAATAAGCCAACAGAATGACTCCCATGCAGAGAGGGTTGATGGATTGATGGATGTCTCAGTCGCTGGAAGGACAAGCAGACATTCTCCGGCAAGAAGGCATTCTATGCGAGCCAAAGATGCTCAACTTGACAGCCATGGGCTGACCAGGAGGTGAACTATGATAAGCTGTGATGAACTATATATAATGAACTATGAACTACTGTATGATGAACTATGATGAACTATGTACCGTAGGGTCAAGCAACAACACCTGACATGGATTGACATGGTATGGCCATGCGAAGCTGCCATACAGAGAATGCTTAAGACATTGGGGATCTTGGCGAATCTTTGCAATGGCAATGCGGATGATGTCCGGCGGGGCTTCCAAGGAAGGTGGAAAAAGGTGCTACTGCCTTGTTCCGGAGCCTTGTCCCTGAGGGACGTTTGAGCTTTGCCCAGCCGCTTAGCGCAATGCTTGGAAATTAACATGACAAGCCGCCATGACACGACTTGGAACATCAATGAAATGGATGAAAGCAACCTATGAAGAAACTAGAGTCTACTTAGTAACCTTAGTAGTTGGTGGCGCAGCAATTTCCACCGCAGAAAGTATTGAAAAGTCCTGTGATACCTGCAGTTCTAGGGAAAGCTTCTAAGCTCAGAGATCCACTGATCCACAGCTAAGGTTGACTGCCAAACTGCAAGATGGAGCAGCCACTGGTTTGCCTTCGGTTGGCGCTTTGTTTTGGTGTGTGGCTACTGAATTGACCTATCGCGACCAAGATTTAGCAGCATTCCAAACATGTGATGCAAACCCACGCCCAGAATTTTATCTGAGCAAGTTGACTGCTTGAACCACAGCTGCGGACTTGATCTGCTCCGCCTTATTGGGTTGGTCAAAGGAAGTATAGAATAGGCTACTGAGGTAGGGGATATATGATAACACATACAAATATACACTTCACAGAATGATTATATATATATATTATATCCCCGTGTGAATTTTCCCTAGTAAATGCTATGACCTGGGTCCCGGAAAGTGAACCAAAAATTCACAGTGAAATTTCCAGAAACTATTTAGGAGAGAATCATGATTTTTCAATAAAAATCAAGTAAACATCTCTAGACCCAGGATCCACATTTAGTAGAGAGGTAAAATTGATATGTTAGTCGAGTCATGTTGGTCTTCAGAGACTTCGAAGATATATCAAGATTTTGCACTTCAACTTCAGCTGAACCAAGGGCCCACATTTAGTAGTGAAATTCGATCATGCATGTACATCCATTTAGTAGAGCTTGAGGCTATGCAAACCGTTTCTTCACTACAAAATGGTCACACAGCCTTCACCTTAAATTCACAGGAGGATTATATTATATATTTGCATATCATGTCGATTATTTGTTTATTTATATATATATGTATACATCTATATAAATCTATATACTATACATATATACATATATATATATATATATATTATTTATAACGCCACTGGGGTGGACATCTCCATCCCCAGCACCCAGGAGAGTGAGCGTTTTTGGCAGCTGTTGGAAGCACTGGATGCACCTGTGCCTGAGCTGTTTTTGGCTGCGAGTCGGTGTCAAAATCAAAGAGCCTGCGGAGCAGAGATTTTGTTTTTTTTTGGTGGTTGTTTCTTGGTACCAACATGTACTAACCATCCATTTTTTGGGATGCCCATAGTTTTTGCCTACACAAACACTGTGGATATCCCATCCATTTTAGTCCACTGTGTCGCTTGAGCCAAGGCCAACTTTAAAAGGCCTCGACCGCATCGCGCATTGTCACGTGCAAACACGGCACCGATTGATGCAGCTTGGCGAACTTCCCCAGAGGTATAACATCCCGACCATTTGCTGCTAAAGTGGGTTGGGGGTTACCAAAAAAGATAGATGTAAAGCTATCAGCCTAAAAAAATCTAACACATGAGGATGGTTAATCTTGATTTGGATGGTTTCAAATGCTTTCGTATCACTGAAAAGTGTTGCCACCGTTTTCAATGGTTTCGGGATGGGTTGGAACCACCAGCCTGTTTGTATTCCGCCAAGTTTACCCTCCAGTAATCAAACATGGCAATTGGAAGTCCTTCATTGATGGGAGATTTTCTCATTCGAACTCCCATTTATAGGGGATTTCCGTGGATTTCCCATTGCCATGTTACCGCAGGGCAACTTTCAATTCCGTTGATCTTGTCAAATCGCTGCAAGTCAAAGCTTGCAGGAAGCTTCGCCGACGCCAAAATCGCGCCGGTTGGGACATACAAAGTCCAGCGGTCACATCGAGATCAGCGTCGGTCAGGCCGGACCGCTGTTCCAAGGGCAAATGTCAAGAGCACAAGGAAGAAAAGGAACATAACTAGAGATGACCCAGAAAATGCTTATTGCCACATTTAGTGTTTTTTTGACATTGGCATCTTTTTTGTCCACCTTGGTTTTGATGGTCCACCAATTTTCCAAGGCTACCCCGTGCAACCCCTGCGACATGTAATTGTTCCACCTGGACGTTTTGGACCCACAAGACTTGCGACATTCCTCAGCGGGCAAGCGTTGCTCAACTTGGTAAGGATGCCTTTGTGCAACTGGTTGTCTCTACCTACAAAGACTCTGCACGTTTGGTATCAAATGTTGGCGAGCACTCAGCCATATTCGCGCTTCTCGGTAGGAAAGGTAGGCCTTGGGATTTTGGCGTGGCTGCCGAAGGTGTCATATCCAACACTGGTGTGTTCAGATTCACGGAATTTCACACAAGACTTTTCTCCCCTCGTCTCTAAAGAGTGTTGCAGACTACTGTAAGTCTCTCAATTTCCACCTAAACAACAGATTTTTCCAAAGCTCAATGTTTCATAACAATCCTTGATTTTTCTTGTATTTCCACAATTTGTCATGTTTTTTTCATGCATCATCAAACAGCCACATCCCCCACATTCCGCGAGGCTCTTCTGCAGCGTTCTCCGCTTGTGTCGTCTGCTGGTCGTGAGCATCGTGGCGTTGGGGCGCTTCGCCCCGGCATCGCTGATGCAGACCCTGTCCTGGCTAATCTCATCGGTTTCGTGGTGATCGAAGGGGATCCTTTTTGGGGGATCCAAGGGAATTCCCAGCAGAATCAGGGAATATAGGGAATATCTGGAGATGGAAAACCATGGAAACATCGATGATTTATTTGGACTTTGCAATCTTAATTCATGTTCATGAAGTCATGAACATCAATTTAGCCGTTCATGGATGTGCAGACCAACACCAAGCTGTACATTTTTCCATATTCGCAAGGTGGAAAGCAAACAGAGAAATGCCAGACACATTAGATTCTCCAGATTTTCAGTGAGGTTCTGTTGGCAGTTTCTTTTGCATGGGGCCCTGTACTACTGGACGTGATGCAGTCGTTGGTTTTGCTGCTTCACGTGTGTCCCTTCGACACGGGTGACCGCATCGTTTTCCGTGGCAACTCGGCTTGAGACTTTGGATCATCAACTTAGAAGAGAGTTTTCTTAATGTGACCCAGCTCCCGAAGCACCTGCAGGAAAATTATATAAACGATCACATTTATGTCCTGAAATTAACACATATATATATATATAATATATATATATATTATATAATATATATATATTATATATATATAATATATATAATATAATATATATATATATATATATATTATATATATAATATATATTATATATAATATAATATATATATATATATTAATATATATATATATATACATCAAAAGAAATGTTATCATTCCATTGGGATTCTAGTACCATCATCAATCTGTGCGAAGATCAATAATGTCTTTCCCGCGCCGGTTTGTCGAAAATGGAGGATTTTTCAATGGTCATCAAGTGGTGGGAAAAGCTATTCCAAACCACTGGAAAGTATAAGATTTTGGGGGGTGCAAACTCAATGATATCCTCATGGCAGAACATCCGAACGATCACTGTGAGAAGGACAAGTCCTTGTCGTTGCACACATCAAGTTGCTGAACACCGTCTTTCGCGACGTCTATGATGAGGACAGCGGTCTACAGCTGTGGCAGGATGTGTGGTCGATGATGGCACTAGCAAATTCTGCAAGCAGAACAATGTCATGAACTTGCAGTTTTCTTTAAGGACTTTGACAACCTCTTGTTTCATGCTAAAAGTTTCCCTGCAACTGGACGACGTAAACATGTAGCCCTGGTGCGAAAATCGCACCAGGAAATCTACATTCGCAATGCTGCACTGTACGCGGGCGATGGCATCATCAATCTTCGCCGATCTGGGCCTGCATATGTGGCAATCACTTTGGTGATACCTTTGCACCTTGGTTTTACAAAAAGGTGTGACACTGAGCTGGAAATGGCTGGGAGATTTTGAAGTTTGGTGCGCCCTGGTGCACATTGCTCAAGCAGTGCCCCGAACAAGAACCAAGCATCCTTTTGCGTTTCTGCAGGTGGAGTGAGCAAATTGATGACATGCTGATAATCTTTCAAGTCAAGTGGGGGTATTTAGAGGACACCTGCTTGGACAACGACGACATGACGGCCAGTTCTAGGACGCAAGGGTACCTTTTAGATCCATTTTGATCCTTTCAGAGGGTTTAGTATGGTTTAGATATGTTTAGATTGAGATGGTCTTGGTTCAACACGAAAGCTGATGACGCCCCACTGCTCCTTGAACATTCTCATCTCATGAGCACAGTCTGGGGTCCACATTCAGAGCTGGTGGCAATCCCCAAACTCCGCCGATGTTGCATTGCTGGATTGGACAAAGCATGACAGAGAAAATTCAGGGAATGTGCCTCTGATTCCCCTGCCTACAGTAACAGTACAGTATATAGATTTGTGGAAGATTGACAGTCGTCGGTCCACATGCAAAAAGGGGGTCCGTTGGGGCAGATTTGGAATGACTCTATCACAATCATTCCACAGGCATCACAGGCCAAAACATGTTGCATGGATATGGCCGACCCTGAGAGAACGAAGGATCGATGAGACCGTACACCCTGATCTGCAGCGGCCTCTTTTTCACTGATGGTTCTTGAGCCAAAAGTCCATTCGAAGTATATTTTTTAAAATACTTTTTATAGCCTGAACTGGACGGCTGGAATGCAACTCACTCTAATCCATTAAGTAGCTGTTAAAGTCACAGAACATAGCAAATTGAATTCCTAGGGAGGCCTCTATGAGGTTGCCCACTATAAAGGTCTGTTGGCGGTATTATGTCCATTATCTGGGCTTATTCTTCTCCCCAGGAAATTTGCCAAGAAGGAGATCTTCAAAGCCTTGACGGTAGCAGCGAAGATACTTGGCTGAACGCTCCGGCTGGCCTGTGCCACCTTCTTTTGCCCTGTAAAGCTGCTGCATCTCGCACTCTATTTCCCTCAATGCTTGTCAATCTTCACGGGGGTGCTGTGTAAGCCCTTCGCAACGCTATGAGACTTGCGTATCAATGAGGGCTTGAGCCCTGCAGCATGATGTCATGTCCGGTCCCACAAAAACAACGAATTCAACCATCGATGAGGAGTCCGGATTCTGGAGCAGAATCTTTTGAAAGGATGCATTTGGGGGCTTTTTGATATATCTACATCTACATCTGACATAATTCTTTATCTATCTATCTGTATATTATATATATGTATACATACATGCATATTCTGGAGCAGGGACATCCATATTCCACAGCCACAACATCCATGCCGCACCAGGAACTATGCGATGTCGCATCAGGAGACATGGCGGGAACAAATCACCTGTGCCTGGGATGGAGTATAAGGGATGATGGATGATAGATGAGTGATGATGATGAATAATAAAATGAAACATGATGATCCAGAATAGTTGGTGATGGCGATGTTGATGTCGATGTCGCTGTTGTTGTGGTTGTTGTTGTTGTTGATGATGATGATGAGGATGATGATAACGATGGTGATGATGATGATGATGGTGGTGATGATGTTGATGATGATGACGATGACGATGATGATGATGATGATGATGATGATGACGATGACGAGGACGACGATGACGATGACGATGACGATGACGATGACAATGACGATGACGATGACGATGACGATGACGATGATGATGATGATGATGATGATGATGATGACGAGGACGACGATGACGATGACGATGACGATGATGATGATGATGATGACGACGACGACGACGACGACGACGACGACGACATGCATGGATATATATAATGATAATGGACTATATATATAATATGCATAGATGACATGACGATATATATGGATTCTGGATGGATGGCCAGGTTTTGAGTGGATATCCCCCTCTGGCCCTATGGGAGATCGTTTGACCCAGCGCCAGGTGGATTTTTTCCCACAGAGCAAGGCGCTGGCGGCGTGGAGGTTCATATGGAGTCCTTCCCCTCGCAAGCCTTGCGCTGGCGGGTTGGAGTTTCTCATCAACTCTCCAAACTTCATTCAGCACAGGCGACCAGTGGATGGTATCGGGTACCCTGTTTTTTTTTAGCAAACCACTAGGAATCGGACACGAAGTATATGTGAAATTTCCACAGCTTTTGGCATTGCTGACATATCTTGGCTCAACCATTGTTCCATCGGTTCGTGTTTTTTTCGTTTTGCCATCAGTGATTTTTTTTCTCTTTGCACGCAAGTTGACGTATCATTTTTTTGTGACATGTATACTGTACGTATTTGTACGTATATGTAGTCCGCCCATGAATCTCCTCAACTAATTTCAGGAAACAAATACGCGGATTACAGATACGTACAGATACGTGTGGAATAAATAGACAAATGATGACAAATGATGACAAATGAACAAATAAGTAAATGGAATTGGCATCAATTTGATCCATCTATCACTGAAGCGGCCTTGCTTGGAGGTCAGAAGTGATGCCTCACTGTTTCTGACCGAACTCATTGAGGAAGCTGCGAAGTTGGGCATTGAATGGCCAAGTTCTCTGCAACCTGGGACCATCGAGGAACCTGCGTAGAAAACGGCGGAAAGCGTCGAAATGGGGATGGGTCAAAAGGCCAAGCCCTATGAAATTCCCACGTGAGTAAGTGTTTCTTTTTACTCTATTTTCCATAATTTTCCATATGATGGGGAAACCCAGAGTACTGATTGGATTGTGACCCATACCCAAATCTTCCCAAATGCTAGTCAGGCGTCTGAGCAAATCTCAGTGCCTCTCGGATCGTCCAACAGTGACGTGCCGAGCTCCTAGGTCTGTGGAAAATTGACAGCGACCGCTGGTTGACGAGGGTTAGACACTGACAGGAATTACGAAGTGGATGGGTTGCTGATAAAAAACGTCGAACATTTATGAGAATTTAGCCATATAACTTTGAAGCATTACATTGACACATATTGAATCATTATCATGTCAAGGATTTAGTGTCAGGTTTTTCCCATGTCTTGATATTTTTTTGATCATCCCTCCTTCCCTCCTTCCATGAACCAGGAGCAGTGCCCGGCCATTTTCTCCGAGGCAGGATTTGGCCATTGATCCTATCTGGCATTGGAAAGTGCACCATCCGCAAAAACACCACCAATATTATACAACATTTGGATATATCAATATATATATATAATATATATATATATATATCATATATCTGGCACAATTTTGGCAGAAAAACAAATAAAGATGATGAACAATGAAGAGGAGCACTTTGCCAAATGCCTTTTGGAGCCCAGCCTGAAACAAGATGACCATGGAGAACAGACAGGAAACGGCAACGGCATGACTTTTTCTTCGATTTGCCAGATCGATGTGAGAAGATGCACCAAGGATGCGCCAGATTCTCAGGAATTGCCAAGGGACTGCCAGTTGGAGGTGATCGTCATAGGGAATTTTTTACGCCCATAAGGTCCCGACCTGCAGTGATCTCGGTGTTGCAACGGTACCCAACTGTGCTGCTCTACTGTGTGGGCGGTGTGTAGTTGGGGAGGGTTCGAAGGAAATATACCTGGGATAGCACGACCTCTTGCTGCAGACTTGCCATCCCACGGTTGAATCAAGAGAGCCCCTTGGACAGAGGCACACGGGCAGCTTTGTAAAACTGCAAGAATATAGGTTTGTCAAAAAAAGGGGGTGGCTCAAAAATCGAGAGGTTTTGAAAACTATTCTCCCTTTACAATTTGTTGTTTTGGGGTATGCCCCACTTAGTCACTAATCCCACGGTTTATCAGCGTATCATCATGTTCACCATTTTTCTTGGCCATAAAAAGACAAGCCAAACTGGTAATAAAATGCCTCGAAATGGCCATGACTGACATAGCCATAAACTGGCAATCAACATCATAAATAAACCGATAAACCATAATTTTCCATTATTTCGATGATTTCCAATTATTTTTCATTATTTCCACCGAGTATTGATTCTATCATATATATATAATATAATTATATATATAATATAATTATATATATAATATAATTATATATATATAATATAATTATATATATAATATAATTATATATATAATATAATTATATATATAATATAATTATATATATAATATAATTATATATATATATAATATAATTATATATATATATATATAATATAATTATATATATATATAATACGTATATATATTATTATTATTATTATTATTATTATTATTATTATTATTATAATAATATAATCTATTTATATATATATATACGTTCTATGGCCATAAAAATTGGTGGCCCTGCGACTTCGGAAATCGCCTGGTATGCAGC
>Ga0126342_10020851_pt1 | contig 10981 bp, 8 predicted proteins | sample Cyp1metagenome_FD_92528 | JGI IMG/M metagenome (GOLD analysis project Ga0126342, IMG submission 92528) | Coral microbial communities from Lord Howe Island, Old Settlement Bay, Australia - Cyphastrea 1 metagenome | ecosystem: Host-associated > Invertebrates > Cnidaria > Coral ... | reverse complement strand
TCACATGGCCTCCAAAAGCTCATGGCAGAGCAACCAAAAATCCCATAAAGTTATAACATCCATGGCAGGATGGTTTCTCAACCTGTCACATCAAGCCAAAGAAGAAGTTTTCCTCTTGTTTCCACGCTTCCCACCATACGCATGGTGCTCGTTGACAAAGATCGACGACATTTCAGCGACCAAACGTTTTGAGGTCAAGGACATACGGAGAGAAGGAAGCATTGCTAAACCATCACATATGTAAATTCTGGCAATGTTTGAATTTTTCCATCTCCCTCGGATCAATGTCTTTTCCATTAATCCATGAGATTGCATCTCATAAGTGGCGCCTCCTCGCCTCAAGCTGTAAGGTCGTAACCCAAGCTCGGCGAGACCCAGCTGGGCTAAAATGTCCCGAAAAAGATTTCGGAAAGTAGTTCCACTGCGATTCCAACAGGGTACCTGTGTTAATTGCAGGCTAGTTTTGAGGGTCAACATTGCTGAAACAGTCTCCACTATAGAAGGATCTGTCAAGCTAACGCTCTCCCTGGTGTTCTGGCGTACACCACTTTTGCTGGAAGGGAGCGATACTAAGCCTCGACCCCCTTGTATAAGAAAGTCACAAGGTCGCACCTGCAAAAGTTCCCCGGTGCGGAGCAAGCAGTGGAACCCTAATAAAATCAAAGCTGCCATTGTCAGTTCGTCATGACGTAGACACCACCCAGCCATCGCTAAGGCTATGTCCTGCGTAATTGGAGGGGCACGACAGGGAACCTCATACTTTCGCCAGATCCCGTACAGTCTCCAGCTCTTCGGAAGTTTCCGGCGAGTGTATGGTTCAAAATGATGTATGCCCGAAAGAGCGTCCCCTACCAAGTGCAAAGGTGTGCCATCTTCGAACTCCTCTTGGATCCAAGCGGCAATGGCTTCATCCAGGGCCACTTCTGAATTCACTTGCTCAAGTGCAGGAGCAAGACGTGAAACTGCTGTGTAGTACCTTTCCAATGTGGCACTGGTGATACCGACATCCTCCAAGACAATGTTGTGTCTTGCTTTTTGACGGTCCTGTCTCGTGGCCTGACCCGGCCAGTAGTTACGATCTGCTGTCATGGTCAGTTGGATTCTCGGTGCTCTCCACGTGTGACACCACCAAATATATACCGCAGGCAAGGAGAAGAGCGGCCAGCTGGGATACCAAAGGTTTCAACATCCGTGAGGAAGAGCGCCCTTTCGAAATGATCGACATGGCGACATAGGAGTCACTAAGATGTACCACCCTGATGTTAACCTCCCGGAGATGTCTAATACGCCATTCCATGCTGTGAATCACACTGCGAAATTCCAAGCTGTTTATATGATCAGGACGTGACCACCTATAAGCAAAAACTTTTGACCATTTCCACCATGCTGCACATGAGCTCTGTCTAGGGTAGGCTTTGGGATTAACCAAAGCCCCAGTGGTGACCCGCACATCTGAACCTGTGTGGTTGACCCTCCTAAGCAAAGCCCTATGAAGCGAGTCAACACCATTCACTCCTGAGGGGTTCCCATAGCTGAGCCGCCTTTGCAATGGCACCATCACATGAATTGGACAAGCAAACCCAGGTGCCATCCCAGTCCGATTCCACAGCTGGTGGTAGGAACTCACAGACACCAATTTGTGACACAGCATTGCAGCTACGTAGCAAAACGAGAAACAATTGAAACTGTCACCAATAAGTGTTTTTCGCAAGTCCTCATAGTTTTGGGGGTCCCTTTTGATTTCACCAGCATTAAGGCAAACTTCCGTGTGCCCAAACCCCAAACCATGAAGCAGCTCTCTCTCTTCAGCTGTAATAAGGCGCCATTTCTCCCCCACCCAAATCAAAAAGCGCTCATCATATTGGTAGGGTGGGAACCTAAACTCGTCGGCCTCCCACCGCAATTTTCCCTCTCTGGAAACCCTGTTCAATCCTGCTGGTTTGGGTGGGGGCCTGATACGACGAATTGACTTCATACAAGTGGGTAAAATGGCACCTTCCCAAAAACCAGGCCACTCTGCGTTATCCCCCAACCACTGTTCCAAAAGGGGGTATTCATGAAGAAGAGAAACTTCAAACCATCGGGGTTTCTCCACAATTTCCACCCCGGCCATCTCATGAAAGCCCGCATTTGTCCAGCAAAAGCGCGGCCGGTGAATCGGCACTGAGTCACTAGAGTCCAGACGCCAGGGTTTGACACCCAGCGTGGCAGTGACTTCTGCCTCCGCTGACTCATCCATGCTGGCCACATTTTCTGCGGCAAACAACAGGGGGAATGAAAAACCATAGACCTGTCTGATGAGCTTGATTATGCGCACCATCTCCCAGAAGAGGCCACTTTGTTCGCCTTCCAGGTTCAAACGACCAAACTTAACCTTTGACAGGTCCACGCAAGGCCAGCCCCCCCATACATGGATTTCCTCAATCCCAGGATAGAGGTACCTCCATTGCTCAATGGTGGCTCGGTCAATGGACCTAACGTCCTTCTCGATACGCACGTGTGGCCAGCGCCTCGAGGTGACCCGATTAGCAGCTGCTGTCAATTCGTATGAGATGGCAACCATCGGCGTCACGCCCGCCAAGTCATAGCATCTGAAACAACATCCCACGCCATTGAAAAGGGAGAGCACCAGTACTGGGGCGCGTATCGCCTCCGCCAACCCATTCCGGTCAGCCGAGGCAAACTCTTCACCTGCAGGGGTCAACTCAGTGCTTTTCCCCACAGCTCCACCCGTAGATGAAGCATCACTTGCAGTCGTGGTAGATGAAATATCAGCCCGCAGATGAGTGTGCATAAGCAGGCAGCCCACGGCGCAATTCAATAGCTCCGACCTCACCTTGGCTTCGGCTGACTCACCTCCAACCTGCTTCGACACAAATGCCCAGGTGACGTCAAGAAAGGCCATGCAGGGCCTTCTAAATGCCATGCAGTGAACCCAACGTCCAGCTATCACCTGAACCCACTTGATTCTCAATCTTCTCTTTGAGATCACCACCAGTGTTGTTTGTATCAACCTCAGAAGCCTTTCCCTTGAAGGCCCCATTGTCCCTGCTTCGCCATCAAAGAAGGCCCCCAGCTCTTGAGCCTTTGGCTCATCAGCAACCTTCTTCTTGTCCGATGACAGCACCCCCACGCTTGCCCAGGCCTGCTCAAGCCTTTGATGGAAGTCACGGCCCATGGTGGCCAGCTCCCCCGGTTGTACCTTTGACATGGCACAAAAGTTGTCCAGGTATACATGGTACCAAGCTTTGTCACTGCCCACTGCCTGGTCTACGACACTGGTCAGCCAAGGCGGCAGTGGGGCTGTACGCCTCACTCGGTGAGAGGCTGGCAATCTCCCAATCACCGTCAGGCGCTCGGAAATTTCTTGCATCACCGCCACCGCCGACGACCAGCCCATGGGGATTACCGCGCAACATGGCCGGTACCAAGTGTCTGCAGAACCACCTATGAGGTCCCCTGAAAACCGAATATTAAAGGTCATCATGCGATGCCAACTTGATGGTATTCGAAAAAGATAAAAAGCAGAGGTCATGTCGCTTTGAAACAGCGAAAGCTGTTCATCCCCACTAAGAACCAGAGACAAGTATTGTGTCACAGATGGTAAATCTGAAGTACCCCCTTGAGCATGAGTGAAGCAAGAATTGCAAGGAATCAAGTTCATGATAATTGAACTTCCGATCCATCCTCCAACAGGGTTCCCTTGCCAACCGCAAACATGCCGCTAAGAACTTGTTGACCATTGACCTGTAAAACTTCTGAATCCGGTATCCAGTCACAAATCTTTCGTTTTACAAGCAGGGAAAATAGTTCCAGAGCCTCATCATCCTTAACATGTACTTTTGCCTGAAGTTTCGCCTTTTGGGGAATCTCACTCAACAAACTTTCTTCGGGATGTTCAAGAAACCACTTGGTATCTGCACTAACCAATGAAGTAGCATCAATAGAACCACCATGGCTTTCAGGGGGTAAAGCAGGCTGTGCCTGAGACAGTCTTAGGACCTGCATTTTGGGTACCTCTTCACCTGTGTAGGTCAAGTACCGCGACGCCAGCTCTTTTTCAGCGTCAGCGCTCGACCGAGGTAAGTCCAGGTCTTCTGGCAAGACCCTCTTGACACCTTCCCTAATGGCTCGCAAGGCTGATGCCTGAGCCGTCGATGGCCGCTCATCATGACCGACGCGGCCGTAGCCAGCGGTCGCATTGATTGCCAGAACGGACAAGGCCACCCAGATGTCTTCCATGGTGAAACCCGCAAAATGCGGCAAACAAAACTCTTCGATCCCAACCGCTCGGGCCCATCCGGCGAGCGTGGCGATCTTTGGTAAGGGCAGCGGTAAGAGGGCACGGCTCCTTTGGGCCAGCCCTCGGCGCATGGCTGTATTCTGAGTTGCCTTGCCCAGCACCATAGTTCGCAAGCCCGCAGCAACCTCCATCTCCGACTCCATTGAGGGGAAAATCAAAAGGGTCCACAAGATGGCGCGGCCAGTAGAATCAAAACTGACTCTCCGGCCAGCCAGCTGCTCAAAAAGATTCAAACCTTTCCCCAGATGGAGTGGCAACGGCCCGGCTCCTGCCAGCCTGTTTTCTAATTCATCAGTCTTTGCACTTGCAGGTGAAACCTCAACCCGGCTCCTCACTTCTTCGGTACTTCCTCTTGCGACTCCTTCCAAGCTTGCACATCTCCCTTCCGTGATCCTCCTCCGTCTTTTCCTTTTTTCCGTCCTTTCCCCCGGCCTCGGCCTTTTGGGTCTCCTTTCTTTCCTTTCTCCGTCCAGCCTCCCCCTTTTCCTTTGCCTGGCCCGCCCTGTGTCCATCGCCCTGGCGTCCACCCCTGGCTTTTCTGGATCAGTCGTCGGTGCTTGTGTGCTTGCAACATGGTTGCAACCGACGCTGATTGCACCGGCTCTAACGGGTACAACTCCAGCTGACCGGCGGTGGCCCACCCGCCTTCTGTCAGCGCGGTATGTACCGCGATAAAGCGGCCCGCCAGGGCGTCCGCCGTTTCCGGCAGACGGCCAGCCCTCAGCAGATCTATGGTCTGTGCCAGGCTGTAAAGCTCTCTCACCAGAGCATTGTTGGTCTGGTGGAAGGGTCTGATGAGAAGGGCAAAGTAGGTTCACACCTTGATGCCCGATGTCATTCCTGGCTGCGACCCTTCCGCCTCCAGGAGACTCCCCCTGTCCAACTGTTCCTGCGCGTGGCGGACCAGGAGCTCCATGACACTCCCTGGTTCCTTCAAGGCGCGTCGCCTCAAAGGGGGCTCGCAGCTGAGCTCGGACTCCGCTTCGCTTTGATCTCCACCTCGTCGTCCATCTCCCGAACTTGAACTGCTGCTTGAATCGCTGCTTCCAGGATCGGCTCCTCCTTCGGGATCTGGTTTGACAGGGTAGCCCCGGTCCCCCTGTCTCTTCTCTTCTCCTCCGTCGGATCTCTTCTTCTTTTTCTTTTTCTTTTTCTTCCCTTGGAGAAGCTCCACAAGGCGCTTCAAACCATCTCCTTTGTCTTTCTTGCGTTTCTTCTCTTTGCGAATACGCGCCTCTCTCTGGGAGGCCTGCACGGCTTGTGCCAGCAGCCTGGATGAGGCATCTTCTTTCAGGGCTAGGCTCTTCATCCAGCTCTTCGAACCATCGCCTCTTGGCGCCGCCGATGGGCCTAAGGCCAGCGGTGTCTGCAGGCGTGGGTTCAAAGAAGTCCCTGCCACCAATCGCCTCTCGTCCGCTGCAGAGGGTGTATTTCCTTGAGGATGCCCACCAGGCACAGTCTCTGCGGGTTTCCGGCGCGGACCTCCAGCCGTTCCACCCAATATTCGCTCGCGGGTATCCCTCAAGATCTTTCTCAGACCCTCTTTGTCGACTCCAGGTGGATCCTCGGGAGAGTATTCCTCCTCTGAACCTGCAACGTCTATAACACCCTCGACGTCGAGTTCCGCTGCTGCCTTCTTTTTCCTCAGGGCAGGTCTTCTCTCGTCTTTTGCCTCTCTCTTCTTTGTCGGTGCTTTCGGAGTAGCCCTCACTCGTTTTGAAGCGGCTTTGGCCTTTCTGAGAATCGCCTCCCCACCTTCGGAGAGGTAAGAAGCCGTAAAGTTGGCCACCGACCAGCACCTCACCTTCTGGACGTGCACATAATTTTGTGACTCCGCGGAGATGCAAGGGTCGTCTGGGCACAGGTGAACGTAGCCATCGGCCAAAATGCCAGCTACCTGCCTGAGCACTGTATTGCTGTCGGACCCCAACACATCTCCTGCCACTAGTAGCCCGCCAGCGGTGTCGCAGAGTGAAGTCCTGCGGACCAGCACGGCAAACCACCCCTCGTGGCCTACGTTAACCGAGCTTCCCTCGATTGCAGCTTCCAGCACAGACCCAACTTGGCCCGTAATGGTAGCCCAATGGGGCTGTCCTACCAAAACCTCTTCTCCTTCCTGAGCACCCAATTCCAGTATGCTCAAATCTTCTCCAACCTTTCTCTTTGGCGCCATTGCTCCTCTCAAAGATCGGTTGGGGCCCGATCCCAGAAGGTATCTGGCTGCCTGTGGTGGAACCTTTTAAAAGGATCCTGATGAGCACGGTATAAGCGTTGGTGCTTCTTACCAGCTCGATGGTTCCCCCGATTCTTCCTCTTCCTCTTTTTCTCAGGGTGTGGAACAGCTGCCTCGCCTCGTCGCGGCCGCGAACGACTCCTCTCTCTTCTCTCTCTGTCCTTGTGTCGAGAGCTCCTAGGACGCTTGTCGTGCTGAACAGAAGGGGCACGACGCCTGTCAGCCCACTTGCTCCTATCACCTTCTTCCTCACTCCTGCGGCGCGGAATCTCCGGCCGGGTGTCGACGTCAGGCCTTTCGGCTGCTGACTTGGGTGCTGCCTTCAGACCTGAGGTGTCCGGGTCCAGCTCAAACTCGCTCTCTTCCTCACCTGACTCCAGGTCGTACTCGCTCTGATTTTCCTCCTCGGGCTCGGTCTTTGCACCAGCCTCAGGGCGAGGCGGAGGCGGCGGTGGTGTGGGTGCACGTGAAACCTCGGACCCTTTGGATCGCTCTGGCTCCACAGCGTCACCACGCTGATGGCCCCGCTCAGGCACGGGAGGGGACAAAGCTCGGGCACGCCCAGCTCCTGCTAGTCCCAGGCGGCGCACGGCCCTGACCTGCCGGACGCAAGACACCAGCAGGTCAGTGGCCAGCGCCCTGGTCCCAGCAGTCCCCCAACCAGCCTTGAGCTCTATTTGCAGAGCGTCCAAGGCACAGCACCCCAAACACCACGAGTCTCCACCGTGTGGATCGGCTTGTCCACACTTATTACACCTAGAAGTCATACAACCTTAAGCCCAAAAGCTATACCAACAGCTGAGTAACGTTCACATGCTGTCATCCAACCAGTCGAAACGACTATTTTGGAGTTATTTGCACCAACTTAGCTATCTATGGGGCACCATTTTGTATGTCATGGTTTAAAATGGGTCTAAAGTTTGAACTGGAGAACCAACATTTTTTTTTGTGTATATCTAGAATAAGTGGAATATATAAATAGTTTCATAGAATCGCATATAGAATTCCAACTGGTTTGGATATATGTATATATTCAGGAAAAATTATATATACAGTTATACCTCAACATGAACAACCATACTAGACCAGGGTTTCTGGGTGGTGATACAAAGGGAAAGGGATTGTTCAACAAATAGGGGGGCTTTCTTCACCAGGAATCTATTGCTTGACCTCGCTGGTTAGTTTCAACAGGCCCAGACCCTTGCTACCACGCATAGACCGTGTTGATTTAGATAATAACTTGGTGTGTAAGCAGCAGCAACAATGAGTGCAGAAACATGAGGCATGATTGGATCCCCACGTTGGCCATGCCACGATGTATGGCAACAGATTAAGCCCGACTAACCCAACATTCACCAAGATTAACCCAGCCCATGGTACAAAATTGGACCCCAACATTTTAGCTAGGTGCTAGAATGCCACTTCCAACTATAGACAATATCCACCACAAACCCACTGGTAACACTGGTAAGCCTAGCTACCTACCATAATTTTTTCATATGCTGCCATATTGTACAGTTATGGCCCTTTACCAGTTATAAGTACTTAAACCCCATTTATAGATTGTATAATCCCATTTATAACCAGTTATAACTAATATATAAATGGCCATAACTGTAGTATTCACTGCTTAACTCCGCTTTTGGCGGTAAAGATCATGAGATTGTGAAGATGATCAATGAATTTATGAGTGATATCCATTACTATTCACTAAGGACAATCCCAAGAATCTAAGGACAATCCCATCATATTCACTCTTATCATGTGGGCCCCCCCAGTTATGTATGTGTTTTTTTAATAAACCCCGTTTCATAACTATAGTTATTTGCATATCATAAACCATATAGTTCTTGAAGTGATCTTGACCAACTTAGCTATCATGAGAATCAGCCATGGCTATCCCATGGAAATCCCCGCTTTCCTCGAGTTTTCCTATGATTTTTCCTATGGTCTGCTCCTATGGTGGCCCCTGAATCACGGCCCGATCAACTCAGCACCCGAGGCCCGGGCAGACTCGGCAGCGCTTACGGCTTGTCGTGCTGCGCCACCCTTCAGGAGAAGCCTCGGAGTTTTTCGGAACGTTTTTCTTCAGCGGTCACCGTGGTGGAAATATTGGGCACTCAGAAGGGAAATTTTGGGGGACTATTAAATCTATTAAGGACTATATGGGATTTTTGATAGGGACTAATATATGTGTCGTAGAAGCCATTCTTCCTGATTCACTTTCGAACGCAAGATGTGCGCTCTTTTTCTGAGGTGGCGTGTCCGCCAAGATCCATTTTCACTGGTGACTATTGACAAGGCAGCGGTGTTGTCTGTGTAGGAGATGGCCCTTGCAGTGGTGTCCAGGGCTTCCTCCATGAACATCCTGACGGCATCTCCTGCCAGCGCTCCTTCAAGCACCTCTACCAATTCGGCTTCCGCCGTTGAAGCAGTGACCACAGCTTGCTTTCCCGATTTCCAAAGCAGCATCGCAGTGCCCCACATGACCAGGTGACAACCCATACTGGTCTCAGTTCCAAAAGAGGCATCGGTATAGATGTTCAGCTGCTTCTCGTCAGGGGCATTACAAAACTGAAGTCCATGGTCTGCAGTCGCGGCCAAATAGCACCAGACATGTTTGGTGAGGTCCAAAACTTGTTGAGGATCTTTTGTAACCAAAGAGGCAAGTTTGGTAATGGTGAATGCTAGGTCCGGTCTGGTTCTGGTGGCAACCCAGACTAGTTCCCCCACCACACGCTGTGCTTCTCTGATTGTGGCAAGATCCCGATTTGGTGGTTCTTCTGGGGTTTCAGGTTCACTGATCATTTGTGGGACATTTAAAGGATCAAATAGGGGATAACATCGGCCCTGGGATGATACAGTATGTTGTGGAAAAAGTCTGTCAGCACACGGTATGCATAGTTTCCCGTGGTCATTCCTAGAAATGGGAAAACTTGATGGTCATACACCGCAATCCATTGGATTTGTTGAGGTGTGCTGGAAAGCATGAGCCGTTTTAGCCACAACAAGAGGGTTTTCACAAGCATCAAATGAGATTGTAATGGAATTCCTGTAATGTGGCATATAACCATCTTACCCAACCAACCTGGCTGGGCATGATGATTCCCAAATCAGAAATAAACAATTCTTGGAATGATTTCGATCAATAAATCATCTATGGTAAGCAAAAAATCTGAGGTTGCCAAGACCATTCCAATTCTGGTTGAATCTCCCCAGCAGTCATCCATGGTGAAGCCATTCTGTAGAGCTTGATCCGTCCACACTTCTAGGACCCTGGCCCCCCCATCATCAACTGTGCATTCGCTTCCATGATCAGGTCCTATGGCTAGGAAACGCAACATGGCAACGTGGCAACCGATCCTGTGGTTCGGATTCCATCCCCAAGCAGTGTAACAGTGTAGTATAGATAGTATAGTGGTTCACCCCAGAAAGATCCAAAGAGAAATGCTATTCACATTAAATATTGCAAATAGTGGTGACTACTTCTACCTTTTGGGGGTTCCTAAAGGGTTACTATATGACCACCTCATGTAGGCACCAAGTTGAACAGGTTCAATCGCTGAGGAGCCATTATCTGCACCATTTTTGGAAAGGATTAGAAGACCCGTCCAGCTGCAGATCTTGTTCATTTAGGTATGGCTCAAAAGGCTGGAGGATACAAATCGACCCGTTCTGTACTGTTATGTCTCATTTTATGAATAAATCCATGCAACTATAGTAACGTTTGATTGGGTTTCAGTCATTTTGATCCTCTTTACATTGCATTTGTTGAGCCCCTGCTCTAAGTTGGTTGATTTCCATAAACCCATCCAGCCGAATTATGAATCAACTTACGAGTTGGGGGGCCGTTCCATGTATAAACTTGGCATCGCAAAAATATGCGGATGACATGCCCACTTGCGAAGAATCAGGGGCTGCGGCGGTCCTCAGCTTTGCGCCAAAAAGAAGCTGAATCGTTGATGTACCTGGATTGCTTTGAATTTGTTCATCCTTTAGGTTTTATGGATCGGACTTACGTGGACTTATATTATGACTTCCTAACCACCAACAACGACAATGAGGAAGCAAGTCTCAACCATCATAATGAGGGTCACCAGAATGGGGTTGAATCCCCAGCGCAGTTGAAGCAACAAATTATGGGAAATGTGTGAAACACAATAGATATGCTAACTGGCACATATACAAACTAAAGAAACCAGTCCTACTATTCGTTAGTAACTGACAAAGACCAAAGACATGGGACAATTGGCAGGAAAAGGTGGTCAGATAAAAAAAACAAGATGAAGCCCACGAACCCGAATGCTCACACGTATGTTAACGGTGCAGATGTCAAAACACATGGTTATGCAGTCACGCACAATACCTTTCTGCAATAGTTTATTTGAACAGTCTTGTACATGTTTCCCTTGTTACCAGTCTGCAGTGTGGAGTGGAAAGTGTAG
>Ga0126342_10020850_pt1 | contig 10982 bp, 7 predicted proteins | sample Cyp1metagenome_FD_92528 | JGI IMG/M metagenome (GOLD analysis project Ga0126342, IMG submission 92528) | Coral microbial communities from Lord Howe Island, Old Settlement Bay, Australia - Cyphastrea 1 metagenome | ecosystem: Host-associated > Invertebrates > Cnidaria > Coral ... | reverse complement strand
TCCCTGACGAACTCTTTCTTTGCTAACTGTTTCTTTGACTAACTCTTTCTTTGACTAACTCTTTCCCTGACATTCTAAAAGTCCGTAACACGGAAGTTTCTCCCCCTAAACTTCCTTTGATAACATATAATATAAATAATATATATATATATATATCATATATATGCATATATTATTTCTATATGATATAGTATATACATATAATACATGTAGTATATATAATTCTACACCTAACAGTTGCAACGATGAGTTGAACCTCTGGATCATCCCCCAGAGAACGAAAAAAATCCGCGAAAAATCGCTGTCTTGAAAGCAGGGGAATTCAGGTCATGTACGGTTAAAACAATGCTATTTTTACTATGGCCATAAAAACTATGGCCAACTATCGCCATTAAAACTATGGCCAACTATGGATATAAAACTATGTGGTAATGGATATAACTGTGGCCATAAACTACCCATTTACCCATGAAACATGGTGGATAATGGTGGTTTTCCATAGTTTTTTGTATGTTTACTAGAGGGTAATCATGCTAATCTGGTTGGTGGTTTCAACCTACCCCTCTGAAAAATGATGGAGTGAAAGTCAGTTGGGATGATGAAAATCCCAACTGAATGGAAAAATAAAATTCATGTTCCAAACCACCAATCAGATAATAAACTACCCATTTACCCATGACGGGTAATGCTAACCATCCCACCTATCTATGGTGAGGACTGGGGGATGGTTTATGAGAAAACATCATTTCATATTGGAATGAGAAAAAAATGCGGTAAACTCAATAATACACCAGAATTTTTGAGGGTTACCACCCATGTCTGATGATATCGGGTTCAAACCACCCACGTCTGGTGATGTCCCAAGACCTGAGAAATCCAAGTCGAACCTGATTCTTGTGACGGCAACTCCCGTTGATTTTGACACCCAAAACTATTCTCATGGTTTACTGATCAACAATGATATATCATTATCATATGTTTATATATATATATATATTATCATTGTTATATAAGATATAATAGAATGACATATTGACATATCATTCAACTATGTACAGTATATCATTCTATCTATCATGATCAAACAAAATTTACGGGGAACATCTATTTTTGGTCAACAACAACCCATGGTGTTTCAACCTTTTCGCCTGGCCGAAACGCCGAAACCAGCCCAGGGGCCATGCCGTTGGTGGACTGGAAACCCACACCATAGATGGTGACTTTCATCTGCCCCGTGACCGGGCCCAAAGGTGGCTCCACCTGACGGCCAGGGTGGATGACATGGGGGATGACTTGCCATTGAGAAAATGGGATCTACGGGGTGTGAAAGACCTATGAAGTATATGGAGTTATATGGAGTTATCATGGATTTTTATAATTTATATATTTATATGGATCTTTGAGGGATTCTGATGGTTTCATTTCGGAACGTCTTCGGTTGAAACATAAGGAAACCATCGATCTCATCGATTTACCCAGCAAAAAAATGGGGGTTTTCCACTGCAGATTTTCGATCCGATGGCCTTGGTGATGGCATAGGGCGGCCCCACAATGGAAGAGACGTTGATCTGCCAGACGTCGTCCAACCATTTGTTGGCCCAACCACCAAAGATCACCAAGCGCGACTCCTTGATGGGAGGGGAAATCTTTGAAAACCTGGAAAAAATCGTAGGAAACGATATGCTGGTTGGTGGGTTGACCTACCCCTCTGAAAAATGACTTCGTCAGTTGGGATGATTCTTCCCAATATATGGCTATGGATCAATACCTATACATACCATTTTTAGGGGATGAACATCCATTTACCAGCTATTTTGGGGTTCACTAGGTACCAGGGTTTTGACCCATCCCCATATGGAAAAATAAAAATGTTCCAAACCACCAACCAGATATGTGTGAAAATATGGGAAAACCCTATGCAAATGCAGGTCTTCGGGGGAAATCATCGAAGGAACTGGGGAATTTTCGAGCAATGTTGGATTGCGGGCTATCTTTGGTGGTTACTGTTCAACCATTCAACTTTATAGATATGATGTATCTACAATAAACATCAATAAACATAAACAAGGCAGTAAAACTATGTAAAACATTGTAAAACTACTTACTTCATCTATAGCTTGAATACACTTGGAACACGGATACAATCCATCTATTTTGGGAACCCAAACAAATTCCCGCCACCCACAACACCTTGTTCTTATGTTTGAATCATGTCAAATCTCGATGTGTGATTGTAAAATCAAACAAAACCCTCTGGTTATAAAAAACTAGCCATGGAAAGATCCACCATTTTTTATAGGTTTTTAAGTGACCATGTATTTATCATCCAATTTTATGGGCCATGGAGTCCATAGCTATGTCAGCTATCAAGGTTAAATCTCCACGTTTCATCATGATGGTTCTATCCCCACAGCAAAAAACCTCGCTGGTAAAACAATAATAAAACCATCCCCCAGTCATCACCATAAATAGGTGGTATGGTTACCATTCCCAAATGGGTGGGTTATTATTGTTTTAACAATTTAATTCATGAGGGTGTAGGTTGAACCACTCCAATCACAACTAGTCATCCAACTCAGCTTCTGTTTGAATCTGATGAGCCCAAATCCCCATTCATCATGACCACCCACACTTCGGCTTTTCCACGTCCATCCGAAATTCAGCATCTTCATTCGTCAAGTCCCTATGTTTGATAATAAAAAACCACTATGTTTCACTAGTTCTTGCTGCATAAGTATCCACGATCACATCATTTCACCAGTCGTCCAGCCATTCATGAAAAAAACTACAGTTTTGATTCGTGTTAAACCATAGTAAGTGTTTCCTTCCTTTTAAATTATGTTATCACTTCACCACGAATTCCCGACTGTCCAAACTCCTCGGGATCGTAGCAGATGGCCGAGTGCTCCCGGGCTTGGGGCATGGCATCCTCCGCACGCATCTCCAACGAAGGGTCGCCCCAACGCATGGGTTCGCCCATATCCAGGACGCTGATCTTGTTGTCGAAGACGCCACCCGTGCGGCCCTAGGGAGATTGGGCTAGAAAATCAAGGGGAGATGGAAAAGTGGTGATTTTGATGTTGAACTTGTTTTTGTGGGATTTGACGTTCTTCTATCTTTGAGGTTATAACATATATATGGATATATGTTTTTTTCTTTTTTTTAATATGGATATGAAATCCACTAGAATAATATCAGATATAATAAGATATATAGGTATATCAACTAAAGAAGGTGCCCCAAGCCATGCCACGTTTAAGGCTACAATCCTAAGCCAAGTTCATCCCCATGTAAAGGCATTGATGGATGAAAAAGGGGCTAAATTGGGCCAATATCAATGGATATGATATAATTACTTATATTTATAAATATTTATAGACCCAAAAAAAAATAGAAAAGTTGAACAAAAATGGTACCGCTGCAAAGGAGCCATTTCTAATAGTTGCTTTTGAAGGATGAAATATGGGTGGTATACAAGTGGAATGAATGGGATGTCAAGCTAGTAAGATTAGCGGATTACTATAATAAACTAGTCTGGTCAGTTGTAAAGGATTATCACCCACTTAACAACCATGGACCATGGATCCTAATTTAAGGGATCATCCGAGTCAATGCACATCTGGAACCACAAATGACATGTGAAGGATCTCATCATCCTCTTCCCAATCTTGGATCTGCTTAAGGTAGTGGATTTCTTGGGAAAATCCGCCAAACCATAGCAAATCCAGGCCAAAAAAGCCAACATGTCTTCCCCCAAGCCCAATTCGGAGATATTTCCCAGCTAGAAACCTCCATTTTTTTGGCAAATTGTCCCTATGAAACCAGATATCAAATCATGGTTCGCCATGGTTCACCACTTTCGCAAGATGCTTCACCCACTTGGCTACTAGATTCACTACAAGGTGGTGCCCCATAGTTAGCTAAGTTGGTTTATAACTCCAATAACTATGGTTTATGGTAGATATATCTTAGTTAATGGGTTTTTTATAAACCAACTTATAACTAGGGGGCCACCACCTTGTAGATATGAAACCAGATTTAAAAAAATCCATGGTTCACCGCTTTCTCCATGCCCCAATGACATGACTTTTGTCGGCTCCGGCCTCACCGTAGACGTCTGCGGTGCCGCCGAAGACGAAGACGCGCCAGGAAGGAATGGCCTCCACCAACTGCAGCGAGCAGTTCCAGCGCGGCACGCCCCAGCTGAGATCCACATCCGACCAGTCCTACGGTGGATGAACCGATGGGACGTGGAGCATCGCCATGGTTTGAGGTTCCCCAAGGGAACGGTGAATTTCTGATGTTCAATGGGAATACAGGCCTCAAAAATTCGGCCTTATATATGGTAGGTACCTCCAATTTAGGATCCTGGAATGGCCATTGATATGTTTTTATTTCTTTTATGGTAGAGATATCTATGGCTTAACAAACAAGAACTGGGAGGCCTCACCTTCCACGGTTTCCACATGTGACACGGAACGAAGGGGGGGAGAAATATGTAAAAGTACCATAGGAAATAGCATGGATTTGTTGGGGGATGTCCTGTAAATGTTCCCTTCGAACTTCCAGGGCTCATCGGTTGTAAATGTTCCCTTTGTGCTCGGAAATGGAGAACATGCTGAATATGTAGTCATGTCGATAAAGAAAGTAGTAGATGATGATCAAATTTTGTGAAATACATATATATATATATGACCAATCGAAGATAGCAATCAATCTTGATGTAAATTCGGAGTTCACCGCCAATTACCTGGTTGGAAAGCAGGATCAAGCCCACTTACGACATGGTTAATCTCCCCCATCTACATTTGGAAGTCCCTTTGGAAAATGAAGCGTTCCACTTCTTTCTTCAACATTCCAACAACCATGGTCAATCTGTTGTAGTCCACCACAAATAATAGTTTGTTTGTTATGGATCTGTTTTCCATTTAATTATAGCAGAAACTAAAGGACTATATAGTTTCTATCTACCCTCTGGTAATTTAACATAGCTATTGAAAATGGCCCAGTCGAAATAGTGAGTTTTCCCATTAGTAGCATGGTGGATCTTTCCATAGTTATGTAAACGTTTACCAGAGGGTATCTCATAATTTTACTTTGGAAAATCACCATTTGGAATAGGTAAACCATCTATAAATGGCTCATCTATACCATGGCGAACTGTTAGTCATAACCAGAGGCTATCCAATGTTTCTACCTATCCAAGGTATTCCAAGATGCTGCAACTGTCCTTGTTCTCGATATCCAGCATGAAGAGATCATTGAACTGTTGTTCGTTGTTCCATCCTCCGAAGATATATACACAACCTCGCGGCGCGGCAAGCGCAGATCAAGGGCCAATAAGGGGCGACGCAACTGGGCGGGCTAGAGACTAGATACATACATGTTGTATCTGGCCATTGGGGCAAAACTGTTTAAGAACTGGAGCTCTTTGATTTTCTTGGGCCATCCTTGAATTGTTTCAAACATGTCAAAACTCTCTGAGGAGTTTTTGCGGGTAAACTAGTCCTAGATGACTTCTGACTCCTGCATCTCATCCATGCATAGCTCATTAGCTCTGTCCCGTCGCCACAGAATCCAAACGAATCCGTTATTGGGGGGATGAAACCAACCTCTGACTGCGACCTTTTCGGAGGTCTTCTTAAATATGAACAAAAGATGGGATCACCTACAGATCATCTCAGATCTGTCATCCATCATCGCCTTCATCCTGCAACCACCCAACGAAACCCTGGGTGAAATGTACTGGATCTATAAAACTGAGGTCCCAGACGATGTGAAAAATCGCCATATCAACACATATTTTCCCATTCTCTCGGAATTCCGATGAGTTGGATGCTCTAATCCCCATGGTTCATGGTCATTCCAGAATCCAATTGATATGGAGCTACGTTAGTAATTACCATATGTCTGGCCATATGTTCTGGGGATATCCCCTGAAATTTAGGCCTAAAAAATAGGCCTTATATATCCCATAGGATCCATGTATGGTATATATGCGAACATTGGGGGTATATTGATGGTAAATGTTACCATATAGCAGCACCATGGATCCTATGGGTATGGTAATCCCCATGGTCAATTCGTCAATTCATCATGTTTCGCCATGAAATCTCCAGGGGACACTAACCCATCTGATGCCGCTTATGAATCACCACGATTCACCAGGATGAAAAACGTCAGGGGACCGCCATGACGTCCAAGAGTTCGTTTCATCATCTAAAGTCCCCTTTTCAAATCATATAGATCCCATTATGCATAAGCTAAACCAACATATATATATATATATATATAATCATATATATATATGTGGAAAACCCGTTTCCCGGAAAATGATCCACAGATGGTTTAATTGTTTTTCCACATCGAAGTGTTAGTATACTAATGAGGCTAGACCACATCAAAATCCCATCGCTAAGCGAATGGTGAAATCCAACTGAGGTCCACACCGTCTTTGGCGAATGCTTGATGTCCGGAGCGATTGGGGGGCGGATTGCCGTGGCACGCCAACTCCGTCCAGCGCCTCTGTCAGAGCCAACAAACTGTCAGATGGACCGGGAAAGTGGAGATGTTTGGAGGGGAATCCACGATGAAAAATAGTGGTCTACAAAAATCGTGGATTCAAATTCATCAATCCAATTTTTCTAGATGTTCTCATGTTTCAGGTCCGTTTACTTCAGCTGATATTCCCTGATTCCACTCAAAAATCGCAGATGTTTACCAATGGGACAACAAGAAATCACCGACTCGTCACATCTAGGATGAGATTACCATAGTTCGGTGGCTATGTACACCCAACCAACCAAAATTGGGGATTCAAATGGATGGTTGAGTTCACTTCAGTATCTTGGTTCATCTCCAATACCATGGGGGATGCAAATGGTTCAGTACTGGAGCCATCAAGGGATGAATACCCTGCAGGAACAGCATCTGTACGAACAGGGGGTTGTGGAGGCTATACGGAGACTCTCTGGGACATCCTTAGTTTTGTGAGTTTGGTGGGTCAAAGTCAGTCCCCTAGGTTTCAAGTTTCAAGATGTTTGTTCAACATGTTTCAAGTCATGTTCAACCATTCTATAAGCATGCATCGTTTTTTTTACCTAATATGTTCCCATGTTCAATTCATGTTCAACCATGCGTTTCAACCTTTTTAGGATACCCCTCTGATAATTAATGAAACATGGCTTGCTGGAAAATGAGCCATTGAGTTAAAATTGAGTTCGATTATTTTCCAGTTTCAAGGCCCACTAGCCACGGCAATGATGACACTGGAGGGTATAAATCCCTATTGTTGCTGGTTAACTCCATTGTGTATCTAAGGTTGGCCGTGTTCGACCAACTTTAATGATTCGCATCCCCACAACTAGCAGCTGCTAAATAGAGATATCCCATTATATATACGTATATGTAGATATCCTATGATATCCCTATCATATCCCATGACACATTTTTTGATGCCTCAATCCCAATTCCAGCTGATTAAAGTCACGTAGTATAATCTCATAATTGAACTTACCATAACTTACCATATTATATAAACCATATTAGAACCTATATCTTAAACATTCTTAAACTTCCATCACACCTCCATTCAAAAGAAACAACAATCATGGTCAATCTTTGGTAGTCCACAAAAAAAACTAACATTTTTTCTGGTTATAGTTATTTTCCATGTACTTTTTCACTTTCTTTTTTCACTTTCACTGCTTGTAAAGGTCAGGCCTTTGCCGCACTTCAAGAACTTTCTATTTTCCATGTATAGAAAAAAGCGACCCTCTGGTAAACGTTTACATAACTATTGAAAATGGCCCAGTCGAAAGTTCGTTGATTTACCCAGCTATAAAATTGTGATTTTCCACACTTATGTTGGTTTACCAGAGGGTAAAGGATATTTCACTGCCCATCCAGTTGGGAATTTTTAACCAGGACTCTGAGGTACCCCACTGATTGTCCAGGTTCAGGACCCAGGTGTCGTTGAAAGGCTTGCGCTGGTAGCCCACACCTGGCCAGGGCTTGAAACAATGGATGTAACTATGTAACTAATGCCATAAACTACCCATTTTGCTGGTTTTCCATCGTTTTTTGTATGTTTACTAGAGGGTAATAATATAATCTGGTTGGTGGTTGACCTACTGTACCCCTCTGAAAAATATTAGTCAGTTGAGATGATTATTCCCAATATAATGGGATCTATCGGCACTAGTCTGCATTACTCTGCATTGGCTTTACATTTATCTGCGCTAGTTTGCACATAGCTTGGGATCCGTTGAAAACAACAAGTAGAAGCATAGCATTTTATTACTGGTTGGTGGTGGACCTACCCCTCTGAAAAATATGAGTTCGTCAGTTGGGATGATGACATTCCCAACTGAATGAAAAAATAAAATTCATGTTCCAAACCACCAACCAGATGTAACTATGGTAATAACCTCCATCAAAAAATCATACAATGGGATGTAACCCCGCAAATATGCCAGATACCCTCAAAGAAGCCGCTGAAAGCTCAAGTCACATCCCTGATAACAGCAAGTCAAACAGAAGCATTCCAAAGTGCAGGTCACTTTGGAACCAACATTTAAAAAAAATGAGTGGTGCTTTCAACGAACAATATATTAGTTAATTATTGGGTCTCATCATCACAAATATGGCTGAACATAGAAACATGTGAAACTACTAGCAGTAAATATATACGTATAAATGGATATTTAACCAACAAAATAAGGCAATCATGAAGCTCACCAAGAAAAGTAAGTGGTGCGCTTGACCAACAGCTGCTCAGTCAATATTCTCTTCTCACGGCGTCATCGTTGTTGGACATAGCAGGATGCAAGGAGGTGTCCTCATTGTGCTCTGAAGAAGTGATGCGTCTAGTCAGCCCATCTATCCCTGAAAAGCATTGGCGCTGTGTAGCTTCAACTTGATCAAAAAAAAAAGTGAAACATAGTGAAACATAGTGAAACTATGCTCACCTTTCCAATAGAACCAACAATTGATACCCTCCGGTCATCAAACGTGGCAACAGGAAATCCCCATGGTTGATGACTGGAGGCTATTCATAGGCATAGAATGGATCTTCACCTAATACATGCGAAAAAAAAAAAAAAACTACAAAAATCATATCCTGGAGATATTTCTTCGGCATATCCATCTCCATCCATCTCCATCCTTTCAAGTCTGTGATATACCCTCCGGTAAACGTTTACATAGCTATTGAAAATGGCCCAGTCGAAATAGTGGATTTTCCCATTACAAAATGGTGATTTTCCATAGCTACGTTAAATTACCAGAGGGTATCACCACCATTTTCCTATGGTTTTCCTATGATTTTCCCATAAAACCACCATTATTCATAGGGTTTCATGCTATCTTTGGCTATCTTTGGCTGAACGCCCCATGGATTCTGCCACTTTGTTCATCCCATGCTCGGTTCATTTGCAGAAAAGCCCGGGCCGAGGTGCCATAGCCATTCAACCAGATTATTTCCGTGTATATATATATATTATTATATATATATATATATATATTGTCTTTTATATATATCTATAATACTGTTATCTGATGTTATCTGTTATATCGTTAGATCCCATTGTATCCCAGTTCCACCACGCCTCCATGACCACCGAACAGAACCACCGAGTTCTCATGGAGGCAGGTGGTGTGGTTGGAGCGTGGCGGCGGCGCGTTGGGATCCGCAGCCTCAAGTCTACCAGGACATGTCAGACAGGTCCCCTACTTGGTGGGTCAGTGGGTTACAACATGTACCCTCTGGTAAGTTAACATAGCTATGGAAAAACACCATTTTTAATGGGAAAATCCACTATACATAGCCATTTTCAATAGCTATGTTAGTTTACCAGAGGGTATAACATGTAACCCTGGTTGTAAATGGGATAGGGGGGTTATAACCTTGGAAAAAAGATGAAAAAAGTCTGGTTGTAAATGAAAGTAGGGGCAATGTCCACTTATAACTGGGGTGAACTGGTGAAGCAACCCACTTACGATTCGTGGGATGAACCACCAAGTAGGCTTTCCCCTCATGGACTGCGATATTGAGTAATCCCCGAAGTAATCAATCAACCACTATTGATCATTTATATGGTTGATGGTTAAAAGATGTTAAAAGCCTGGAAACGATGGTGATTCATCACCATGAAAACTACTTTTAAAATCATCAAGCGGGGTAGATCGCAGCCACTCAGTTGAGAACTGGTGTTTCCCAAAAAAAGAACATTGAAGTTCCACAAAATCACCATTTACCCTCTGGTGAACCAACATAGCAATGGAAAATGGCTATAGAAATAGTGGATTTTCCCATTAAGAATGGTGATTTTCCATAGCTATGTTAGTTCACCAGAGGGTAAGTATATTTAGGTCCCATAACTTCAGCATTTCATCAGCTGATCGCTGGCTCATATATTTCCCTATTCAATCCCAATACAAATCCCAATTGACATCGCCATCGAAATCCCCACTTGTATCCCAATCCCAATGAGAAAATCCCTACAAGTGGTGCAAACCCAGTGATGTGAACGTTGGTTTATAAACCCCATGAATACTATAGATATATCTACCATAAACCATAGTGAAATTGGAGTTATAAACCTATGTTTATCCCAATCTGAATGAAAAAATCCCTATGAAATCCCTATGAAATCCCCATGGAAATCCCCATGGAACCCATCGAACCCATCGAAATCCGTCCACCGAAAGCGTCGTCCGGGTGGCACTGCCATCGTCTCGCTGACCCTGTGAGACCATGGCCACCAACTCCTCATGGAACTGCTCTTCGCTGGTGGTCATGATGTTCCTTCAGGCACCAACCGGTCACCCCCCCGTTTAACGTTTAAAAAAAAAAGATGTCCGCCGACCCCGGCCTTCGCCAAGGCCGGGGCGGCGCCTGGGACCACCGCAGGTGTGGAACTTTTCCAACACGCCCAGCACGCAAAAGCTACCACAAGGCCACAGCAATGGCTCAAGGGCAC
>Ga0126342_10020849_pt1 | contig 10983 bp, 7 predicted proteins | sample Cyp1metagenome_FD_92528 | JGI IMG/M metagenome (GOLD analysis project Ga0126342, IMG submission 92528) | Coral microbial communities from Lord Howe Island, Old Settlement Bay, Australia - Cyphastrea 1 metagenome | ecosystem: Host-associated > Invertebrates > Cnidaria > Coral ... | reverse complement strand
TGCGCCTGCTGCGGTAGTAGTCCGAAACAAGAATCAAAAGTATTATTCCCTGGCGCGCTCCCCCTTGCGTCTGCCGGGGTCGGCGGATTCTTGTTCTTGTTCTTGTTCTTGTTGTTGTTGTTGCATTTCTACCCTACAGGGTCGAATGTCTTATTCCCTGGCGCGCTCCCCCTTGCGTTTGCCGGGGTCGGCGGATACATTAACGATTAGATGATTGAGATGGTAAACATAAATTTTTGAATACGAAAAAACATCTAGAAACATCAGTTAATTGAATTTGTTTGCCTTACATGGTACTGTACCTCCACTTTCGGGTCCTCAAATGGTGATTTTTTTAGAAATCTGGCAGCGATTGAACGTCGGGTTTCACACCATGGAGAATGGGGATCAAGCGGGAAAACGATGGGAACATTGGGATATCATGGGAGTGTCACAGGGAACAGGGACTATCTTTTGGATGTGTTTTTGTTTTTGGATATCGTTAGAATGTTCGTAACTGAATATCGGGGAGGGAAACTCCAGGGGTTGCCTATGATCAATTTATGGGGCACCTCAAGTTCTCATCCAAATTCTTGGTCGTGGTGGTAAAGGCTACCCCTATTTTCGGATCCACAACGATAAACCAAAGTATCGTTGTGGAGGCACGAATCATCCCAAGTAGGGGTTTGGTAACCAACAAGCCACAGTCTGGGATTGTTTATCATTGTGGATCCCACTTTGAGAGAATATACGTCCGTATATGAATCATATTATTATATGAATATGTAAATACATGGAATCAACCATTTTGACAACTATGCATATATATATATATACATATATATATATATATCATATGTAATGTGATATACACTAATATTAGTATACGTCCCATCATCCTTTAAAAAGTCTACTAATGTAGACACTCAGGACACATATTTCACTGGAAACCACTTGTTCTCAGGTTGCCACCCACCATGACGATGATGTTTGAAGTCCAGGATTTAAAGGCGCCGATATGGGGAGAACTGCACCTGGGATGACCCTTTAAAAGCGGTAAAAAAAAACATGATGGAAATTGGTGAGTGAAACTCACCGCGATAGAAAAAATCCGATGTGTTCCCATCTTTCGATTGTAAACAATATAAGATTAATTGATATTCATTGATATTTTTTTGTTTGTTTTTCGTTTTTGGAGCATCCATGTTCAAAAGACAGTCTGGTTTTCAAGGGGCCTAAGAAAAATCGACTCGTAGCAATCATGTGTCTAAGTCTTTGAGTCTGCCGTCGCTGAAAACAGCCCGGCTGCAGAAGAAACTATCTGGGCAATAGTGATCTCACTACAGCCTCCCTGTACACTGTGGTTGGTAGGAGTCTTCTTCCAAACATGTCAATGTCTGATTTCACTTTCCAGATTCTGCAACAATATCGTGACATATTCCTACAAACTACTCGATAACACTGTATCACCACGGTTGTTCACTGAATCCCCATGTTGGTTTCTGAAGATCTCACATTGCTTCTGGAATCAGCAAGATGGGTAGCAACTGAACAGAACTGCACCGCATCTCCAAGCTAGTGGGTCGTGTCAAGTTCCTCCCATTAAAAGCACATCGGTGGGCTCAAATATAACAGAATTATATAGATTTATAACTAAACTTTAAAAATTGTGGTTTAGAAAATACAAAGAAAGACAAGAACACGTGTCCCAATGTTTCTCCAAACAAGTAGGGTATCCCAAACTTTTGGGCATTAAACAGGTTAAACATGAACATGTTCACCCTGATTTTGTGGTGGGGTACCCTTTTTTTTTGGAATCAGAAAATTATTTTGCCACAACTTCTCATGGCATAAAATGTCTCAACTCTTCAGGTGGCATCGCCTGCAACCATCAGTCGGTGCGGAATGGTCCGGAAGCTATGACAAGGGGATGGCTGGATCATTGCTTTTTGAGGGAAAAAATAGAGGGAACCCTGACCCTGCGTTTTTATCATCAAACAATTGGCCTTTCTGTAGATTCTCCTCTGAGTCAATTTTTGAGAATGAACTGTAGAGTCCACTTTCTACCTCAAAAAGGAAGAAAAGGGAGGCATGGCGCACAATTGGGCAACCCTGGGTTTTTCGGTTGACGCGGTCTGTCAAAATCGACTGACTTTTTTTTGGGGTTTTCACCGGGAACGGAAGTTTCCCACAACGGAACCCCAAACCTTGGGCGATCTGCCAGGGTAGCCGCTGCGGTGATCGATTATTGGGATCTGTCGAGGCAGTTGAGGCTCAGTACCCGGCGAGGTGTGTGTTTTTCTCGTAGAATCTGAGCCATGGAGCAGTTGCAGTTGCAGTGCCATGGCTGGGGCTGGGTTGGTGAAGCTGTATCTCTATCCATGGTTCTCCTATCCATATGTTTTACTGGGGACATCAGTAGGCTATAGAATCTACAATAGTTTTGGCTCCCCAAATACATGTTTTTTCCATGTTTTTTGTTGGGCCCTCATGCTGGTGGGTGATTCCGCAAAAGACTGGCTCTCAGGTATAAGAAGACATTTATCGACTGTGGCGATGCCTCAGCTCTTTGGACGGGACGCCCCGCGCGGGTTTGATTCCAAGAGAGATTCCAGCAATCGACGGGGGAAATGCCTCTGGTAAACATAGCGAACTGGAAAGACCAATCAACAAACTAAAGGGTCATTTTCAATTCAATAGCTACGTTTAATTACAGAGGGTTAGTTAGTCTGTCCTAATTGAATATCACCCAACAGTTGGGGATAATCTCAAAGAGATACTTGAATGTGATGTTCTAAATCCATCTAAATTCACAGAATGGGACATTTACCAAGCCATTTTTGGCGTGAACAATGTGACCCAATGCCACCATGACTCACTGTGGATGGTAAACATAGCAGCCATGGTGATTTTTCTTGAGGCTCTACTTCCCACGATTCCTGGAGTGTCTGATGATTTTGTAGTGCTGGACGATCCCTCATTGATTGATGTACAATTGGCTAAAGAATGTGTACAGATACATATATACAATCCATTGTGTAACATATTAATTATATGATGCATGTATGTGTATAGTATATATAATATATATACATATAATATATATTATATTAAATATATATAATATATAATATAATATATATATAATATAATATATATATATTTAATACAATATATAATAATATATATATATATAAATTTTTTAATATATATATATATTCTAATATACTATATATATATAATATTATATAATATATATAATATTATATTTCATATATGTATATATGACTTATGTCCGCATACACATCTACATAATCTTCAACATACTAACATGCAACCATGTTTCCCAGTGAAACATGTGCCTGAAACATTTGGCAGATCCCTTTGGATCGGCGGAAAACATGCGCCGATTTACGTGTTTCCAGGGCGGTGGGTTTGATGATGTTTTAGCCATATTCTGCAGGTGTCCAGCTTTTCTGCCTTGGAGGGGTGCTAGACACCAGAAGTGCAGGTTGCTATGAGTTAAGACTCTGGTACCCTAGGTACCCTACGTACCCTAAAAACAGCTGGTTAATGGATGTTTATTCCCCCAAATATGGAAAAAAGGGGTTTTGACCCATCCCAATGTGCTGATATATTATGATTTATGCATAATTACTGTAGCTGACCCCCAAAAAAAATCTGGGGTAGATTCGCCCCATCCTTCTCCAACTGAGGCTGCGGACACTCCACGTAGCAAGAGTCTTCCACCGAAAAACTCAGCCATTGTTTTAACAGAGGATGAGCGTTGGCGCAATCACTACGTCACTGGACTACGAAAGATGAAAGACTGGTTGGTGGTTTGGAGCATTTTTATTTTTCCATATATTGGGAATAATCATCCCAACTGACTTTCATATTTTTCAGAGGGGTAGGTCAACCACCAACCAGATGATGATGTTGGACTTTCCCATATTTATCCACCATGACTGGGGAGTCTAAGTACTGGGAATAGTGTGTGTGTTTTGGCCTTTTAACAAACATCTATGGAATTGCTTGGTGTGGAATTCCATTAATGATGAATCTCCATGAAGGGCCATTGCCACCCAGCTAAACAGCCTTTAAACAGCTCCAAGTATGAAGGGCAAAATCACACAAGGATACATAAGGTCACATTAGAATCATTAGAAGATAGGTTCACGATACTCTGAAATTTCGTTTCGTGATTCCCCTCCGGAATTTTTATTGACTTTTGAGGGCAAAAGGGCAGCCCCTGCCTTTTCACCGCCTGGCTTAAAGTCCTCATCTTTCAATGACTATCGGGGGATTCCACCGATTCCACCCATTCAGGTGACCCCCCAGTTCGCAGCCGCGCAAGCGTCAGGTTGAAGGTTTGAAGGAGCGGGTGAGCGACGAATTCGAATGGCCCTCGGAAGAAGTTGAATGGACCTCCGGAAGTCTTGGGCACCCTGAACTCTGCGGCAAGCCTTGCATTCGCTGCTCGGCGCGATCGCGGATCCGCAAGGATGATCGGCGCAGGCAACGTTCATGGGGAATCATGGGGAATCAAACCAGCCATTCTTTTGAGTCAGAGAGTTATCATGAGTTATCCACGTATATCCACGTCATAGATTTGTGATGTCATGTTGGTAAAGCAATGTCATGAATCAATTTTTAAAATCACCCACATGGAGTGTTGGGTTGCGTGCCAATTTCTGCTACCATAAATTAAGCGATTTTTCCAGGCATTCTCCAAGCGCTGCAAAATTGGGATAGTAGCAGGAATAATACACATTAATAAACTATGATCCACTCAGCTGGAATGGTTGCCGTGGATGATTTCTTGTGTCATTTTTTTTCTCAATATTCGTTCCTCGGCCCGGTGCAGTGGTTCCCCCTGAGACATGTTCGCCTGGGCCAGTGGTAAATCCTCAGTCATCCTCATGTGCCAAAACTTTGCACTGTTTGCCAAAAAGCTTGTCAGTGACTAGGGCATTCTTACTACTTTCGTTTTGATTTGTGGTTATCAAACAGTTCTCCTCTCGCTACTCAACGTCAGATGGACCTTATACTTCAGTGGTTTGGTAGACATTGGTCGGATTGATTTATGGGCTAGGTTCGTCTCTGAATATACATATGAGTTACACGTAACATTATACATACAGACCCAGCTAAGTTTATGACTTTTGTATCGCTGAAATCGAAAATCAGACGGTCAGATAGGTCAGATCTTCATATTTTTGATGGTCAAAACTAGTCAAAAAGCCCCAGGTGAGGTGATGTTTCAAAGCTGCTGAGGCTTTTACTTCGGAAATTGCACCAAGGTTCAGTGGGGGAATGGCTTCCTCCCGAGCCAGATTCGGGACGATCAGAGGGTGTCAACCAAAAGCAGAGATTTACAGTACTACCCCAAATTAATGAATATTAGACGATATTGGCTTCCATATCCATCGATTTTTCATTTGGGTTTAAGGGAACATCATGGAACATCCACAGTTTTTTCTGCATCTAATTCGAGGACAACCAAGATGAATCACGAGTTAGCATGAAACCTTCACAAGTTTATGAAGCACCAAACATCTATAGGTGAACACCATCAAAAGCGAGGGTTTCACCAGCGAAAAGTGACAGCACCAGCTCACCTGCGGGCCCCTGGGAAACTCGTTAAGAGCCGAAAGGGCACATGGCTTACACCCAAAAAACCACCAGGAGTGGCTTCAGATACGAATTAGTAATTCTACATCCACTGACTTCACTTGCCCGGAGGCTGTGGTTGAAATTTCATGAACTTGGACCTGAAAAATGACCTCATCCGGAGAGACCCACTACTGAACCCAGGTTTTTCGGGATGCCCTAAGGCGTTGATTCTTAGGGGGAAGGGCTTGGCTGGGCTGCGCAACCTTAGATCTTCAGCCATGGCAGGGTCTGCAGTGCCAGTTTTGCCACTTGGAGCATGTTGCTGGCTTGCACTAGCTCGGCGTGGGAGTAGCCGGGAATGCAGACCGACCAGACTTGGGTTTGGGTCCCATGAAAAGCTGGTACTTCAAACTGATGTATTGTCACAGGTTTTCCGGTTGGTACACTGATGTTTGCTGCTGGTTGGCACCTCGACCGTGTACCTGTTGCATGCAAAGTTGCCCTGAACAATGACCCGAGCCACCAGATCCCGAAGAATGGTTGAGTTCAGTTGAGTCCACAAAAGAATCCTTAAATGTAGTCTACTAGAGCCAGAACCTCATTTACAGCCGCAGGACGCCAGAATTTGTCTGAGGCCCCCAGGGGATGCCAGGTGAGTCAGGTGAGACACGAGCCTCGCCCTCGCCGTGCGAGGACGAGCCAAAGAGGAAGTTGGACAAGGTGCAGCGACGCAACCTGGACAACCTGAGCGAACCGCAGGCACCCGAACTGGGATGGCTTTTCTGTCATGTGGCTATGAATCAATACCTATGAAAATACCATTTTTAGAGGGATGAACATCCATAAATCCCAGCTATTCTTATGTGAACTACAGGGGTACAAGGTTTTGACCCACTGCCATGTGAAGTCAGACGTGAAGTCATGAGGATATCGCAGGGGGATTTCATGAAGATATGATGATTTTATAGAATGAAGATTTCCTGGGATATATTGGGAATGAGGATATGATGGGATGTAATGAGGATATACTGGTACACTGTAATTTTGGGATATGAGATGTATAACCAGCCATATGTGTGATCTTTGGGTGTGTTTGAAAGAGGGTGGTTGGGTCCAAAAACCAGTGGATTTGGGTGTGTTGATTCTCCTCAATTTCCCTAGCCTAATTGGGGTGTTGATTACTGTATGGTTGGGTAATTATATGACTTACTCAATTGGGTTTACCACATTAGAACCTTGGGAGGTATAGCCGATCTTTTCTACGGTGGCAACTCCCAACATCTTTTTGGGGAAACAGAACAGGTGGGCCTCTCTAATGCACGCAGTTGATATTAGATGCTGCTTGGGGTGGAGGAAGAAACCCAACGGGAGTCGCCAGCCCCACAGTTGGCTAACCCCTTGCGAGCTTCAGGGATTGTCAGATGTTTGTTGGCTAACCCCCCTGGTGTTGCTGAAGAATCCCCGGTTATGAAAACTCTTCCGTTGCCTCAAACCATTATTTTTTCAAATGAAGTCCCCAAAGATCTTGTTCCTGAACACCCAGGATTTTCCGAACGCTCCATTTTATCAACAGGCTGGTACCACTTTAAATACTAATCTATCACCAAAAAAAACAGGCAGGATTATTCTACATAGCATTGTAATCACCAAAATATCAGGAGGGGATGATTAAGGATTCCCAGATTTTTTTTCGAATCAGGGTTAACAAAAAAATCCCAGATCTCCCAGCAGCGAAAAGCCACAGGTTATCTCCCTTCTGCTTCATCAGCTCCAGACACGCAGTCGCCAACAAGGCCTCACGGCACCTTGGTGCGCAAGGCTGCAACCCATTGGGAAAAGATGGGGATCGATTTTTCGGGAATCAGCCCACTGGGCGTGGGTTTTTTTAGTGTTTTTATTTTGATGTTTGAGGAATGTACTGGAGGTTTAGTGCTTCTTTTTTGGGGATCTTTGGGGATCTTATTATATATTATATTATATATATATGGATCACATATAATTATATATATGTATATATAATATCTATATGTTATATGAAATTGGAACCCTGAAGCAGCATACTTTCATAGTTTTTGAAAGGGTGATCTACTGGGATTTTTCGTGGATGTCCATTCGTTGGATGTTTGCTGTATAGGCGGGGACGCCAATTTGGCGACACAAAAACTCCCGGGATGATCAAAGATTGGCGGTGGAAGATGCTGAGAAAACACAACGGGATGATTCAATTAAAGATAATGAACATGGACAACGGGGTATACCGTAATCTCTCCAAATGGTAGATTTAATAGGGGGCAATGATAATTGACCAATGGATTTAGCAGGTTACAATGTGGTAATTAAACATGTTTTGTTTTTCTTATGCTCAAAGAACGGTTGGTTGATGGGCAACTCATTTTGTCCCCTAACATTGGGTCCAATTTTAGGTTGTGGGCTTGAGTCAAACTTATTATATTTCTTTTGATGATTTTTGGGTAGTGTATAAACCAACTTGTAACTACATTGTCATTATGGATCAATTGGGGGTATACACAGTATACACCAATTTGAAGGTCATCGTCTTGTCATTGTCATGAGATTCAATTAGGTCCCAGGGATCATGCTTGTAATTCTAGTGCTCCAATCTCCAATCCCCCAGTGATTGGACGGGGTGCTTTGAGAAAATCCATCGACATTTACACTCCACAGGTGTCACTTGTGTCACTTGTCTCCAGTGTTCTCAAACATACTGGTCGCTGGTTGGAAAATCGCCATGTAACCAATAGCTACACCATCTATTTCTATGATCCAGAATTACCAGGCGGTCGGTTCTTTCTCAAATCTTTCGAAACGTTCGATCGTCGTATCCACCCAGATTCCCCGGGAACGTCCTGGGCCGCCAATGAAGCTGGTTTAGTGTTGAAGCTGTTCATTTGGGGTAAAAATCATCGAGTCAGATACGGTGAAAATATCAAATGTTGCTGAAAAAGCAATCCCTGGCCCCAAATATAGCTGGTGAAAAAAAACTCAAAAAAGTTATCACAATCGGCATGTTGACCAGCCAACATGATGTCTTTAGCTACTGTAATCAAATGTCATGTCATGTCATGGTATGGATGGTCTGGTGTGCTGTGGTCTGGTAATATGTATATTTACACTTGTTTACAATAATGTATGTATGTATGTATATATATATAATAATATATGTTTACAATAATCTGAACCATAACCATATATATATGTACATAATATATTCCCAAGGTCTGTCAATAGTATATAGTATACACATGGTTATTGTTCAGATTTTAAGACCTTGGGAATCACACGCCAAATCGCCTGGACCAGCGTGACTCCCAGGACCAGCTCATCCTTGTTCTGGCCTGCCTTCGCCGTGAGGCGCGGCGGGAAACGATGTTTTCTTTCGGAGTGAATCAGCACCCAACAAACCCAGGTCAACATTGGGTTTTTAAGCAGCTACAATTTGCTTAAAACATGACTCGATGACTTTGAAGATTCTTTTTTGATTGTTTTGTTTTGCCATTCAGCATCTATCCCCACCGGAATTCCTGAATAGATCCTCTAGAAAGAACCCGAGACCCCCAAAAAAGGCCTTTCAGAAAGAGTCGGTGCATTGCTACGCCACTTTACAGAGGCCACCCAACAGTTGATCCAAGTTCATCTCAATGAGTTGTGAGTCGGCGAAGGTTGGCGAAAGCAATTTTTCATGGTCCACATTTTCACCTTAATAGGATTTGGTTGCCGAACTTGTGATGATGACAATGATAATTCATGATGTCAATGATGCTGATAAGAACCATGCGTATATATTATATATATATATATGCATGTATATATTCTGGATGAATGATAAAGATCTCATTGCGACGACACTGAAATGCTTGGGTCAACGGGGCATCCCAAAATGGCTACACCTTTCCAAGTGAAATGCGGTCGTAAAATAGTGATGTTGGTGGCAATGATGATAGTACTCATAACACACCTATATACAGATACACATATTCATACATATTCATACACGTTTTTAAAATAGTATAATATATATATACATACACATAGAAATCACATATATGATATATATGATATATATATAATATGAATTAATATGTATACACATTCAAAAACAGATACGCAAGTATACTATGTACAATACAGATACTGTACAGATACACAGGCCCACATTTATTCCATCGTCAAGTCCTCCAGGTTCGCATTTGGCGCTTGAACGACCGGCAGTTTGCAAGTAACGAGGCCCGCCTCAATCGCGAGCTCCGTGCCACCTTTGCCAACGTCTTCAAGAAACTCAGTGACTGGGCAAACTTTTGGCCTGGGGGGCTGTTGGTTGTTTAGACGTCCTGGGTCTTGAACAACAGAAAACCAGGGTTCAAGCAATGAAGCAATCGTATATTCTAATAATATTCATAAGCATAGCATGATAAACTCCCGGAAACAAAAGGGGGATGTTATTAGTCCAATGCAACTGGGATGTCAGTATATCTATTTTACTAGTCCAACTGAAACATATTGCCAACCCAACTACAGTGACGGGGCCTTCATTTTTGGGTAGTTTTATGATGTTTTATGTATTATTTCCTGTAGTATCATCGGGATTTAGCCAGTGACCACTGTTTTTTGGGAATGATCATGTTTTCTTGGGTAGTTTTTTTTTTTTTATTAACGGTATACCCTCCAGTAAAGATACGTTAACAGTGTCAAAGAGCTATGGAAATCCATGGAAATCAACTCGACCTCCTGGGAGGTGACATTCAAAAAATGTCCGTTGAGGGGTGGTGGGGGATCCAGAATCAACAATCACCAGGAGTATTATACAATGGTTATTATGAAATATTATGAATACTATAACTATAATTACAATGGTTTATAATCATATAGAATAACTAGTGTTATTACCATTATAACTATTATTATAGAATAACTACAATGGTTTATAATCATTTTATGTATAGTATATATATATTATACCATAGACCATTGTATACAGAAGAATGGTTTATGAACTTGTCTATACAGTATACTCCGAATTTTGGGGATAGTTTACCATCTGGGAATATCAGCCACCTGGTTTGCTTCGAAATGGCCATCCCCCATGGTTTGATCTACCCATACCATAAGGATTCTTAAAATCATGGGATGCTAGGCAGAACATCAATGGCCAGTTGGTGTTTCTGAAACAGTGGCTTTTTTCCCCACCTGCCAGGTGAGGGTTGTTAGATTTTATCAGAGCTGTTCTCCTCCTCCTCCTCCTCCTCGTCCTCCTCCTCCCCCTCTAGTTTCTCCTCGACCATGTCTGCATCAACTTCCACCTCCACTTCCGCCTTGCCAACTCTTCGCCAAGCTCTTTGCCAACTTCCCAGCTCAGTGTGCACTGGGACC
>Ga0126342_10020848_pt1 | contig 10983 bp, 11 predicted proteins | sample Cyp1metagenome_FD_92528 | JGI IMG/M metagenome (GOLD analysis project Ga0126342, IMG submission 92528) | Coral microbial communities from Lord Howe Island, Old Settlement Bay, Australia - Cyphastrea 1 metagenome | ecosystem: Host-associated > Invertebrates > Cnidaria > Coral ... | reverse complement strand
TGGGAAAATGTCATCAAAAAGCAGTGAAATCTAGAATTTTAAATTATGTGTATTTTTGCAGGTTTCAAACACTTAGCATGCCCACGAAACCGAGTCATTCTAAGTGTCTAAGATTATCGTTTTGGAAACCTGGACGTCATTCTAAGTTTCACTTGTGGAATATAATACCCCCATTTGGGTTGGTGAATTCCCTATAAAAATCACCATGGAAAATCACCATGAATAATCAGCATTGTTGGTTAAGCCCCATAATATGGTGAATTCCCGATAAAAATCACCATTAAGTCACTATTAAATCACTATTAATACCATAATAGGGAACTTGGTTATTATTAATCACTATTAAATCACTATGAATAACTAATAATTCCCTGGCATGATGGTTGGTGAATCACTATTATATATCATTAATACCATAATAATCAGCATTATTGTTTGGTTAAGCCCCATAAGAATCCCTATAATCCCATTAAATCACTATTAAATCACTATTAATCCCCCATAAATCACCCATCAAACATGGCCGCCTCGGCATCGCGGCCGAGTTAACCGACACAGGTACGGCGAGATGGAGTGCACCGCCATGCTGCGGGGCGGAGCCTGCAATGCAGAGGTGATGCCATCGGGGGTCGGGTTTTTCGGGTCAAGTTGCTTCGGTGAATTCCATGGTTTTCATGGTACAAGGGGGGGCCCCTGTTCGTTAGCTAAGTTGGTGCAAATAACTCCCATTTCACTATGGTTTATGGCAGATATAACGAACTAGTTTTCATGGGGTTTATAAACCAACTTATAACTGGGGGGCACCATCCTGTAGATATATCCTCTGGTAATGACTAACAGTTTGCTATTGAAGCCATGGCCCATTTAGTTCGTTGATTTACCGAAATTAAAGATGGTGATTTTCCATAGCGAACTGTGAGTTGACCAGCTTCGGTGAATTCGATGGTTGATGGTAGATATCTCCAAATAATTCCATGGTTGATGGGTCCAAATGAAAAATTGATGGTTGATGATCTAAGATATAAGTAGATGGACTGAGATGGTTTTTTTTGGTTCTAGAATTTTGATCCATCCACATGTTGAGGGGGATTTGATTCCTATCCAGTGGTGGAGGGAGCGGCGAGTTGAGCTAGTTGATGGGGAGCGAAGATCTAAGTTGTAGCCACGGTAATATGTGGGGAACATATGGTGAATCGAGTTGAAAGCCAAAGAACTCAGATTGGGTGATCCTCATTTTATCATGTTTGGCTTTCATGTTTGTTTTCAAGAAGTTTCTGGGTGGATAGAAATGACCAGCGACCCACAAGAAGGGAGAAGATACCAATCCAAGGTGACGGGAGGCTGTGTCGTGATGTGGGTTTGTCTGAAAACAGGGCAACCCCCGCAAATCCCATGGTTATCAAGTTATCATCATTTTCCATCATTTTTAGACTGATCAAACTATAATAGTGTCGGTTACATATCCCCCCAAAAAAGTTTTCCTCGTTTTTCCGGACAATCTACAACTTTGTTTTTGGACAAGCCCATCTGGTTGCCAAAGCAAACTGGGTCTTACTTAAGATTGGAGACTTTACCATGCTCTGGTTTAAGACGAGTTGGGAAAGCCTCAGTTTCTTGGGTTCCTTCCCGCATGCTTCGACCAAGTTCCGCCTTCCCTAAGATGAATTTTGCCGTAAATCCAGTTTCCTTCTTAATGCATCCCCATTTGGATATGGGTCGAACATGAGGTCAGGTACCCCAAAGTAGATGGTTGATACAAAAGATCGACATCGGATCTGTGATCGACCCCCATTTCTGTTGCTGAAAATCCACTCTTTCCCATCTCCTCATGTCTTTCAGGTTTCACTGTCTCACAGCTTGCTCCTCATTGAGGACGGGCCGGGGTATGGGGACCATGGTGGACCCTCTCCCTCTGTCCGACTCTGTCCTAGGTCCAGCTGGATTTCACAAACATGCTAGTATGGGATATCATGGGGATATATCTGTACTGGATGAATTGTTTTAGGACCGCCTGTGACGGTCGAAATTTGACGTCATTAGATGTAGCTATCCCAAAGTACCAACAGCGCTGTCCTTCCGAATTCTGAAAAGCTGCTCTAGCTTGTTTCCATACATTTTCCATACAAAAAGCTGTAATTTGACCCATGATGAACCGCTGTAATCCCCTGGCCGGTGCAAATTTACAAAAGAGCCCTTTGTGTGTAGGATGCCTGGGGACATGGGGAACCCTTCAACCAACCCGGTGATTGTTGGCATCTGTTCGTATTTTTTGACACGAACCATTATACAATCGCTATGATATTCTATAATATCATATGATATTGATATATACATTTTATATTATATTGTGAAAAAACAGATAAATAAGTACATATATATATATTATATATATAATATATATATATATATATATATCAGGAAACCAGACTAGCATGGATACGAGTATAGCAGGGATATGGCTTGTTTCCTTCCATGCCAGGCTATTCAGCCATAGGTCAAGGAGCGTGGTGAAATCGGCATTTCCGCAGGACACCTACGTGGGTTTGGAGTCCCAGGGCGTCGTGACGATCCGCAATGATTCGGAGGTGCCTATCGACTTCAGGCTGGGGCCATGGGGGGGCCTGGGGGCTGGGGATCTCAAGGTGGAGAAATGGTGGTGAAAAGTGCTGGTTTTCATGATTTTTCAGCTGGTTTCATGAGTGAATTACGAAAAAAATGAAGGAAATTTGGCATGTTAGTGAAGTACAATTAATTTTGCCCAGATCAATGGGATCTACTGTGTCAATACTGTGAATTCTATGGTTTGTGGTAGATCTAACAGTGGAATGATGTTGATGTGTTAAGACCAATAAACACGATGTTTTAATGGGATATTTATACGGGAATCCCATGGGAAATGTCACCAACTATAGAACTACTTCGACAGACCATGGGATTAGTGAAAAGTGGTGAATAAGTGGGTTGTAATCCAACAAAAGAACTTGTCCTGATGGAACAGTTCAGTGGTTGTTTTTACCGGATGTATGGCGAAACCAAAAAGAACGTGTGATGGAATGATAGACCCAATAACCTTTGTTGGGGACGGTTTATGGAATGATTTGGAGCAGTTTAAAACCACTTTCGAAAACTCACTGGACGATGGTTCATGGATTTTACCATATTTTCCTGATTTTTTTCAGGGGTTTGGACCATGAATCCTAATGATTTTACATGATTTTCATGGATTCTTCATGATTTTCCTAATTTGTGACGGGGCGGATCCGAAAAAACCGTCCCACTCCATAGCTTGCCGCAGTTGGCGGCTCTTTTCCTCGACGGTGGAGGAGGCTCAGCATAGGCGAGAAGGGAGAATGGCAGGGGGGGTTACTATGTAGTGTAGAATCTGGTAAACAAACAGTTTGCGAACTTGAAAATGGCCCAGTCGAAATAGTTGATGACTACCCATTTTCATAGCATGGTGGATCTTTCCATAGTTATGTAAACGTTTGCCAGAGGGTAGAATCTGTGTAGAATCATCGAAATTATGCAGTGGTTCCGAAATCCACCAGTTGAAAACGGTGGTAAAGATCCCAGTGTCTGGTCTTCCAGGGTTAGGATTTAGACTCGGCCCTTTTTTGGCTCTCAGCGTGGCTTCGTCTCTGGATGGCTTGGTGTAACCACTGTAAAAAGTGGGAGCCGGAAAGGGACGGAGCTTGCCGTTTGTGTCGGCTGTGCCTTGCCATTACCCGAGTGGCAGGCGATAGGTCTTTTTCTGAAGAGATCTACGACAGGACCTCAGCCCAGCTGGCTGAGCTCTTGGGGAATCTGACCTCTGAAGTTCTCCTCGTCTCTGCTGACGAGAGGAGAACTTCGCGACCACCTCCTCCAGCTGATAGCCGGGAAGGAGGAGGCCGCAAATCTCCCCTAGGTGAGAGGGGAACAAGGGCTGGTGCATCACGCCACCACAGCCCAAGGAAAGGATCCCACGAGAGGGACCGGTCAAGGAGAAGGCGTCGAGACAGGCGTTCTTCCGAGAGGAAAGTAAAACAAGAGAGAAACCCGTCTCCTCCTAGAGAAACTAGGGATAGGAGACGTGATCGGGGTGAGCCTGAGACTGGCTCTTCGGTCGGAAAGAAAGAAGAAGATACAAACCCGAAAAGGGCACGCCGCGAGGCCTCTCCTGCTGTAGAACAAGGAGAAAAGGACACAAGTGTTCGTGAAGAAGACCCCCGGGCTTCATCGGCTAGCAAAGCCAAATCGAAACCCCCTGCCGAGTGGATTCCACACCTGCGGCCTAGGGAGGGACCTTCTCAGCCTCCTCCAGCCAAGCCTCGTGCTGAGGTTGTGCTAAAAGGGGCCTCAGGTACCCCAGTGCCTGAGGAAACCGAGAGTGCCCCCTCCGCTTCCTATCTTCCGACTAAAGGAAAGGGAAAAGGAAAGACTGGAGGACGAGGTAACAAGGGCTGGGGAAAAAACAAGTACTCAGCCCCCTATTCTTGGTCATCATCGTGGGACTGGAACGACAACTGGAGCTGGGGTGGATCTTGGGACAATACATATCAAGACCCACAAAAGAAAAAGAACAAAGGTAAAAAACGTGACGCATTTATTGGTCAAAAAATCGAGGAGAGGCGTGCCAAAGCCAAATCCAAATCTTCAGCTGCAGCTACCTCTCCTGGCCGAGTCGAGGAAAGTGAGAGCAGTTCCCAAGAAGGAAACACTGTGGCTCCTGGCGGCGGAGAATTGCCACCGGAGGGAACCATCATTGCTGAAAATACTGAAACCCCTGGCGGCGGGGATTTGCCAGCGGTAGGGGCTGTCAGTGCTGAGGCGGCACCAGAGGCCGCTCCACTCCGAAGGTGCGAAGGCCAGCAGCGGTCATCCTCCCAAGGTTGAGAGCTAAGGCAAAGGCCCGAGGCCACCCTGCCGGCCCGTCTCCTGTTAGGAGGAAGCCTGCGGCTGCGGTACCTCCTCAGGAAACGGATCCCAGTGAGGTTTGGATTTTGGTTAAGGATTTGACTCCTGAACACGTGAAAATTGGTCAAAAGATCATCGCGAAAGTATGGTACGCAGGAGAGGAAGGTCTGATACAAGGAGTGGTTCGCGAGAATACCACCGACGCCGAAGGGCAATGGATTGGGATCATGGTGACAGGGACTCCTATTCATCAGTTGAGGACGTTCCTCATCACCAGTCCTCGTTCAGACCCCATTCTGTACCTGTCGCGGCTGGAGCATCCTCCCGGGGCGAGATTAAGTACCCCAGGGATAGGATATCTCCTCGCGTACAGGGAAGTGCTGGCAACAGACCACATGCCGTGGGCAGAAAATTGCAGGGACCAGCGGGAGGGGGTGGACGAGAACGAGGATTTACGAGAAGCTGCTCAGAAAATGGGCTTGCAAGGTCCTCGAGGTGCTCCACGGCAGCTTGGCATAGGCCAAGAACTTTCCGTCGAAGAAGCAAGGAAACCCCCCGGGGAAAAGAAGCTCAAGGGAAAACAGAAGGTGAGAAAGATGCTAGAAGCAGCCAAGTGGAACTGTGTTGGGACTCCTCTGGATCCTCAGTTCAGGAAGCCCATCAAAATTCGAGTGAAGAAGAAGGGAAGCAGTTCCAGCTCTCGAAGCTCAGGGGATGCGACTTCCAGTCTTTCGTCTCACGAGGGACTCGGGTCCGAGCATCGTCTAAGAACTCTGGCCAAGCGACTGCCCGGTTACCTGTGCCGTTCCTCAGCCAAAGAGGCCAAGCGAAACCTGGCAGAGGCGTGCGGGGAAAGTCCCCAGAGCTTCAAGATTTTTCACAGGTACTTCCGCCAAGTGGTAGCTCCTCGCGGGGGGTCCAGAGGATTGCAAAGGGAGATGATGACTTTATCTATGATCCTGGACACCCTGATAGAAGGAGATATCTTGGCCGTGCTGGACATAGCTGCTCAGCGGCTAAAGAGTTTAGAGCTGATTCAGCAAGGGGCCGATCCCAATCTGGCGCTTCAGCTGGAACTGCTACCACGCGACCACCTGGGAATGGTGGCAGACGACGAGGCGAGATATGCACAGAGGCAGTTCACAGCAGAGGCCAAGCTTCAGCGCCAGTTGAAATCAGCTCCAGCGACGGGGAAGGGTACCTGGACACCGTTTCCAAAGGAACCTCCCCCGCTGAGCTACAAAGGCAAGAGGAAAGGGGCGGAAAAAGGGAAAGGCAAGGACAAGGCAGGGAAGCCCTCTGCCGAGGTGAGCAAGGTGACCCCTCCTCAGAACTGATCGAAGTAAGTGATGAGGACGCAGATTTGTATGCGTCGAGTATTGATGAGCTCATCCTGCAAAGCATGATGGCAGCTCAAGAAGAAATCAGGCAAAAGGAAATAAAATCTGGATTGGAGTCGATCTCCATGCCGGTACCGGCAAATTGGTCATTGATGACATACCCCCGGGAAGGTTTCGTCGCATCTTGAGACTCCGAGCCATGGCGCGACGTTGGAGAGCGACGTCGTTGCGGCGGCTGAGGAGTCTGGGAATGCATTAGGGGCCCGGGAAGCAAACCTGAAGGGTTTGGCAGACCAGGTTTTTGCTCACCTCCCCAAAGTCCTAGGAACTTTTAAAAGGGCTAAGCGGGTTTCCAGCATGGAGGGAATTTTTCCGCTCCCCTTGCCTGCTGATCATGAGGGTCAGCAGAGCGAGATGATAAGAACCTGGGAGGAGGGGGTGATCCGATCTTTTAATTGGATGTTTTGTAATTCATTTCATCTGGGAGATTCCCCCCAAATAACCACCAGACACGACTGTTGGAGGAGATCCGAAGGAGTCTAGTACTGTTGGATAATTGGGGGGTGTTGACTTTCAAAGAATTTGACCCGGATGATTTCTTCTGTCAAAGATGGATAAATTCATATGGTGAAGAGGTTCACATAGCTAGGTCAGTCCGATGGGAGAACGTTGCCACCAGTTTACCTTCAGAAGGTCTGGCAGGTATTCTGCCGGCTGCAGAGGTTTGTATAGACGGTTTCAAAGATTTCATGCTTCATCCCGATAGGTGGCTCAAGCCGGTTTCAGCCCGTGCTTGGATGCGGCCCCCTCGGGTACAAGTTCCACCGGATGCGTGGAGAGAAGTAGTTTCTGGACTTCTCCAGCGTCAGATATGTGGAATAATGCCACTGTCAGAAGCCTTCAAGGTGGGTGGACAGCCTATCTTGGGAGGGCTATTCGGTGTTCCAAAAAACGAAACGACCCCGGATGGAATAGAGGTCCTTCGTTTGATCATGGACTTGCGTCCAATAAATGAAAACTTTTTACCGTTGGGGGGCGACCTGAGTACTTTGCCGGTTATCTCGCAGATGGCGCAGCTGGAGGTTCATCCCTCTGAGGGAATAGTAATTTCCAGCGAAGATATCCGGGCAATGTTTTACATCATAGGGGTCCCCCCGGTTTGGAATAAGTTTCTGGGTTTTTCAAGACCGATCCCCCGGGACATGAGACCTGAGGGTGCACATGAGGAGTACATTCTCTATAGCAAGGTCTTGCCCATGGGGTTTCTGAATAGTGTGGCAGTGGCGCAACATCTACATCGGCAGATCATAGGGCGCGCTTTTGGAACGAGCATGAACTTTGGGCAAGAAATCAGACGCGACCGTGAACTGCCAAGTTCGTCGCAGTTTTTCAGGGTGTACTTAGATAACTTTGACTTGTTGTCTGTGCATTCTAAAGGAATTTTGGCCGATGAACATGACTGCCTCATTCATAAGCTCAGGGACACATATTCAGAACTAGGGATTCCGAGGAATGAAAAGAAAGCGGTTGAAGCTGCCGAGGCTGCTGAAATGCAGGGAGCATGGATAGATGGAGAAAAAGGCATCTGCAGCCCAAAGACCGATAAAGTGGGGAAATATTTGACAGCGTTGGTGTACGTTCTTGGAAATAGGAACGTGACTCAGAAGCAAATGCAGATGTTGGCAGGTGGGCTGGTCTACATGTTTTCCTATCGTAGGCCATTAATGGCCAACCTCAACGAAATCTGGAAATTCATCTCTGGCTTTTCTAACGACAGAAAATACATGCCCCTACCCACTTCGGTGGCCCAAGAAATTTGGGCATCCTTTTTCCTGTCGTGTTTTTCGTACATGGACTTTCGGTTGCCCACAGACTCTGTTGTCACCGCATCGGATGCTTCAGAAAGTGGGGGGGCCTGGTGGCCTCAGTGGGTCTCACGGAGTGGGGCGCCGAAGTCGCTCAGGGGTCCATAAGAGGCGAGACCGAAGAACCCTTTCAAGGATCGGGACTTTTGGTAATCTCAGCCTTCGATGGGATTGGCTCCCTTAGGGTAGCTCTCGATGCCCTCAAGGTTCCCTTGGCAGGGTATGTGGCCATTGAAAAAAGCCCTCAAGGCCAGAGAGTCCTGGAAAGCCACTTCCCCTGCTCTCTTCAGATTGACGACATCACTTCGGTCACTAAGGAACAACTGGCCGAAATTGGAGCAAAATTTCCTAATTGCAAAGCCGTGCTTTTTGGCGGAGGTCCTCCCTCTCAGGGTGTGTCAGGCTTAAACGCCTCACGCCTGGGCGCGGAAGCCGACCCCAAATTTTCCCTCCATCAAATCTTTGACAAACTCAAGGGTTGGATTAGAGAGATTTTCCTCTGGTGCCCCTGCTTTTTCCTAATGGAAGGTGTTTGCAGCATGGGGGAGAGAAACCGAGAAGTCTACACCCGATCGTCAGGGGTCCTTCCCTACAAGGTGGACGCCTCGTATCTGTCGTTGTGTCGGCGCCCCCGATTTTGGTGGTTTAATTGGGAGATTCAAGCGGGCGAAGGGATTTGGATCTTCCCCCCAGAATCGAACTCTCCTCTTGACTGGGGTGAAATCCGTTTTCATTTTGATTGCCAAGCCAAGGAATTTCTTCGCCCTGGCTGGAAGCCAGCTGCGGAGGGAAAGTTCTATACTTTCACCACCGCACAGCCATCCAAGGTCCCTCGGTATAAGCCGGCAGGGTTGCAAACAGCCACAGAACGGGATGTGGCTGCCTGGAAAGCGGACCGCTTACGGTTTCCGCCCTACTGGTTTCAATTTGCCAATGGGCTGGTTCACCCCCGAAAAGGGTGGAGAACTTTGGATATCAATGAAAAAGAGGCTATCATGGGTTTTCCGTTAGATTATACCCACATGTGTCATCCCAAATCATTTCGAAAATCACACCCTCTCGAAACGGATGACACCCGAATGAGCCTTATTGGTAATGCTTGGCATGTAGGAGTTGTTTGTAATCTATTACAACCCCTCTGTCATGCGTTGGGTCTAATCCCCCATCTTACTGTCTCCCAAATTATGAATCGGCTTAAACCTGGAGGACCTAAAGATATGTCAGGTAAGCTACTGCGACCGAAAATCAAAGCGGCTTTGCCCTTCAAATCAACCTCCCAAAATGAGCACCCGCAATTGACTTTGGTGCGAAAGCTGTTCCATTTGGTATCTGCCAAAGGAACTGATATACTGCTGAGTAACCCCACCGAAGGGGTTCCCCATTTCCACCGGCTCAGGAACTCACTGAACCCCAAGCTCTGGCGTTGGCGTGTTCTATGTGGGTGGACCTGGAAGCCAAATGGAGGCACGATCGGGGAACATATCAATCGGCTCGAATTAAGGGCAATAGACACAAGTCTTAGATGGCGTTTGTTCGAACACCGGGGATATAGATCCAAAGTACTGCATTTGGTTGATACCATGGTAGGTCTGCAAATCATCAGCAAGGGTCGAACTTCCAGTAGGAAGCTTCGAGCCATCTGTAAACGAATTGCTGGCCTTCAACTTTGTGGGGGCTTGCTTCTTACACTTGGATATACCGCCTCAAAAACAAACCCAGCCGATGCGCCATCAAGGCGCTTGCGTAAACGAAAATGGGGCGACATCAAATAGTTGAAGGACTGGAAAAATCCGAGCGTAAGAAGCGTAGAGCCCAACTTGGATCCCTAAAATCCCTGGTGTTACGCCCAACTACCATTACCCGGTATGAAAAAGCCTTTCGAGCCTTCGTTCAATATTTAAATTTGCACCACATTGAATTATCCAATACCCGATCGGGTCTGGATAGACAGGTAGTTGACTATTTGAATTTTCTTTGGGAAGATGGAGAATCCCTGGCATTGGCAGGAGACACTCTATCAAGTATTCAGCATTTTCAGCCAAGTTCCAAACGGAACCTCAGCCAATCTTGGAAAATGCTGAAAACATGGCAGCAGCATGAGCTGCCAGCCAGAGCGACCCCTTTCACATGGGTCACGCTGCAAATCCTCCTCGGCCAAATTCACGCATCTTCTCCCCAAACTTCATTGGGCTTATTGGTTGCTTTTAAGTGTCTCCTTCGCACAGGAGAGCTTTTGAATATACATGCGCGGGACTTTACCATTTCACCAGATCAGAGTACCATACTTATTCGCCTGGGATTCACAAAAACTTCTGGCAGGAATCCCTCTGCAGGCACAGTACACATCACTGATTTAATGCTAGGCAGGCTCCTCACTACTTGGCTTAGTAGTGTTAAACTGGAGACCCCGTTGATCCCATACACTAGCTCCAAATTCCGATCAGTGTTTCAACAGGCACTGGTCGACTGTGGCTTGGACAAGCTCAACCTGAAACCATACAGCTTGCGCAGAGGAGGAGCTACAGACATGTGGTTGAGTACTCATTCCTACAACATAGTGCAGCATGCTGGTCGATGGACCAGTGAACGAGTCATGAAGCAATACATTGATGACTCTACTGCACTGTTGTCAAACATGACTGTGGTTCCTTCTGCGTATCAACGAACGCTCATTACTCAATGGCAACACGTCAGCCACGTTGAGCCACCAGCAGGCTGGAAATCTAGGGGTCGTGGAAGGAAAAGGCATAAATAAAAAATCCTCACACCCAAGTGTTTGTTTTATTTTGTGCTGTTTGATGAAATTTCAAATGGCTACGGAGTGATGAGTATTCGAATGTTTCAAACGTCCGTGAGCCAAGGACCGAGGGTAGATGGGGGTT
>Ga0126342_10020847_pt1 | contig 10984 bp, 11 predicted proteins | sample Cyp1metagenome_FD_92528 | JGI IMG/M metagenome (GOLD analysis project Ga0126342, IMG submission 92528) | Coral microbial communities from Lord Howe Island, Old Settlement Bay, Australia - Cyphastrea 1 metagenome | ecosystem: Host-associated > Invertebrates > Cnidaria > Coral ... | reverse complement strand
ATCTGCATCTTCTTTCTTCTGACTCTTTCTCTTCTCTGATCTTCTCTCTTCTAATCTTTCTCTTCTCTCTGCCTCTGCCCTACTCTGCTTTTCATCTGTCCATATTGTCGGAAGTTTGACTTCAAAACTTCCTTCGACTATAAAATATGACTTCATGTGTATCAAACCCGTGGCGTGTTTGTAGTTCCCCAAGTGACTTGGGGTAACGCCAAGTCGCACATAACGAAACATATGGATACATATGGATACATATGGGTATCAGTCTGAATTTGCCACAAGAATTGGATGGAATACCAATACTATACAAAAATTACCGGTGACTCTGTGGTCCAAAATGGCCACAAAAAAGTGTGGACTCCCAGCCTGTGCTTTCTTCAAGGCCTGCGCCGAATGGCAGCACTTCATCGAGCTATCAGCAACAATTGGTTTACAAACAGCAGGGTACCAGAGGTTGGACCCATATCCAAATTAAGAAAACATCTTCATATATTAGGGTTTCCTGAAATGGGGGGGTACCTCATTTCATCATCCATTTATAAATCGATTTTCCATGAAATAAAGCATCTATTTTGGGGTACCCCCAATTCGAATCTCACCTCCTCCGCATTGAGCTGCGGAAAGGCACGCTTGTCCTGGTGGAAAGATCTTGAAAGCAGCACCTTTAGTTCTACCTTGGTTCCCATTTGATTCTACATATATACAAATATACATACATACATATATATATACATATACATGTACATATACATATACATATACACATATTGGGAATATGGATACAAAATGATACAACCATAGTTCTCTCTAGCTCCATCCTAATCAGCACATAGAAACCCCGTGGTCCTTCACCATGAGCTTCGCAAAGGCGATGGCGTGCTGAATGTTGGCATCCACAATCCTGCCACCGTCATCGCAGAGATTGTCCAACTTGGGCCCCAACCAGAAGTTGTAGTTCAATGAAACTTGGATAAAATATATGCGTTCAAACATAGAATATACAAAAGAGATAAACATGTCGGAATTGAATGGATAAATGATGTTTGATGGGTGTATTGTAATATATATGTATGTATGTATGTATGTATGTATGTATGTATGTATGTATGTATACATATATACATGTTTGGCTAACTGATTTCATGAAACCCGGCCGCGTAGGTCCGGAAAGTCTGATGTCTGAGAAATGTTCGCCAGATTCTGGAACTAATATGAATTATAATGTGGTAAACCCATATAAACCATTATAAACCCAATAATAAACCATCCCCAAGTGGGTTTATTCGTGTAGAAATTTTTGAATATAGCCATAGCATGCGCTGTGCCCTGGGATGATGGTTCAAGACTGGCTACAACAGGGTCACTCTCTTAAGGTCGGCATTGGTACCATGGTTGGCAGCGTAGTTCCACTGAACAAGTGGGTTTATCGCCTTTGGCCGTTGGCCAGAATTGTTTATATGTGTGATATCCCAACCTATGGTGAAATCAGTATGGTATTCTACTTGGTGGCGAAAATCCCAAATGGTAAGTGAGTCAGAACTTACAACCCCACTTACAACTGGACTATCCCTACTCACCCTACCGAATGAACTGGGGTTCTGACTGACTTACGAATGCTGGGCAGTTTGCCACCAAGTCACCTTTGATTACTGCTGTACCCACCCCCAGCCATCCCCACGGGGTCCGCGTCTCAGTTAAATCACAGATGTTCCAGTCCAAGTCTGCCAGGGGGAGGGGCGGAAAGCACACCTGGCAGGATGGCAGTTGGCTCTGAGCTGGGACAGCGGGAGGTTTTTCATGGGGAAAAAAGGTGGGAAACAATTAGGATCTAAGCTCCAAAAAATGGATGAGGATGGTGGAGTTGCTTCTCAGAATATGGGTGAGAATGGGTATAGTCAACCAGAGATTTCGGGATAATCAGTCCCAACCGATGAAAATGATCATGGTGATTGTACTGACTTTCGCAAATCATTGGGGAAAAGGTTGGGATCTGGATGAAACCATCAACCACAATGGTGGAGTTCACAGGAGAGGGGATTGATCCCTGAAAAATACGATATAAAAATGCTTGGTAGCTGCCTTGTCGCCCGATATATTACTATTAAATATTATATACCCTCAAGTACGAGCAGGGACCCTTGAGGAAGATTTTAGACCCTCAAAAAGGGGTCTGAAATGATTTTCCCAGGGGGAGGGTGTGGGGATCAACGAATTGCTTTTGGACCTTTGGCAGCTTGTTTTGGGAGGGTTCTGGAATCAAATCTTCGGAAATCAAGCTTATGATCCTAGAACCCCTTCATTTTGGAGCCTTTCTGTTGTCAAAAAAAAGGAATCAAAAACTGCATACAAGCAAAACCCACAATCTCACAAGCTCAATTATCATCCGCCTGTTTCCTTTGCTCCCATGCTAATACCCTTTTCCTATTTCTAACCCCCCTAATGAATAAACATAGATCCAGATTGTCATTTTCAGAAAATTTCAGGTTGGTAAATTTGAAGTTATTCGCCTTCAGAAAACAATTTTCAGGGTCAAGATCCCATTTGAGGGTTCATCTTAATACTAAAAACTGATTGGTTGGGGACTGTTTTATTATTCGCGTCCTGACGATCATTTCATTTTTTGATTAGTACTTAAGGTTTCGATGTAGTTATCAGGGGAAAGCGTCGTAAGACAATTTTTGGCAATATTTCAAAAAGTGTTAAATATGTTTAAATCTGTTTTAAAGAGAACTTTCTGGCACCCAACACCTTTCGGATGATGAATCAAATTGTGTTTTTCCATTTTTGTTCAAGGATTTTGCAGGATTGGGGGGTCTAAGTCCATATCTATGGCCCTTGTCAAGATAAAGCCACAGAATGAGTTGGGAGATATCATTTCAGAATTTTGTGTAAAATTCAACCGTTTCCGAGTAGTAAATCAAATAATTGGTTTCTTAATTTTTGTTCAGAGGATTTTGCAGGAATGGCGAGTCTAAAATCATATCTATGGGCCTTTTGAAGACAAATCCACAGAATGAGTTGGGAGATATCATTTCAGAACCTTGTATAAAATTCAACCGTTTCCGAGTAATAAATCAAATTGGTATTTTCATGTTTGCTCAGAAGGTTGTATAGGAATGGCGGGTCTAAGTTCATATCTATGGCCCTTGCGAAGACAAATCCACAGAATGAGTTGGGAGATATCATTTCAGAACCTTGTATAAACTTCAACCGTTTCCGAGTAGTAAATCAAATTGGTTTCTTGATTTTTGTTCAGAAGGTTGTATAGGAATGGCGGGTCCAAGTTCATATGTATGGCCCTTGTGAAGATAAATCCACAGAATGAGTTGGGAGATATCATTTCAGAACCTTGTGTAGAACTCAACCGTTTCCGAGTAATAAATCATATTGTTTTCACATTTTGGTTCGGAGGGTTGTACAGGAATGGCGGGTCTAAGTTCATATCTATGGGCCTGGTGAAGATAAATCCACAGAATGAGTTGGGAGATATCATTTTAGGGCCTCTTGTTGCATTGGTGAATGGTACCTGGCATCCTGTTGTTTTTTGATCCGCGTTTATGCACTTTGCAAGTTTTGTTTCAGCAGGTTGCGCAGCCAAAGCGATATGTTCATATCCATGGTCCATGGCCCATGTGAACATAAACCTTCGGAGTGAACTGGGGTAAATGGTTTACGTTCAAGAACCTAAGATTGCATGGAAGCCACTGGGTCTTCTGCTCCAACAGAACCATGCAAAAAATTAGCCTGAAAGCAATTCAGATTCTAATCCCAAGCAGAATTCCCAACTTAATACCGAACTCCCTCCTAGAGATATCAATCATAGTGCTCGCATAGGAAACTTTCTGTCCAGGACATTTGTGTGCTTTAAAAACAACTTACCTAGTTCCGGATGGTCCATGGATATCGGAGGTGGCACATTACAATATACTACAAGACATTCTAGGAACCAAAACCTCCAAAGGTCTACAATGGGGGGAGGTCAAAGGTCTAGAATTGCGCGCGATCCCCATTCTAGAACCCTGGGAGTTATCCCCAGGGCGGGATCTTAGTAAAGGGTATCATATTATTACATACTATTACATTGCCAGAATATGCTAGAAATATCTAGAAACCAGTTACGTTACGAACCATTCACAGTCACAAACCATTCACTACTCTTCAAGATGATCCAAGTACCCAATCCAATCTTTAGACCACCACGTCACAGTCCTAGCCACGCAGCCGAACCCTTTGTGGCTGCCTCAATGCGGGTCTCCCCCTCCATGATGAGATTCATGGTCCTCAGATTTCAATCGCATCCCATGGTGGATCTCCACTAACCGTGACCTTGGGAAGCTTGAGCCAGTGCTACATCTGGAATTGGACTGGATCTCGGCCAGTGCCCTACAGTTTCTTTGCAAATCAGGGGATTTTCCAAGTGCGATTTGAATCCGAAAAATGACGTTTCAATCCATTGGATTTGGGGGTAAAACCCTCGCGTAAGTTTCTTAGAGAAATCCACGTCACCATCAAAGCCAAAAGCAGCCGCGGGGCGAGAACAAGGAAGTCTGCACCTGAGGTCGATCCGACTTGACTGCTGTGGAGCATCTGAAGCGGTTTCTATGTATATATATATATATATGCATTGCATATATACCGTATACCAGTATACCGTACCTGGATGTTGTGGGAATCTGGTACCTAGGTAAATCACATTGTACCTAGATCATATCTTCACCTAGATAAGTCTTTCAACAGTTTTCATCCAAACATTTTCTACGTTACAAGCCTTTGCCATCCTTTGCTACACCCTTCTACCAGTAGGATTGGGCACTTACCATTTAACAGACTTTGTAAAAAGAGGACCATTTTAGACCGATGAAAGGGTAGTTAACAAATATCACAAGTTTCATTACTATCTTACAAACATTTTAACCTACCTGTCAATTTGGGGACCTACTTTTGTAATTGTAATCAGTGGTAGTCATCGTCTTTACTCAAAATGGAGCACCATTTTACCCCTGAACATCACATGTTTCCGTAGGCCCTCGGACGATCTCGGCAAAGGATTTGGGCCACGGGAAGATCTTGCGGCCCTCCTCATCCTGGCCCGTTGTAGAAAACGTCTTGAAAACTCAGGGCGAAAATGATGGAACATGCACTTGTAAAAGAATGAGGAAAAAAATGTGTTGTCCCATTTCTGTGGACTTCGCCAGTTTCACGCAAATAAGTTTCGGCCAAAAAGGAAGCACCGTTGGTTCGACTCTACTCTTCAAGTTTTTCAGCGGAACCTTCAGGGGCCATGGTTTTACAGCACCTTCCCCATATCATGCTACAAAAATCACCCTTCACCAGGGTGGAATCCCCGTCCAGCTCATAGGGATCGGGGGCGGGTGGCATCTTCTTCTTGGCCTGGCCAGGTGTTCCCGGTGTTGCGCAGGTGTTCCCCATGGCCATTGGGAAATCCCCGAGGCCATGGATGGTGCATTCCAAGTACTGGCCATGGTACAACTGTTCCGAACTTAGATCCTGAAATTGAAGAAAAAATGCCCATTGCAACTTGGCGTGACGTTTTCTATTTATCTGTATCCATCTATATCTATCTAGATCTATCTATGTCTATCTATATCTATCTAGCGTATTGGCGTGCCTGGGTTTATCATCTCATCATTCCCATGTTGTCAAAAATAATCTTCCCTTCACAGAATTGCTCCCAACATCCCATTGATCCATATATATATATACATAATATATACATCCCCATTTCAGGCTGAAAACTGTGTGAATCGAGAGGTAGAAGCAACAAATTCCATCCAATTCTCCCCCACGTGGCTACCAGCGGCCTCTAAATCCCTTGGAGCGCACCTGTCCCTTGGGAGTGGTGCGGGGTGACCGCGAGCGCAACCTCGCCAGGGTCTCCTCGAGATGCGATCGTCACGAAGAAAAAAGTCGTTTTTGTTGTCTGCCATGGTCAAGTTACATAGGATTCATATGGATTCATAGGGATTGAATAGGGTATACATAGATCATATTACATATATATATATATATATATGGGTTATATATATATGTGGTATATATATATACGTATGTATATATATATATATATATAGCTTATGTATGAGATGGGTCATAGATGGGTTATAACCCACTGGGTCATCACCATTCATCACCTCATCCTGGATTCCTGAATGGGTGAATTCCCCAGTGGATTTCCCATTGGTTTTGCATTGGAACCACCCCTAAGAGCACATCGCATCGGCAAAGCATGACCAGTGGACAGCAAAAACAGGAGATCACAAGGCATATCCTCACTTGTCCGTTTTGTTCTCCAAAGATTGTAACACTGCCACCTGTCTATCTGTCTATCTGTCTATCTATCTATCTATCTATCTATCTGTCTATCTGTCTATCTATCTATCTATCTATCTAGTGTTTTTCTTTTCTTTTCTTTTCTTTTCCTTTCTTTTCTTTCTTTCTTTCTTCCTTTATATCTATATATTATACAGTAGTTCCCCTGTATTCTCTTTCTATGGTTGATTTATCCTTGAGTTCTCCCAATTACGGAAGTGCCGGGAGGGGGAAAAAAAAACGGTGAGGCCCGCGGTCCCCCCTTCGAACCTTGGCGATGCTTCTTGTCTGAGCGGAGCTACGCTGGTCATAAACGAAGAAGAGTTAGATATGGCCTATGATTAGTTTATGAATGGATAAGGTAATGATATATAGGTAATGAATGGTAATGATATGATTCCTATCATATCTGACTATTTTTTTTTCATGATATGCGAATAGCTATAGGTGGAATTATTGCAATTTTTAGATAACTATAGGATAACTGAACTGATATATAATTCCCTAATCTGACAGATATATAGGAAAACATGTTACTACTATTGGGATATATGGGTTATCAGCCATGCATCTATCTGATCTAGCAACTCTAGGAGTCATCCCAGGGTCTTCCCCAAGAACTTCAAATAATCACTAGGCAGTGGTGACAATCTCATACCAGGTAAGATGGACATGTGTACATAATAATAATAATAATAATTAGCAATAATAAGAAGAAGAATATAGTATATAGTATAAACATACATTCTAATATATATATATGGAAAATGTAAAAATATCTGAAACCTGGTGAATAGCACATTTCAAGCTGACCCGCTCTGATGCAAGGCTTTGTGAATGGTCCTTACTGTGGCTTTCTGCGACTGCTTGTCTCGAACCCCAAACTACGGCTCGAAATCAATATATATATATATACACCATTTGTAGGTAAGAAGTGTCAAAGAACCATCTAGGCTGTATTTATTCAAAGTGTTTATCCATAGATCTAGAATATTGCCGGCAATTGTCAAGGCTAGGATACCGCTGGTAATAAAGTCCAGTTGCTTTTTTCCGTACCGTTCTAGACAAATTCGTTGGTGGCCAACAGAAAATCCAGTCAGTTTTGATCCCCAAGTTTGATGCATGTTCATTTCTATTGGTTTTCCATTGATGGTTGGTGAAAACTTCCCAATTGTTGCCATGGCCTCTGGTAATTTTGATGGTTGCATGCTCCGTTTCTGAGAGATTTACCCGTAAAAATATGGTCAGGTCATTCCCTTGGCTGTCACTATATCCTTTTAAGGTCATCCCAACAAAAATCACAGAATCCCACGAAATTCCCTATAAATCCCCTATAAATCTCACTACATCCATGGAAGTGCCTTAAACCAACAGTCCCACCAGAACTGCCAAGGCCTTCTTCTTTGTCTCCTCGGCTGCCCTGGCTACACGCCTGAGACAGGTCCCCGGGTGGTTTTGGTTGAGGTTTGGATAAAGAAAACAGGTGTGTACCAACCGCTTCAATAGGAAAGATATGATATGAAAAGGTCATGATTCTACATTGTCATCATAATATTTCCCATCCCCCCGTTCTTGTCAGAAATATTTTAAGCACCCCCATTCTTGTGGCCCGAATATGTGGAAATCCCAACAAAAATAAATGGATTACAATTTATAGGGGATGTTTAATATGACCAGGGGAAGGATGAAAATGCTGCAAGATATCCTTTGTACTCCGTGTGCTCCATATAATCGTATAAACGTACCTAGAGAACTGTGTCATGTTTGTAAAAATGTCAGTAGAATGCAATAACCATTGCTGCAGCAAATACGATAGTATCACATATAGATGTATCTCTGGCGATGCAGCTGTTTTTCTGGAGTAAGACATCTAGATTCCCTCGTATCAGTCAATATATGTTCATCCTTTACTCCTCGCAGCAACGGGTCTCTCTGCTTCGTTGGGCTATGGGATAAGGTGACCCACCGAAGACATGACCGCCTCCTCTGCGCGACAGCCAGGACAGCCACGGCACCAGCCGTGCTCAGTTGAAAGCTGCTGGGAGAAGCTCCTGACAATGTTTTTTGCAGGCTTTGCTGTGGGGATATGTGTATATATATATATACATAACATAACATGGCATTACATCACATCACATCACATCACAGTGCCGTACAGTACATTGCACTGCACCGCATTACATTACTACATACACATGTGTATTATATATATTATCTTATATATATATACATATACAGCGTATATAATGCAACCTACATGTGTATATATATATGTGATTGATTGAAATTAGTAACCCCAAAGACTGAGGGTTTTGCAAATTCTGGTTGAACCATTGAGTCTAAAGTTAACCATCATGACATAGCCGTTCTCTTTAAAACCTGGTTAAGATGACCTGGTTCCAAATCTTCAAACATCGCCGCCCACATCGACCTGTTCCAGAAATCTGCACATTTTGGCAGCGGCGTTCCAACTTGGCTGTGACACCGTGAGCCGAGCTCAAACTGTACAGACGAGCCTGGTGAGAGTCCTATTGATGGAGGGACCTACCAAAAAATCCGAGTCAGTCACGGGGAATGTGATCAGCAAAATGGGGATACCGCGAAACATGAGCCACTCACCAAGAAAAATGTGGATCTAGCCAACAAGTAGCGTTGTGTAAAAAGGCTATGGGACATTATGAGACCATTCATTGCTTGACGGTGAGATGAACATCCAGTCGGGATCAGCGATGGATCAGGGTGAAGCTGATGTTGTAGCAATGGGAATTCCTAAAATGGGGTTACCCCCAAATGATCCACTTTAATACTACATTCCATGCTGGTCCATTGTAAAACATCTATTTGGGGATACCCCAAATAAATGGACCCATATCTTGTTTTGCTGAGTCACAGAACGGGCAAACGATGGTGTTGTTCATCCGCAAGGGCAGGACCCTGAAAATTCTGCAGACACTCTGCATCCTGAGATCCACGGCGAAGTCTCTCCCTGTGGCAACACCGCCGGTGATCAAAATGGAACATCGTCAGTTTGTCTGAAAATAGGGCTATCCCCTGAATCCAGTGCTTCATCGTCAGTTTCCCAAGAAAAATGGCACATGGATGGTTGATGAAAAAACAACATGTTGCGGACACAACCACATTTCCCAACCAAAAGTAAGTAGTTGACGTATACCCAGTGGCCACCATGCTGGAATATGATCCAATGAAGCCATCAACCAGCGATATATTGCTTGCTATATCCGCGTATTTTGCTGGCGATTTAGTCCCAAATTCTGGTAAAGTCCACTAGGTGCGCTTGGTTGGTAATATACCAAGCCAAAGGTACCGGAGATTTTTGCCCACCGAAAAATCTGTCCGGCTCTCAGGGTGTTTTCTGACACTGGACCCAGCTGTTCTGGGTCAAAACACCCGTCATTCGCGAACTTTTCATCGGTCACTCCAAGCATCACATCGGTCAGGCTTTCAGATCTACCTGAGGCTGGATTTCATCTGATTTTTGTGTCACGACCTGGAGAAGTAGATGTATGTACCCTCTGGTAATTTAACATAGCTATTGAAAATGGCCATTTATAGTGGATTTTCCCATAAAAAATAGTGATTTTCCATAGCTATGTTAAATTACCAGAGGGTAGATGTCTAGTGAACCAAAGCTGCATCCGCCGAGATGCTGTCAGCTGCCACAGGTGTGCAAGGGATCGTTGGGATCTGGTTCCCAGGTGTCTATCAAGCGCGCCTGGTGCCATGGTGCCATGTCCAGCGGCGAGCATCCCATCCACTGGGTGGAAGATGTTTGCATGTATCTTTTATGTTAGATTTTTTGTAGATATATATATATAATCGTATAATCATACCATCATATAATCATATAATCATATAATCATATAATCATATAATCATATAATCATATATATATATATATATGTATATATCCCTCAAGATGCAAAGTATGGATTATTTGAGCATGCATTTGGGTATGTATATATATATATCCTTGAAGATCCAAAGTATGGATTATTTGAGCATGCATTTGGGTATGTATATATATGTATATATCCTTGAAGATCCAAAGTATGGATTATTTGAGCATGCATTTGGGTATGTATATATATGTATATATATATATATATCCCTCAAGATCCAAAGTATGGATTATTTGAGCATGCATTTGGGTATGTATGTATATATGTATATATATATATATATATCATTATCATTATCATCATTATCGTTTGCTAAAAAAGGGTGATAACCATCCAGGGTGATGGTTTTTCCTCATAGGAGAGCCGAAAAAATGGGCCGCTCTGTCACATAAAAACCCGGCCTTGATAAACTCATCGGCGGCCTGTGCCACAACGGTGCCACGGTGCTAGCCAGACAGTGAAAGATATATCCCATGGTATGATCGCATACAACTGCATATGTATATGTATATATATATATATATGTGTGTCTGTGTGTGCGTGTATGTGTGTATCTATCTATCTGCCTGCTGCCTGCCTGTCAGTCTGTCTGTCTGTCTCTCTGTCTCTCTGTCTGTCTGTCTCTCTGTCTGTCTCTCTGTCTCTCTGTCTGTCTGTCTCTCTGTCTGTCTGTCTCTCTGTCTGTCTGTCTCTCTGTCTGTCTGTCTCTCTGTCTGTCTGTCTGTCTGTCTGTCTCT
>Ga0126342_10020846_pt1 | contig 10984 bp, 13 predicted proteins | sample Cyp1metagenome_FD_92528 | JGI IMG/M metagenome (GOLD analysis project Ga0126342, IMG submission 92528) | Coral microbial communities from Lord Howe Island, Old Settlement Bay, Australia - Cyphastrea 1 metagenome | ecosystem: Host-associated > Invertebrates > Cnidaria > Coral ... | reverse complement strand
CTTTGACTAACTCTTTCCCTGACGAACTCTTTCTTTGCTAACTCTTTCTTTGACTAACTCTTTCCCTGACATTCTAAAAGTCCGTAACACGGAAGTTTCTCCCCCTAAACTTCCTTTGATGAGAATCCCCAGAATGTTGAGGACATCGTAGAACCACGTATCATAACTAACCAACGGGGTTGTTGTTGGACACATTGGCGAGTCACATTGGCGTCTCGCGGCCAGACGCAAATCGACTCCTGGCACCAATCTTGGATGGCTCGTTTCGGCGTACCCCAAGTGAAACAACGAGATAAAAGCCATCTGGTTATGACGCACATAGCCATGGAAAATCACCATGTTTAATAGGTAAACCATCTATTTCTACGGGCCATCTATACCATGGCTATGTTAAATAACCAGAGGGTAAAAGCCAATATGGGTCAAAAATCGGGTCAAGAAACATGGGGAACTGATTTGTCACTCATATCCTCTCCAGGATTTCAAGAAAGTACGGAGCCCAAACAAATCGGATCCAGTTGAAACAGGAAAATGCTCGGAAACAATCCCAACGCAATGGTTTCTACACCAAACTTTGGAGCTTCCCAAAATGATCCCACTCGATGTATTTGTGGGGAGCAAGATGAAAAATCCTCCATTTTATATAATCGGTATATCTATTGATATCATTTCAATCCAATGACATCAATGATACCCTCTGGTAATTTAACAGTTTGCTATTGAAAATGGCCCAGTCGAAATAGTTGATTTACCCATTGGAAATGGTGGATCTTTCCATCGTTTTTAGTATGTTTACCAGAAGGTATTTTCCGATCAGAATGGGGGACTTCCGCGCAACCGTCGACTCGGCTTTCCGCGGACCCTCGGTAGCTGTAGTTCGAGGGGACAGACCTTGGAGGTCCCAAAAAGGCGCATTCTGAAGTGATCGTAGCTAGTGGCTGTATGGCCGCCCAGATACTCAAAACTGCGGAAACGGACTGGTTTTCAATGGTGTATTAATCCATGAGTGGGAAAAAGGATGGTATAGTGCAGAAACATGCAAGAACGAGATTCTCTTGCAACCCAATCATGGCGGCTATTCACACGCGGGAAATGAAGTTTCAACCACGGCATGGCATGGGTTTCAACATTGGGTTTATCCAAAAATTGTGCATCCCTAACTGCACTACTTGATCATGATATGCCCTATTCGAATGCCCTAAATTGGGGGTATAACCGATGTTCAGACACATATTGAATTGGTTGATTACGGTGCCAAATCATTATCCCGTGATTTACTCAATGAAATAATTACAAATATATTACAATCCAATTCAATCTTCATTTATATCATAGGACCCATTATATCAGTGTCTCCAAGTCACCCTTTTTTTCACCTGCGATTCCCCTAGTGATGATCAAAATAGAAGTACAATGAAATTCCAATGAATTTTCCCATTTCAACAGCATCTCAATCCTCCATAGAAATGATTGAAATATCAACCAATAGCAACCGACAAATTTACATTACAGTAGGGGATTTTTCAATAGCATTTCAACAGCATTTCAAGTGAAATAGTGACATGATTGAATTGAATGTCCATTGATAGAAATGATTTTAATTTCAATGAATGTCCAATATTCAATAGTGAAAAAAAACATAGTGATTGAAATGTCCATTGAATGATTGAAATGGTTTCGCAGAACTGAGCTCGGCGCCTGGGAGCACCAGCGAACTCAGACGTTGGACGAAACAAAGAGATGGATCATGTGGGATCATCCAAGGCAAAAATGACGCGATATTTCTGGGTACCCTCTGGTAATTTAACATAGCTATTGAAAATGGCCATAGAAATAGTTGATTTACCCACTAAAAAATGTGATTTTCAACAGCTATGTTAGTTTACCAGAGGGTAAAGTAGAAGAAGTATGAAGAAGTCACTAAGCTGAAACTTGTTGGGTCATTTTCGGGATGATTCCTCCCAATCTAACCAAAAAAATCCAGTGACGTCGCAGTGAGGTCGCTATAGTTTAAAAGATGTTGAAAGTCATCCAGATGTTTGAAAGATTTTGAAAGCACCAAGCAGAGTTTCCTGACAACTGCTTATGATAATGTTTGTTATGACCCAATCAGCTGGATATTGGACCTGGTTAAACAGCCGTTACCCTCATGCAGGGCCCCAAAAATTCGATATCCCAGATGTTGGAGCCCAACTCAGTCCATTGTAATGCCCAGTACCCTCTGGTTACTTAACATAGCCATGGTATAGATGGCCCATAGAAATAGATGGTTTACCTATTAATAGCATGGTGATTTTCCATGGCTATTATTGCAATAACCATGGCCGTTGCGGGGCTGCCGTTGTGTTCCCAGGGTCCAGGGGTCCATGGTCCATCCAGCAACACGGGCCTGGTTGGGCTGGTTGGTCGCTCGCTGAAGGTCATGCACCTGTGAAGATCTCTGAAGTGGAAACGATGGGATATTGTGGGGATGTTAGTTGTATCTATATTTGGGTGATGGAAACACAAATTGTATCATATTATTCAGATACTAATTGTGTTTCCCATATTATGGGATATATTTCCACAAATTAACAATATTGGGGGATGATGGATGGTAGTTACTCATATTTATGTGGGCCAGAAAAACAAATTCAAACCTGAGCAACTATCGGGCCCCACATAAAATATCATAAAATGGCCATGTTTTTTATTGGGATAATGATGATCAAGTCTAGATTTCCTGTGTGTCAACCGCCTCGTTTTCACATCAACATGGTTGCTTGTTCGATGTTCATTTTGACCCATCCCACCCATCCTACAACCATCACCCGTCACCAAAAGCTTGTTGGAGCTAATACGCTAGACCCCCAATCAAGCTCCATTTGGGACGGTTTATACAAGCCATGTCTAGTGAAACTGGTGGTGGATGATTGGTTCATCACATTCCTCTGGGATGCGCAGCAACCATCTCCAGAGCCTGTTGTTGCAGCTGCTGGTACTGTGACAGGCTCACGTGTCCTCAGGCGGCAGGATCGACTCTCAAACTCGCTGGGGTTGAAACAACATACACAGAATCAATCGCATGATTCTGGGCAAATTCTAATAATTCACCTGAAATGTAGGGCCATTTTGGGATAATTCCCGTGTTAACCATGATTCCAGGCTTAGGAAGAACGACGTGAGGTCGAAGCCTAATTTGCCCCAATGATTCATCATCCCAAACAGGAACATCGACCAGTCAGCTCCAACTGGGGAAGCGAACCGCGCTGGACCTGTGCGAATGTATTGCTGGGCAGGCCAGGGAATACCAATGAGTATCACGAGTTGGGATTCTAACCTCCACACATTGGGATATAACCCCTACACCCTATGGTTATAGAAGCACTTAGTGAAACTGCACCTCCAAGGATGATGTTTGGGTCTCAAAGACTCATTCCGATCATTCCAGAATTCAATCATTTCCAGATCCTAACATCACCTTTGGCAATCTCTGATTCCTTGAGCTATGGTATCAATCCTATTCCCCCCATCACTAGAAACCCTTCTAAAAGAGACCCAAAATTCATGATTAGATCCAATATGATGAAAAAAACTAAACAAGGTCAAGGGATGAGATACCTCAGAGAATACTACCGTAGTTCATACTCATACTCCCTATGTATCCACTGTCTGAGAAGGTAGCCCCCTAGTCATACCCCAGTCCCACTTCCTAAGAAGCTACAGCTGCATCCATAGGGACTGTTTCTACTGCTGGTTGGCGGTGGTATACCTACCCCTCTGAAAAATGATGGACAAATCGTCAGTTGGGATTATGAAATATTCCAAATATGATGGGAAAGTCATTCAACATTCCATGGTTCCAGTCACCAGCAACCAGATATATTGTTGGTGACATCCCTATGATATAGCAATTATTATATATATCACCAGTATATATATTACCATTTTTCTGCTTAAATGACTTTGGGTCAAGTCATTAGGTACCTCAATAATTGGACATTGGTCTGCTTTACAATAATTAGGTATCTCAATAATTTTTCTGCTCAATAATTGGATGGTACCTAATAATTATACTAAAGTCATGGATGGTACCATAATGGATGGTCAAAATTAGGTACCTCATTAATTATGGATGCTTCATACTAAACTAGACATTTCCATCTGTGGTAAAATGACATCGGTCGCCACCATTTTGACCATCCAGATACTCCAGTCGCCACCCAGACAGACGGTCGCCTGTGGCCCTGCTCGAAGCTCTGCATTTTCGCGCTGGCCCAGAAGGGAAACCAACGTGGATGATGTGGGAAATGGCCCATAGAAATAGATGGTTTACCTATGAAAAATGGTGATTTTCCATGGCAAACTGTGAGTCATAACCAGAGTATGTTTTAATGGGTTTCATGGGAAAATCATCGAAGTCAACGGATTTTCCATTGCCAGGTTTGATGATCAGAGGGTGCCAAAAAAGGAACTCTCACAAGGATAGAAAAGCAATTTATCATTGTTGTCATTAGTAGGGACTGAGTTGTTCTACCTTTTTGGGCATGACTATAGATCTAGACATATCCTAAACACCTATAATAATCCAAATATTATGTTTTATGATGTCATATCTATTCAAAAATGTCATCAATCCCTTCCCCTTTCATACCAGAGTATTTCTGAATACGCACTGTTTGTGAAACCCTTGGTTTGTATTGAATCTGTTCACTTCGGGGTTTCTGAAATTGGAGGTATTTAAAACGTGAAAAATCGAGTCAGGCCGGGCACACATAAAAAATAGAAGTTGCCAACTGAACACATGGATTTTTATGGCTGTTCCGCAGAGAGGATGCTGATGTTTATCCAGGCTGTGTCACGTGCTGCACCTGCTGACAGCGCAGGGCAATATCCGAGTCAAGTCCATTTGATTCTTGGGAATTTTACTGAGTTTTGACCCACAGCAATGGACAAATTATGATCGTTCACCAGTTCACTAGCCTGAATTATTTTTCATAATTAACCATACTACTAACCATCACTTATGATAATTATATATAATTATCCCAGTTCAATACCCAAAAAAAAATGATCATTATCTTGGGATAGTTACTATAACCATCGCTCCAGTGATCTCCAGTGATATAGCAACACACCAATCGTTGTCTTGTGGAAATGCACCAAAAAAAAGGATGTACGGCTTACCATTCTCCCTTTACTATCTTTACTTCAGCCAACATGTTCTGAATGGTAAAATTTGATACTGACAATCGCAGGGCCATATTTTCGACGTGAGCCTGGGCCCCTGGAGCCTTCATCCAATGAGAATTGAACTATGTATTATATATAATTGTATATGATACATTGTAATACATACTTATCCGCTGATAGTCGTTTAGCAGATCAAGACATCCGTGGAACTTTCATGGAAATCATCCCTGATTCACTGAAGTCATTCGCAAAAGACTGCAGACCCCGGAACTGGCCATGAGATGATAGGGAATATGATGATAAACCATCAAATTTGGAGGTTTTCCCGTGTTCAGACAAATCTCAACTTGGGGGCCCCATCATTTTTTGCATTTCCCATAAAATATAAACATTTAAACCTTGGAGCTGTTCCCAAATCTCAACTTTCTCAACTTCCACCGCCGCAATGCCGGAACCATCCGGAACCCCTACCTGCAGCTCAGACAACAAGTGCTGGAGCTGCTGTGTGTCGGTCTCCTCATCGGTTTCATGGTGGGAGGATTTTTGTTGGGATCTGGAAACTGGAAATATTGTTGTGGGGGTTCATGGGATATATGATATAATATGATATAATATTGAATGGTCATCCCAGCATTTTTTTATAAATCCCTACGTAATGATGAAGGGATGAACTTCCCCGTTGAAGGGAAAACAAAGTTCCAGTTTTGACCATGGCACATCATTGACTATGGATTTGTCCAGAAATGCAGAACGTGATGCCAAAATAGTTGGATCCATAGACAGGTATCTTGTTTGAGATGACTGCTTGGTGCGCTTGGGGTGATTTCTTGTGGCTAAAACTCTAGGATTCTGACCGCCATAAGTTGGGATCTAATCTCAACAACTATGCTCAGTCAGCATAGCCAACAAGCCACACAGATTCTGTTTCCACACCCCCAAGTTGGTGGATAACCCACTTTTGCCATGGAATCTCGCAAATCGCCCGAATCACCGGCGGTTGATGGAGCCACAACCCTCGTTTGATCAGATCTCAGCACCACACCCCAGTTCCTCTATCTATTTTCTCCACATCAACTACCCTCTGGTAAACATACAAAAAGCATCAAACAGCTATTGAACATGGCCATTGAAATATATAGGTGATTTACCCATCAAAAATTGTGATTTTCCATCGATTTTGTATGTTTACCAGAGGGTAACCCAGAAATCACGATGAAATGTGATGAAGCACTGGTTTGATCATGTCTTCCCATCGTGATCTTACCAGGAAACGCCATCCCCGACGATGTGCCCGATGATTTTTCGTGGTTGATCCCCCATGGTTGATATATGGGGGGTTCCAGACATGGGGATATCCCAATAGCTGGATGGTTTTTGATGGAAAATCCCATTAAAATGGATGATGCCCATATTATATTTAGTATATTGTCATTATTGTTAGATAATCATGGTATAGTGACAAATGGGTACTTACCGCAGTTGTGAACCTGAGCAAGTTCAGGGCCTTTCATTTCCCGTGCTGTATGTTGAATCAATGCATTCAAGCCCCAGTAAGCCAGCCCACTACCCACCATTCTTGGAAGTTAAATCTCCACGTCTTGCTATTTCAATCCACATTAAAACACCATGGACCCTACCACCCAAAGAAACATTGAGACGAAACCACAAAGTTGAACTCAATCCACAGCATTCCTCCAAACATCTTCGGCCAATTCACGTGGTTTTTTTTCCATCCCACAACAACAACTCCGGACATCCGTCGGAGCCGTGGCTTCCAGCAACGGAACCGTCGGGGCCGTCCTTTCCGAAGACCTTCGACTCCCGGCGCCGCGGCTCCAACCGCTCGGAGCGACGCGTGCGCGGCGCGTCGTCGTGCGGGGCTTTCAGTTCCCGACGCATCTCCAGCACTTGGCGATTCAGGCGTTGGTTCTCCTAGGGCAGGAACTTCAGGGTTAAAAAAAAAACAAAAGGGAGTTGAAGAAGCCCAGGTTGGAATTTTTGAGATCAAAAACGAAACGCCTCCCTGGAGTTTGATGGCAAAAATTGATGAGTTGGGACTCCCCAAGGGGGTGTTTTTTGATGGCAAAAATTGATGCATCTCGTCCCTCGACTGCACCCGCTTTGTGGGCTTTCAGAATTCTATTCATATTTTGCACAGCAAAATCAATGACGGCGATTTTCGGATTGATGGAGATCCACATTTAAAAAACGGCATTTTACGTGTCATCGTCCATGAAATCTGACCGATCATTGGGAAGTAAAATGATTTCATCGCTTGGCCAGTGGCCAGTGGCCAGTGTTTTTTTCCCTTTTGGGAAATCCCTGACAGACTGGATGCTCTGTTTTATCCATAAAAAATGCTACAGTTCACCCATAAACCACCCATCATCCAGGGACTGATGGTGGTGATCAGAAATGACCCCTCTTGTGTCTTCATGCCATCTTCCAAAGAGTGTTGGTCAAAACGTCTTTTTCATGAGGAAACTCCAACGTTTTCTTATACCCTTGCTGGAAAAACATGGAAAAACCACATGTATGTTGGTTCCGTCTACACAAAAAAACATTTTGCAAAATCACCTTTCTCTTGTGGAACCCCCATGAAACCCCGGTTTCAAGCACAATTTTCTTGCAACAATACGAGGTCTACAGCTCCACGACGTCTACAGCTCCAGTCGCCTTTCTAGCTTCATCGACCTCAACCAACAAATCCTGGCACTGGTCGACTGGAAGTGACCTGACAGAACCTGACAATACCTGACACTGGTGGTTGAGCCCTACCCCTCTGAAACATATGACTTCGTCAGTTGGGATTGTTATCCCAATATGATGGGAAAATAAAAGTCATGTTCCAAACCACCAACCAGCTATTGATAGCTTGGAATATCTTGGATTCTGTAGTGAAACTATTCGTTGATCAGATTGTTTAGTGAACACAAGCCGATCGGTCTGTGGGTTGGACACCCGATCATTATTAGGGTAAACGGCAACCCTTATAGTCAGCTAGGCATCCGATCCAAGTATATTGGGGTCACACTTCAGCCCTTTTCTATGTCGGATTTGGCCTTCTAGTACCTCAACTTCTTTTTGCTCTGCCTATGTATCAAAACCCGATCAGGACCCTGGGTTTTCACACCAAATCAATGGTTGTGATCTATGTCCCATTTGAACATCAGGGGATGAACTTTCAACCACCATCTGTTGATGGTTAAGAAATCCCCATCTTGTACATGGGATCTCCAATTCTTGGACAAACTGTGTCAAATTCTTGATGATATGTCCCTATCATATCCTTGGCCTACCCATAAATGGTTGCTTAGACATGGTTAAACCTCCATTGACATCAATTCATATCCATTCATATCCCATGTCAAGTTGGTACTTGGCAGCAGTTCCACTGGATGATATTTCACATTATTTCACCATAGTGGTCGGGATGAGAAATCCCAACTTGTGAAGCTTAGAATCAGAGTTATATTTGTTAATAACACCATCGTTGCACCTCCAACGTTAAAAAAAAAAAAAAACATCAGTTCAACTCGTCCTCCAATCTCCGAGAGCTGGTCCCTTTGACAGAGGCCTATGGAGCTCGACTGAAAGTCTTCATTAGTATTTTATGAAAGCAACAAATTCTTTGTGTATATATATAAGCTGTATGTCATATATCATATCATATCATATCATATCATATCATATATCATATCATATCATATTATGTATATATATATGTGATAACTATTGTTTTATCTGGGGGGACCTATCCAAATGGGAGGAACATTTTCCATTGTTTTTTTTTCGAGGGGTGACCTTGAAAATGCAAGCTTACAGTTCTTATACGCTGAAAACTAGAATGTAAAACGTTAAATGTAAAGGCATGTAAAGACAATGTTTGTAGGACCCTGAATGCTTGAAAACCCACAATTTTTCTACACGTTTTGATCATTTCAACATGTTCTGTTGCACAGACAAAATGTAACCATCCTGCACTTGAGGTCCTTAATTCCTTGCAGATTGTGGAAATTCCTTGAACCCCCCAAAGCTGTAAATATGATAATTGTAAATATTTACCATCAATACTTTTGAATATTAAAGCACATCAATATTTGTTATTTTTACATATACGTACATATATGATTGGATTTGCAATGATCAAAAATAATCAATAAATTTATCCAAAATATCCATAGAATTCTTCGGCAAGTGAATGAGTTTATGGCAGTGCATAGTCAGATTTGATGCCACACACCATAGGTGCAACCACCGCATGACTCATGAGATGCAAAGAAGTTTCTCGGGCACATCTTTCCCCATTCAAATCGCCTCAAACTTGTAGGAAAGAATCCCCTGAGATTACCAGATCGTCATGAACATCATCAACTGAAATGGCATGAGCCAGCAGTCTCTATTGCCATGCCAAATCTCCATTGAGTATGCAGGATATGTCCCAAAATCTGCAGCCCTAAGCCCATGCGATGCCAAGGGTGTGCCTTAACATGGCGAATATTCTCCAGTCATTCCTCCAAAACTCATACCAAAATTCCGGGATCCGGCAAATGTTCATGGTCAGACCTCCACATGAACATGGCATGATGTGCCCTTAATATACCATAAATATACCATAAAACTAACTTGTTTACCCGTTCAAATGCTGGTGAGACCTCACCAAACTGCCTGTGTCAAGGTTTCACAGCAGGCACGGATGAGGCTCGTGCCCATGTCCTGGACAGCGGCGTTGGGTCAAATCATTGGGATGCCGGTTGAAACCCCAAAAATGGCTGTTTTAGATAGAAATTTAAGGGCTAATCCATATGAAAATATATGAAACCCAAATTTCTATCATATATTTTCAGTGTAACATCCATCATTAACTGAGTTTCATTAACCATTTGGATGTACCCATTTGGATGGCTGTTGAATGATTTTCAGTGTAACATCCATCCATTTTCCGCTCGTCTCCCTGGAAACATGACCGACATCTAGGAGTCCAGACCAAGCTTGGAGATCCACCAGATTGACCTGTGTGGCATTCACATAGGGATGGGTTGAAATTTTGAGCCCGAAGAGTTTAGGATATAGTTTTAATATTAACCATCTACTTCTTCTACTCAATATTGACCCATAGCCACATTGATCATAGCACAGATGTTGGAATCCCCACCTGTGGAAAAGGACTGGAAAAGGGCGCCTGAGGCGGAGAATGTCACGTTGAAGTGTATCAGGCACAGTCGACAAGAGGAGGCAAATTTCTACAGAAAAAATAGGTCTGCATATATATATATATATATATATATATTATGTGTGTATATGTATATGCATATATACATATATATATACATATCGGGAGAACGTGTTTGGTCGCCCCAATGCACTTGAACACGAACATCATTAGGGGGTTTGTGAAACGTGCACAACTTCTGTGAAACGTGCGCAACTTCTGTGAAACGTGCACAATTGCTGGGAAACGTGCACAGCATCTCTGAAACATGCACAACATCTCTGAAACGTGCACATATAGAATACTTGAGAACACTGGGTGGGGGCGGTGAAACACGTTATGCTCATATATATATATATATATATATATATGTGTGTATGTATCTATGTATGTATGTATGTATGTGTGTATGTATGTATGTATGTATGTATGTATGTATGTGTGTGTATGTATGTATGTATGTATGTATGTATGTATGTATGTATGTAACAGTATGTATGTAACAGTATGTATGTAACAGTATGTATGTAACAGTATGTATGTAACAGTATGTATGTAACAGTATGTATGTAACAGTATGTAACAGTATGTATGTAACAG
>Ga0126342_10020845_pt1 | contig 10984 bp, 8 predicted proteins | sample Cyp1metagenome_FD_92528 | JGI IMG/M metagenome (GOLD analysis project Ga0126342, IMG submission 92528) | Coral microbial communities from Lord Howe Island, Old Settlement Bay, Australia - Cyphastrea 1 metagenome | ecosystem: Host-associated > Invertebrates > Cnidaria > Coral ... | reverse complement strand
AGCCCTAAAGAAACCTTAAAACCAACCCTAAATAGACCTTAAACAAATCTAGAATAAACCATAAAGCAACCCTAAATAAACCCTAAAACCAAACCCTGCAGATATATTAATTACACTTGTAAACACATTGATCTACATATGCATATAGTCATGATTAGTCATGCATGTATACCTCTATACATCTACAGTTTATAGTTTGCACATCATGTATCTCCAAAAATCAATGAACACTTCGGAAAAAAAAAAGAAAACAATGTAAAAATCAATGAAAACTTTGGAACAATGAATGAAAACCAGTAAAACATGAATGAACACCATACAAAAATTGAAAAACATAGAAAATTCCATTGACAAATGGAAGAAAACCACGGAACAATCGAAGAATACCATAGAGCAATTGAAGAAAACCATGAAAAAATTGAAGAATACTATGGCAAAATTGACGAAAACCATGGAAAATCCATGAACATCCTGGAAAATTCCATGAAAATCATGGACAAATAAATGAAAACAATGGAAAACTCGATAAGCACCATGGAAAAATTCATGAAACCACTGGAAAAATTGATGAACAGTGCGAATGAGAGATTTTAGCTACAAAATGCAGCAAATGAGAAATTTTAGGTGCAAAAAGCAAGGAAGGGAGCCTGGACGACCAAAAAAAACAATTGCAAAAAAAAAAATGCCAACTTAATTTCGCGTCCGAAAAGAAGGAAGGAAGGAACAAAGGAAAGCAGGAAGGAAGGAGGGAGGGAGGAACGAAAGAAGGAAAAACGGAAAAGGGAAAAAATGAACTGAATAATTTTTTTTTGATGCTTTCGAGCAGCTTGATCTCCCCTAGCCTTGGGGGATCAAGAAAAAATATTTCCAGATCAAAAAAAAAATTAAACGTAACCTACCACTAAATTTAGATGAAATAGGCAATAATTTTTTTAAGATCCTAGTGTTTTATTTTTTTTTTGATCAGGAACAATTTTTTTCTGATCCTCCACTCTTTAAAAAATTGGAGGGTTTAGTTGCAATTTGCAAAGGAATTGCATGGGACCTTTTTCGGTGCCGCTATGATCCCTTTGCTGTCAAACGTTTTGTTTGAAAAACATTGAAATTCGTTGACTGCCAGGAGGCTGAACAAACTTAGAAACCAAATGTTTTATTCGTAAATGTTTTTCATTTTTACACTATGATTGTTGTGGTGCTGCTTCCAACTTTAAAAGACCAATGCTGGAAGTTCTCTGCCAGGACTCAGAATTCAAATCCAAAATCTTCGCGGAAACGAGGTGTATTTGACATCCCGGAGACAGGCAAAAAAAATCCTTATAATTTTTCATAAGTTTTCAACAAAAATTGAACATGCAAAACGTGAAAACCATCCACAAATTTGCAGCAACAAAGAATCACGGGTGTTGATGCAAACAACGACAGTAAACTGCATTTCGACCAATTTTTTTCATTCTCGCAATGTGTGGCAGCCTATGGCGTTCTGGCGTCCCGGAACGTGGGCAGCCCCAAACGGGCTGGGATAATTTGCATCAACCAGATGATGTTAAAGTGTCGTGGGTTTGGATTGCACTTTGTCTAAACATATGGGTATGGGTCAATACCTATAGATACATTTTTAGTGGGATGAACATCCATTTACCAGCTATTTTGGGGTTCACTAGGTACCAGGGTTTTGACCCATCCCCATATAATAAACCATCCCCAGTCATTACCATTTCTGCAGGTGGTATAAAACATTCCCAAATGGGTGGTTTATGATTGTTTTACCGTAATTACCCACATTAATCTACATTCAAAGTTGTGTTTGGTATGTCATTGGTACACATGGTCTTCCTGGTCCTTGAGGCCGGTGCCTGCGCATGCGGATCCATGGGCCGATGGCTAAGTTTTTTTAGTCCATGGAGGGATTCTTAAGACATGAAAAACCAAGAGAAAAAACATATGAGGACATGAGGATGTAAACATGAATCAATTGGTTTTGTTCAGAAATTGGGGGTGAAATCAAACATAATGGGCATGTGATGGGATGTAATCTAATGGAATTTTGATAGGATCGCATTGGATAGTGACAATTAATGAAGGGCCATCACTGAACATGTGGGTTGGACAATATCACAATTTATTCAATTGAAAAAATTGAACATCCATGACCACAAAAAAAATGTTTTCGATCCACCATTCGGACATGAACATGCGATGAGTGAATCGGTCTTCGACTGGATTCAAATGGCATTCAATTTATACAATTTATACTATCTACAACAAGGGTTTGACTTAGGGATGCATTCGATGGATTGGATTCGATGATGTTCAGACGCAGTTTGCTGCATCATCAACATGTTTTCCCACAATGGCCAGAATTAAATTCTTGCTCAGCAAGTGCTATTTTTTGTAAACTATTCCCTTTTTTCAGATATGCATTTTTTTGGATCCCTGCGAGATACTCCCGAGATACTGAGGATCTAGACTGTGATGCCGAAAAACATCGGGTCGGCGGTGCCCAGCGCCATATAGTTAGTTGGACTTAACCAATAGAAATGGTGGGATATGGGTGTACCCCAAAAAGGATGGTTGATCATGGAAAGTGCATGAAAATCCTATTAAAATGGACGATTTGCAATGATTTGCGGGTACCAATATTTTAGCAAACCTCCACAATCAATATATAATTATGGGACACATCACCACAGTACATATGGTTATGGTTCAATTTGCCACCAAAAAAATGGATGGTTTAATACACAAACTGGCTGATTTGGTGGTTCAATCATTGCACCATTTATATACCCATATGATATTTATGAAATTCCACCATGTTCATTTCTTGGTCAATTCCTAATTTGCCCGAAAATGCAGACGTGGAGATGTGATCTTATATGGATTTATGATGTAGGCACCTTCTCAAAATGTTGTCTTCCCAATCTGCCAAACAAATTTTCCAGGTGGAAATTCGGGTGTTCCCATCCCCAAATCCTGGTTTTGTCATGGTTTAGTCGCCACCTCTTTGGAAACTCAAACCCCCCATTTCTGGTGAAACTTCAATGACATTCCAAATATTCCATAAGATCCATAGGCCCATCATTGAACTTTCTTATTCACCTGGTGTTAGAATTAAATTCCATTTATCCTAAGCTCATTATTGCTAATTATGGTGTTAGATTCATTATTCCATTCCATGAATCTAAGCACAAGAACACCATAATTAGCAATTTCAATTTGTCCAACCGGGGGTCAGCGCCAGGCGTTGCCGGTTTTCAATCCATCCGATCGCTTGCCGGTGGGGCGTCTGAGGGCACCTCACAGTTTTGTAGTGTGGAACCCCTCTGGTGGGTTATGAAAAATGGGGGTTTCCATAAATGGAGGTCCCCCCAATAGCTGGAGTTTTTTTTTTTTTTTCAAAAAATCCTGGTAAAATGGATGAGGACTAGGGTTTTTTCCCATTTATGGAAACCTCCTTCCTGTCTCTACCACAGGGATGACCCGGCCATTCCCAACATTTTTCCTTAGGACATGCGGCTGCCCGTAGACGTTGCCTTTTTGTTGCGGCCGTATCCTATAACTCCAGGTCTGTCAGTGGATGGGGATCCCTATCAGCTGGGATGTATCCCCTTTTTCCTTAGGATATGTCAGTTGTATCCTCATTCCCAGGTGGAGCAGCAGAGAAAGCGCTTACCCATCTACAAGCATCGCCTGCAGATTCTCCATGCGGTCCCTTTGGCTCGGTGTTTTTACGTCACAGGAGTCCATCAAAAAAGGGACCGAGCTACGTATTTATCCAGGATCTTGTTGATGTTTTCACCATCATTTCCAGGATCTTCCAGGTTTCCAACTTCTCTGACCCTATTTGGGGGGGTTTCTTTTTACATATTACATATAGACAATATGAGCCGGTTAATGATTTGCCAATGAAAGAACCACCAAAAAAGAAGAATTTATCAAACAAACATGGGAAGAACAGGGGCATTGACAAAATGAAACTGGTTAGCAAAAGGGGTTCATCAACTTGCAGTTTGTGATGTCAAAACTTTTGACTGATCGGATTGTGATCCATCTCGTCGCTTGCCTTTGGGAGCCTTCGGAAATCAAAGTTTTTCAGATGCCGAGCACGAGTCATATCTAAACTGATGGTGAATCAACCACCAACATCCATTAAACCCATATTATAATACATATTAATACATAGTATAGCAAATCCGAAGGGTGTCATAGGTATCCCTGGAGGTTGAAACGCATCGTGCAGTGGTCTTATGCGGTGCTACAGGCTGGAACTCAGGTTGTGATTCTGGGTTTGGATGGATCATGCTACGATGAACATTAATAAACACCTATTAATTCAGGGTGAACAGTAGACTGTACCAATGTTTTCACCCAGACCCATTTCCATTGGTGTATTTTGTTGAAGTGTAGATTGAGAGCTAGTGGCAATGATAGCCCCAAGAGTAGCATTATCACCATCAGCATCACGTTTACCGGTTATCATATATCATCGTCCCCTATAGATTATCTATCATCATCCCCTATAGATGTAGGTTTATATCATCATGATAGATTTATGTCATCTATCATCCAATCCCCTAGATCACCCTCAGGAAAGGTCCAACTTTTCTGCCGTTTCTGCCGTTCAAGCTTTCGCGGAGGTTGTGGCAAATCCACTCAGCTGCCCCAGTATTTAGACGATGCCGGCTGGACGGCCAAAGGTGGGCAGATTTTTTGCTAAAAGATGCCCATTCTGCCCATTCTGCCCATTCTGCCTGCTGAAATCCGCCCCCAACGTCCGCAGGCTACGTGGTGTGCATCACGTTGCCGCGGCGGCTGGCTGCGGTGACGGTGGCGCAGCGCGTGAGTCAGGAGATGGGCGTGGAACTGGGCCGAGAGGTGGGCTACCGCATTCGTCGCCCGGCAAGGTGGCCATGAAAGTGGAAAGGTGGGATATGAGGAAAGGGGAAGTATGGTTGTTGATGGTTATAGAAAGTTACATACATATATACTGTATATACATATATACTGTATATATATATATATAATATTATATATATTGTAATTATATTATATCTATATATATTTACTTATTCGACTATCTCTAAGGTATTTGGGTGTTTTTGCAAATTGAGATGCCCCAAACCATGGGTTTCCCCAAATGAATGATTTTGGGATCCCGGCCATGCATTATACAGGCGATATTTATACACCTGGGGAAACTACGAGCTTTGTAAACCAGTGGATACCTAAGACCTATACCACCATATGTATTTTGGAAATGTAAACAATTGCGGGTATCTCATGTACAACTGGATTAAGCATTTTTCTGAAGCAATTATTATCTCGGATAAACGTCCAAGACACTGGCCTGCGATTGACCATGAACCATTGAGGGATTAAGAAACAACTCAGGGGTCGCGAAATGTCTACAGAGTCCGTAAAATGATTTTAGATCTTCAGATTTTCCATTTTGTTTGTTGAGTCTTTGGAGTTCCCAACTTCTTTGTCGAAAATTTTAGGTCAACTCTCATTTTTTCTAGGTTTTGCTGGTGTTTTGTCCAGGTTTCCCGGTCGGGGCTTTCCCAGGCTTCGAAAGCTACGTGACCCCGGGCGTGACGCGCCTGGAGTTCGTGACCGAAGGCATTCTGCTGCGGGAGATGCTGTCAGATCCGCTGCTCACGCGCTTCAGTGCCTTGGCCGGGGCTATGGGAAGATGATGAATCTATGGGATATTACTGGGGGTATATTAATGGGTGTAACCTGTAACTATGTGTATTAATCTAGAGATATCTCATGATATCTCTAGATACGGGACTTTGGGACTTGTTGCTTTTTAAGCGGTGTTGCACAAATAGCTATAAAAAAATGGGGATTTTGACCTCCAAGGGTTCGGATCGAACCTCATTTTTTTAGCTCTGCAACTATGGTTGAAGAAAAGCCACGAATATTAGTGGAACTGCACTTTTAAGGTCAAGTTGCAAGAAGAGGTGATACTATGTGATACTCATGAAAATTTTTAGGTGGCTAGTTGATGTCATGAGAAGATATGTATCACCTCATATGGTGGGTACGATTAATGGGAATGAATAGTCATGAGAAGATCATGGGCAATGATGATGTATGGGGGTACTATATTTCGATGGTTATCAATGATGGGTAAACTTGTATTGGGAAATTGCAGAGATCACTCCGATTTGGGCACAAACATCGTCTTAAAACCAAAGCTGGCTCCCCAAAATCACCAAAGTCGGCTGAAAAAGCAATATTTCCTCATTTTGGATATTTTTTGGGAGCCAACTGCCCAGAATTTCTGGCATTCAGCCGAAGCTCAATTCCCAAGTTTCAGGTGAACTTTCTTAGGTGCCTTAGGTGTAGAGTAGGCCTGTTGAAATGAGATGTAACTTGATGTAACTCAGAATGGCTCGCTGTCTCCAAACCCTTGGGACACGGTGTATACCACCCTCGACACCTGCGAGCGGCAACCGGCGGCACAAGGTGTCATTGTTTTGGATGAGGCCCATGAACGGAGCGCCAACACGGACCTCTTACTGGGCTTGCAGCTAGGACGAAGCAGTTGGGATGGTTTGACCTTTCTTGTTTCCAACGCTTGGAGGGGTTCAGAGTCTGGGCCAAACTCGCTTGAATCTTGGAAGTCCACGATTTCCCTGCAGCTAATCTTACTGCATGAAAAGTCAACTGGCAAATGGTACAAACACGCCTACTTTCGTGGTGGTGAGTATTGTATCCACGTTCTTCCAAATCTATCTATATATCAATCTATCCACTGATCTACTGATCTACTGCAAATCTACTGCATACCTTTTGCAGCCCTTTTCTATCAATAGAGATCTGTCCACTCTCTCCAGACACAGTTTCTTTATGCTGCTTACATAGATATGTTTGTACAGATGTCTAGTCTATATGAGTATCTATATATAATATATTATATATATATATATATCTATCTATCGTTATATGTTTATATAGTGTAATCTGTATAACATCTCCATTTCTACAGCCCGAGGCTCAAGAAGATCCTGCGGAAGCGCCCGCGGCTGCGCATCGTGGTGGCCTCCGCCACCCTCGACGCCGGTGCCTTTCTGCCGGGCGCCCTTTTTTGCCGGAGGAGTTGTTGCGGATATCTTGATATGTTGCGAGATTCATGGGGATTCTATATATATATATATGTAATTATATATATATATATATGTAATTATGTATATATATAATTATATATATATACTATATTGTATAAATACACATATGTAACTAATAAGAGGAGAGAATGATATTTACCATATATGAGGATATCTGATCAATATCTTGATATATTACTAGACAAAAGGGAGATATGGGGAACCATAGACCAAGCTTGATATAGTAACATATCTAGATATATGGGGATTTAAGAGGAACTCATTTCTTAAATCAAAATTGACCTGGGAGATAAAGGGATTGGGAGTTGTTTTTGAGGTGTTTGGTGGTTTTCAAAGTCTCTGTTTGAAGCAGTGGGATATTTACGAGGAAACCACGTCAACTCACAGCTGTGGTGTCTTTGCCCACCGCTCAAGTCTGGTGTCGGCTTTGTTGCATGTTTTTCTGGCAAATCAGCAGTTGAAATAGGATACTCCAGGGAAAACGAACAGAGATTCTCAGAAAACCCGTGGGGAAAGCCCTTCGGAAAATGATCGACAAAGGGAATTTAGCTTCATCGGATCGATCAAAGAACTGGCTTGCCATGGAATTCTGTGAAAGTTCATAATTCCCTAGCTTTCTGATATTTGTAAATATCTTTACGTAGATGACCAACAGTTGCCAATGAACTGACACGTATCAATAATGGTCAAGAGTTGCCAACAATTCAACAAGTACCAATAAGACAAGATATTTCCCTAAGGATTTCCACCTTGTTTGGTTTGGTTCCCCTCATTCACCAAAAAACTACCGGGATCTCAGGAACTTTTTGCACTACAAAGGGCGGCATGGTGCAGGCAGGACTTCTACTGCCTGATTTATTGGGGATTCCGGGATAGCTCACACTCCAATGACTCCAATCCACTCCCAAAGGAACTTCAACAATGGCAAATTGAACCTTTTCCGCATCCTTCTGGGGGTTACCGCAAGTGTTTCCACAGGCTTAAGAATGGAACCTGCTGATGATTGAATCAACCCATCCATTTACTCATGATCAAGTCCCAATTTTAAGTCACTATTGTTAGTCATTTCCCGTTTGCGATTGGAATTCCCAAGTTTCATACGATCCCATGGTCAATGTTTTCCGGATTAGATTCCGTATTTTGGATTCATCCTCAAGTCTTTGTGAGTCATAGCTACTCGTGATGAAGTCGATATTATCCACATTACTGATGATTAAAACAGACCATTTCCCCTAAACTCTGACGACATTTCAGTTTTGGTTGCTCAATTGCCTGCAATTTTGCTGGTTAAATCAATATGCAAAATCTCAATTTCTTTATGCTTACTTCACCATTTTTGATCGTGAGATCCTAGTGTTCATGGCTTCCGACTTGATGGCTTCATTTTTCTTACCATGGATCCCCATTTTTGGTGAACTCACTACATCCCAAGGGAATCCCAAAGGGATTCCCCAAGGGATCCCTTGGGCCGCGCCAGCCGCGCCAGCTCCGCCGCCCAAGCGTCCGCGGCTGCGCGGCTGGGACGACGAGAGCGGCGAGACGCTGCAGCGCAGGGCGGAGGAGTTGGACTGGCGCAGGCGCCAGATTTTTCGTTGGGAAACTCCTGGGGAATTGGCTAAAAATCCATGGCTATAAAATATATGTAATAATATGTAATAGCTGTATGATGATTTTGATAATTTTCCATGCTTTCTTTTGAATGGCTAAATTGAATGCTGATAGTAATGGCTATAAATAACTATAGTTGTTGATGACCTTGTTCATGGCTGTTATCTCATGGCTTTAAAGTAAACCCAAATTTGCTGGTGGATCTTGCACCGGAATACTCGCCACACGTCCTTGTTGGCTCACCAACACCTTGGGTCTTTCCCAGCACTTTGGCAATCCCAAAGTCCACCGTTTGATAGTTGATGTTATGTTACAGGTGCCCCCAAAATCCAGCAAAAAGAAATAATACACTTTCACTCATTCTTTTCCCGCTTTCTTCAATTTTCATCAACATTCAGTAGTTTCCATCAACTTTCACTTATTTTGACTTCAATTTCATGAATTTTCGGTTGGATTTGGATCCATTCCTTTTTCCCGAGAGCGTCTGAGCGCAGGGTTCTTCCAATAGTGAAGGTCTGTATCTCATCTTCTCATCTTCACACCTTCTCATCTTCACACCTTCTCTCACATCTTCTCATCTTCACATCTTCTCTCCTTTCTCTCTCCCTTTTCTCTCTCTTGCCTTCTTTATCTTTCTCTCTTTAGGCCGAGGGTGGTGCCGGCGGGGAGTCACGAAACGTGAACCCTTTCGCACGAAATGAGGGTTGATCGCCAAAAACTGAGGTAAAATTGCGATTTTACTTGTCCCGGAGCAACCCTTTCGCACAAAATGAGGGTCGATCGCCAAAAGCTGAGGTAAAATTGCGATTTTACTTGCCCCCAAGCAACCCTTTCGCACGAAATGAGGGTCGATGCGCAAAAACTGAGGAAAAATTGCGATTTTACTTGTGCCTGACGTGTCTGTGTGTAAAAGCGTCTGTGTGTAACAATGTTTGTGTGTAAAAGCGTCTGTGTGTAAAAGTGTTTGTGTGTAAAAGTGTTTGTGTGTAAAAGCCTCTGTGTGTAAAAGCGTCTGTGTGTAAAAGCGTCTGTGTGTAAAAGCATCTGTGTGTAAAAACATCTGTGTGTAAAAGCGTCTGTGTGTAAAAGCGTTTGTGTGTAAAAGCTTCTGTGCGTAAAAGTGTTTGTATGTAAAAGTCTCTCTGTGTAAAAGTGTTTGTGTGTAAAAGCGTTTGTGTGTAAAATCGTCTGTGTAAGAGCCTCTGTGTGTAAAAATCTCTGTGTGTAAAAGTCTCTGTGTGTAAAAGTGTCTGTGTGTAAAAGCTTCTGTGTGTAAAAGCCTCTGTGTGTAAAAGCGTCTGTGTGTAAAAGCTTCTGTGTGTAAAAGCGTCTGCGTGTAAAAGTCTCTCTGTGTAAAAGTGTTTGTGTGTAAAAGTGTTTGTGTGCAAAATCCTCTGTGTAAGAGCTTCTGTGTGTAAAAATCTCTGTGTGTAAAAGTCTCTCTGTGTAAAGTCTCTGTGTGCAAAAGTGTTTCTGTGTAAAATCCTCTGCGGGTAAAAGCCACTGTGTGTAAAAGTCTCTGTGTGTAAAAGCTTCTGTGTGTAAAAGCGTCTGCGTGTAAAAGTCTCTCTGTGTAAAAGTGTTTGTGTGTAAAAGTGTTTGTGTGTAAAATCGCCTGTGTAAGAGCCTCTGTGTGTAAAAATCTCTGTGTGTAAAAGTCTCTGTGTGTAAAAGCGTCTGTGTGTAAAAGCTTCTGTGTGTAAAAGCCTCTGTGTGTAAAAGCGTCTGTGTGTAAAAGTGTTTCTGTGTAAAATCGTCTGCGGGTCAAAGCCTCTGTGTGTAAGTGTAAAAGCGTCTGTGTGTAAACGCGTCTGTGTGTAAAAGCGTCTGTGTGTAAAAGTCTCTGTGTGTAAAAGCGTCTGTGTGTAAAAGCGTCTGTGTGTAAAAGTGTTTGTGTGTAAAAGTGTTTGTGTGTAAAAGCCTCTGTGTGTAAAAAGAGCCTGTGTGTAAAAGCGTCTGTGTGTAAAAGCGTCTGTGTAAAAGCGTCTGTGTGTAAAAGCGTCTGTGTGTAAAAGCTTCTGTGTGTAAAAGCTTCTGTGTGTAAAAGCGCCTGTGTGTGTAAAAGTTTCTGTGTGTAAAAGCGTTTGTGTGTAATAAAAGTGTTTGTGTGCAAAATTGTCTGTGTGTAAAAGCGTCTGTGTGTAAAAGTCTCTGTGTGTAAAAGTCTCTGTGTGCAAAAGCGTCTGTCTGTAAAAAGTTCTGTGTATGAAAAACTTTACAAAAATACGATGCAAACTATT
>Ga0126342_10020844_pt1 | contig 10984 bp, 10 predicted proteins | sample Cyp1metagenome_FD_92528 | JGI IMG/M metagenome (GOLD analysis project Ga0126342, IMG submission 92528) | Coral microbial communities from Lord Howe Island, Old Settlement Bay, Australia - Cyphastrea 1 metagenome | ecosystem: Host-associated > Invertebrates > Cnidaria > Coral ... | reverse complement strand
CCCAGCTATGGCCAGCTGAGTACACAAGGTTTCAGCCCTTCTCAATTGAAACTTCGTGTCCCTTGACTGCACTCCAATACATGCAGCTGAGGTTACTGTTGCGGAAAGGATCCTTGAGATTGTGTCCTTGATTGCGAATCTCATCTACATGCTGAATTATGATCGCGCACAGTGCATGGTCGCAGCCCCTAATCTCAAATAAGCGAAGCACACCAAAGCATGTCAATTCAATTGGCTTCTTTTGCAGGCATGCAACGACTGCAAGTGCTGCTGGAAGTGAGGTGCTTGATTCGCGTTTTGCCTACACCGAAGTAAGTGCAGACCGGATGTGATGGACAAAAACCGGCGAACCGTCGAATCGAAAGTGACTTGTGCAAAACACATGACGGCGCTGTGACACCAAGCTACTGCATGTGCCCTTGGCCATGAGAAGGTTGCCTTGAAGAAATACCAGGCCTCAGTGTCCATCTTTGGATGGCATAGGTATTGGAAAGGCTGAATTATGTGCTGAATTGGAAACATGGCACATGTGCCGTCGAAATTAAAAGCAACGCCAAGGTATTCAGTCAAGAAGCTGTTGCTGAGGCTGCCTGGTTCCAAAAAATGTGTGGTTAAAGCATGCAGTGGCTTCCATTGAAGGTTTTGCAATTCTTCAAGAACTCTAGAAATGGTGTTGCTAGACTCTATGAACAAAAGCAGCATGAATGTGAGCTAGTGACAACATCATATTGGCCAAAAAGGAGAGTTCATGTTATACAACTGCGACTGAATCTGTCCCCTTGTATGCCTCAATACCGCGCAATATTGTCAGCTTTACACGTCCTATGAGTCAAATTGCTGATAAAAATCCTGATACGACTGTCCCAGGATGTCCCAGGATGTCCCAGGATGTCCCAGGATGTCCCAGGCACATTGGCAGGTTTGCATTGTGAGCATCTTTGGATGTAGCGCGTGGCGTGTTCGGCCTTGGCACAATCTGGCACCAGAACCAACATGTGTCAGACCAGATGGTGTGGAAAGACTCTGTGCATTGAGGTCTTACCACTGAGTCTGTGGCTGTGATTTGAGTGGCTCCGTCTTAGGCGGAGACCTTAGCGCTTTGCATTTCATCATGGATGCAAAATTTTGCTTCGCAGGGGGCAAGGTATGGCAAGGTATGAAAAGTTGTAACACGTCTGGACCCAAGAGCAATGTCTCACCTTCACAGCGCAGCACCCTTTGCAGAAACGAAAAATGCAAATGGCTCTTCTCAGCCTATCTTTGGGCAAACTTTTTGCAGTATCTGATCTGTGCACAGCTCACAATACTGTGTTGTGTTATACTCCAAAGTTCTCAGCTCACACTTCACCCTACCTTGGCTACCCTGCGACTGTGCCATCGAATTGCTGCTCCCAGCAGTCGACTGCAAAGCTTTGTTTTGTAGCTACACTTGGAGACGAGAACTAGGAAGCAAGCCTCTGCTGAGTCTACTCCCTCTTGGCATTCATTTCAAAATGTAACTGATCTTGAAACGGAGTGCTTCACTTCTGCAGCAAACCCAAAGGAAAGGGAGCTATAAAGCGCATCACTTTCAGGATTTCTAGGCTTTGGATCAAGAAGCATCGATGTGACTGTCAACAACCAACGAATAAATTGTGCGGAGAACTTCCAGAAATGTCAGATATGGCCTGCTGGGAAGCTCTACTGGACGCCTGACCTGCAAAATTATGGTCTTCTGACATCTTCTGACTGCAAATCACTTCGACAGTAGCTCGTAGCATCTCAGACCTGCCAGCGCTGTTCCATTCGAGGTAGTTGTCTCGGCTGTAGATGCCTTACCTGGGTGCGGCGCAAATCTTCTTGTTTCTCTCAAACGCTCATATCTTCCTTCCAGTGGGACGAGGATGTCGAAGTCTTTCCAGTCTGCAGACTGGACAAAGTTCGTCTTTACAAGTTACAAGCGTGCAATCTGTAGAGTGCACGATTCTAGATGTCTGGACATCTCAGTAAATGGATTGATAGTTGACATATGCAAACATGTGCATGTGCCTGTTGCAAGCCGAGGGCACTAGCTCTACAATAAGTTTTTCACAGATGACATGTTGACGTCGTTTAAAATCAATGTTGACGTCGTTTAAAATCAACACATGCTGCTCACATGCTTATCAAATGCCCAGTGCCCCACCTTTTGAAGTAGCTGTGTCTGCCGTCGAAACCGTGGTCTTGCCTCAGTAATCAGCAATAGAAATCCATCCCCAGATTTTGAAGGAAATCGTCTCCAGGCATCAGACCAGCCGCACTGACTGCACCAAGGTTTACTTGGCAAGCGTCCATCATGTTTTTGTACCTAGACAATCAGAAATGTTTTTTGTTTAGCAGTGGATTGTGTTCGATCTTTCGGACAGGGCGTGGCTGCATTGGACAGCGTAGCATCATGCAAACTGACAAGAATGCAGTAAACACCCAAACATAGGGCACGTTTCAGAACTTTCAAAGTTTCTGTGCTCCTTTCGCTGCAGCTTCTCCTTGATTGGCTGGCAAAAGCAATTGGACCATGATAGACGAAAACAAAGCCCATAGCTGACACAATAGAAGAAGCATGCAAAATCGTTCTTCCTCTGGAGCGCAAAGATGGGGAAAAAGGGCATGGTGCCAAATGCACATGGCACGTTTAGGGGCAATATATCAGCAATGCGAAAGATGAGAAAATGATAAGCCGAGACAGAGAAGAACGAAGAGCAGCGCCAAGCCAGACGAATCCAGCTTGGATCTCTTGAAGGTCAGGGCACTAGACAGAAGCAGGGTCTCTCTGCTCACATTGGTGGAGGTTCGGAGCCCAGTGAGTAGTGCTGTATGAGAATGGTGTTTTCTGCAGATCTGGGTATGTTTTCGCAAGGCACCATGACACAGAAAGTCCTGATCGGAATTCCAGCAAATCCTTGGCCCTTGTCAAATCATTGCCGGATGCTTGACACTAAGATGTATTCAACAACTGCAAAGCCTTGCATTCCCTGTCCTGTTGTCTATTCAGCTGATCTTTGAGCCGATCTTCTTTCTTCTTGGCTTCCTCAACTGCTGAGAAAACTCAACTTCTTCGGAGTTAGCGCTGCATTTCTGCCGCGGACACGACTACTTTCACGTCTTGCTTGATTCTACAGCAACATTTGATAAGATTTGCATCGATTGCGAGTTTGTGTGTGTGTGTACGTGTGTTTGTGTTCCTAACACCAAAAGCATGTGTTTACATCTTTGCAACTTGCATGCTTCCTACGCAGGCCAGCCTTTTCATCTTTCTTTTTCACCTCATCAGCAAGCTTGTCCCAAATCTTTGCATCCACAACCTTGCAATGTGCCGGTTCAACTTCCCATGCTATCACAAGTTGATGTGACAAAAGTCACCTACTTTTGGATTTGTCAGATTCGGCCATGTTCTGGCGTTACAACTAGTTGATTTGGGGACATGCGTCATATGCCACTGTGGTTCGCATCTGGCGAGCACGGTAGCAAAGCTTGAGTTTGTTGGCCTGAATTATTGCCGCAGCATCTGACATGAAATACTGCACAAAGAACCAATTGCAAAGTTGGCAAAAAGTCTGCAAAGACTGAGCATTCTGCGCCCTTCTCATTCTGTATGTTGTGGTAGCTTCGGAAGAGCTCAACTGCTTCTATCGTCTGCTTGCACCTATTGTTTGAGCAGCCTACAAATGTCCAACCCCCAAATGCTGCATCCTTTCCAACTTGCTTAGCAGTCTATAGATAAATACAGATCCTGAATTTCCCCAGAGTAATTTACTGTACACTCTCTCAGGTTTGCCTTTAGTTTCACAATGGGTGGCCTTCGTAGGGGTTCTGGACCTGCCTTGTTAGGTTTTTGTCATATTTCCATTTCTATTGGGTTTTGATTCTGTTTCATACATGGAAAGCACATCCAAGCTGTGGACCAGTCTCCCAAGACAGGGAAGTAGTCCTACGGCTCCGGCGAGGTGTAGAAGGCGAAATTAATTACAGCATAACCCGTCAAACCTCTGGAGCAAAAAGGGCAAAAAAATAGATTCGTGGTAAAGTGAGTTGGCCCAGTTGGCAAACTGATCTTTTGTAGTGCTCTGGATGTTGCTGATGCCAAAAAGCGGTTCCAAAGCGAGAAACAGTTCCTGCCTCAGTAACTTTAGGGATGAGGTATGCAAGACTCCTCACATCTGGAAGTGATAGGTGGCGATCTTAGCGAATTCTACACATGAATCATATGAAGGCGTCAAATGAATACATGCTGCATTGCTTAGTCTGCTTGGCATTGCCGTTGGAATCCTTTGAAGTAGCAAGATCGCATCTCGCTGCTCCCGGAGAATCACCTCATCGACTCCTGCACAAGAGCAAGTATAAAAAGTCGAGGTGACAAAAGGATACAGCAATGTACAAAAAGTGGTGCAGTGTATCGGTGGCAATGATCATCGTAAAGCGATGTTAAAATATGAAAGACCCTTATTTCGTGCAGAAATCACTGCCTGGGAAACATCGCAAACTCTTTTAGCCCGTTCCTGAAGGTGATTCGCCAGCCAACATCCGCATTGAATCATCAGAATCATCATCTTCTTCTTCTTCTTCATCTTCATCTTCATCTTCCATCATCATCATCATCACCACCATCATCATCATCATCATCACCATCATCATCCATCATCATCCATCATCATCCATCATCATCCATCATCCATCATCCATCATCATCATCATCATCATCCATCATCATCATCATCATCATCATCGTCATCATCATCATCAGCATCATCCATCATCATCATCATCATCATCATTTTATTCTTCTTCTTTTTCTTCTTCTTCTTCTTCTTCTTATTATTATTATTATTCTTTTTCTTCTTCTTCTTCTTTTTCTTCTTGTTCTTCTTCTTCTTCTTCTTCTGCTTCTTCTTCTTCTTCTTCTTCTTCAAACACCATCATCATCATCATCATCATCATCGTCTTATTCTTCCATCATCATCCATCATCATAATCCATCATCATCATCATCATCATCATCATGATAATCATCATCGGTCACCGGTCATCATCATCTTCTTTTTCTTCTTCATCATCATCATCCAGCATCCAGCTTCCAGCTTCCAGCTTCCAGCATCCAGCATCATCAATCAATCTATCTATCAATCAAATCAAAATCAAATCAAATCAAATCAACCAACCAACCAACCAACCAACCAACCAACCAACCATCATGCGAAGTCCTTTCTCCGAATTCGTCTTGGAGATGTCCGACGAGAGTTGTATTCTTTTCGCAGCAGGCCAGCCCAGGCTGTGCCAATTCACCTTCCTCATCGACGGAAGAACTCAAAAATGTGATCTATCATGATCTATTTTATTCTTTGGTATTCTCTTCTACAACAGGGGCCATCCTGAGCCCTTTCTGCAATTTTATAAGTTTGGGGTCTCCGAAGCTCTGCATCCAATCTATTTTTCAGTGACCTGGGTGCCCAACGAGTCCTCAACATCTGTCAGTTCTTTGTCTTTTGACCTGAGACAACGCTTCGCTTCTGGACTTGCTTCTGGACTATATAAAGCCTTGAAGTTCCAAATCAAGATCTGGCCAGTGTCAGTTTGTGTCAGTTTACAAACCTTATAAAACCTCACTGACAGCGGGCACTTCAGTGTAAACAGGCCTCACTGACACCCTCAACCAAATGTTAGCCGTGAACCAGTCGAACTGTCGGAAAACAGAGAGTCCACTGCGGCCAAGAGTCTGAACAGTCTGTTGCCTTGGCTTGCCAAAATTGAAACACGGGCAATGGCTTGCAAGGACCGAGGACAAAAGTTGGAAAAAACATGAAACGACAGCCTGGTCGAAAAGCTGCGGCTAACGACAAAATGCCAGGTCTATCCAGGTCTGAAGTTGCTTGCAGCAAACGGATTCGCTGGGCATCAAACGCAAAGCCGTCTGAGTGAGAAACACCAGCGCCTAAAAGGGCTTTTGTATGCTCTTGTCTCAGAGTTGTTTCACTCGTAGATTTCCAACAAAAATCCATTCAAGAATGAAAGCACTTGAATCAAAGTTTCTGTGCTGTGCTTACAACATACGAGTGGTGAGTCATCTCGAGAGCATCTCGCCTTCCTCACGAGCAGAACTTGTTGCCTGCCGAAAGCAAATTGCTTTGCCGAGTGAAGACAACTGGTTCATCAATGTCCATCATACTTCAGTGTTGAAATATCTCGAAACTTGAGAGGGATCATTGTTCACTGTATCAATTATTGTCAATATAATATCTCATAGCTACACTCACGACCCACAGCTTGATGTGAGACGGTGAGTGACACTCTTTGTTGGTGGTAGCGCTGTGCTTTTCTCCTAGTTCCCACGGACACAAGTGTCGGTCCTGTAGTTCAATCTAGATTGTTGGAAAGCACGGTGAGTGCTCAGAGACGTTGCGAATGGATGCGAATGGATTAAATGGTTTGCTTCGCGAAACAGTGCTGTGAGATGATCCCTTTGCAATGCCTGTGGAACTCCTGCGTGCATGGCAAAGGCGGCGGTATGTACAGAGCCCATGCCAGCCTGTGTCTGAGTAAATGACAAAGTTGCAACAAGGAATTGAAGACTCAGGCAGAGCGTTTCGACACGTGTTCAGTGTTTGATGTGTTTGTAATAATCCCACAGATCTCAAAGCAATGTGATGTGAGCTGGGGACCACTATCCGTCTTTCCACTTCCACATATCTGCGACAGACTTCGATCTGGCCTCAACCCCGATGAGATCTTTGCATCGGTTCATCACAGCATGCTCGATGTCTATTGTGAGCTTCTCGAAGCCCATGCCCTTGTCCACACTCCTGGAATAGATTTTGGTAGGTGCATAGTAGGTGCAGAGGGTTTACTATTTCAACCCCAAAGGTCGGGGGTTATTGTTGTTTGGTAGCTATGGTAACGACTCTTTGGGACCCACAGCCCCATCAGTCCCGTCACCAAAAAGGCAAAAGGCTGCAAGGAGCACCTGGAATAGAGCAGAAGAGAGTCAAGGAAAAAAATCTAAGGTCCCGGCATTCTCATTTCACTCTCATGTTACTTGATGCGAACTTGGTTTGGAAACGGAACCTTCATCCAGAATTTGGTGCACATGCGATGCATCCTGGGGTTGCTACGTTGTCTTTGGTTTTGTCAAAGTCGAATCTTATCTCTTGAGGAATGCCCTTGGCACCAGATCATAATGATCCTGAAAGAAGAATCTCTCAGTGGGCAATTGTTATGATTGCCCAGTAATCCTTAAATATTTATTTTACACATTTAATACAAATTGAATACACATTCAAAAATGGCAACTTCAGTTTGCCGATAAGAACATCTACATGTTCAGATATCTCATGAAAAGCAGAAGTTGCAAAAAAAGAAAAAATGAGTAAAACAACTGTCAAGTGTAAAACAAAAACCAAAAACATGCAAAGCACAGGGAAAAGTGCTTTCCAAAATGTTTTGAAAGGAAACGGAAGCTAACAACAAGGGTAAAACAAATGTGCAAAAGTGTTAAAGCGAAAAAGGTAATCTGAAACAGTTGTGAAAAAAAAAAACAGCATGTAGTCAAAGTGCGATTAAAGTGTGATGAAAAAAAAACTCGAGTATGCTTTTCTTACACTCTTCAATTTGTATTTTCACGTTCACGTTTTTTCACTCGTTATCACTCTTGTTTCATATTTACATGTCCAAATGTCTCAGGTTCCCTTGATACAGTTTTACAAATGAAAAGTGAGATTGGATGTTGGCAGCTTCAAACATGCGTAAATAAAATGTAAAAGTGCTACATCAAATTTGCGAGTGCAAAAAAGGTATGAGGTCTAATTGTATCTAATTGTATATATATATATATATATTGGATAGTAAAAAATAGTTACATGTGTTTCGATCACATGGCCATTCTCAAGGGTAAATCCAAGCATGGCATCTAGAAATATAGCTTTGAAGATCTTTGAAGTGTGTATTGAAACCATGCAAACAACTTGGCACAGGGCTCGTGAGTTCTTGGCATTGATGACGCACTGCGCGGAAGGTGTGCAGAATGAAAACATCAAGCCCATCGTTTCCATTGTGATGTGTTGATCAGAATCATTTCTGTGTGCACTCAATGGCATTTGCTGTATCCAGATATCCCAATCCCCGGATTTGTGTTTCAAAAGTTTCAAGGTGTGTCATGCAGCTCAAATGCGTGTTTCCTTTCCAACTCGGAATTTGCCTCCGTGATCACATCCGCGCGCACCGCTTGTAAGCAAGCTATGAAATGATGCTCTGAGTTGCTGATGTGATCACTGGAGGACCTGAGGAGACACCCGACAAGAATTCACAAGAACTGAAAGTCGACTAAGTCCTGATTCAAAAGAATTCATACGTATATAATAATTCTAATAATTCTAATGAACATATTATGAAAATTCTACTGCTGCACATAGGACATAGGAGCTTTTGCCAACTGAGTGCTTTGCAAGCTTGCTGGTAGGTACTCCTGCAAGCAATATTGTGTAGGGCTGGCCAAGCATTGCCAAGGCGTAGAGGGAGCCCTAGTGGAACACCAATTCAAGGTACCTTTGAAGTCTTTCAATAAGAAAACATTGGCCTGTTACAAACCAATGAAACTGTCCCCAAAAAAGGACTGGTGATCTTGCTTGTACTGGTTTGCGGCGGTACTTCGCAAAACTTGTGTTTTGCGAACTATGCTCCCGGCACTCATGGGTGTGAATTCTCTGTTCCTGGTATGAATCATCCTGGAGTACCCTTATCCGATAAGTTTCTTGCATCTCTCTTTTCTCAAAACAGTTCTCAGCGACCTTGCATCTGTCATAGGTTTTGGTAGCTAGGTCAGGTCCAGAAAATTAACTTGTATGATTTTGAGGCATTCGCCGGAGTTTTACACTTTTTGCGGTAGTTTAGAAAGTAATTTTGTTGTTAATTGAATTCGAAAGTTAGTGGAACTTGAAATAAGATCGTAGTTCATGCAGAGGCCTTGTAACCCCAACATCTTCAAGTCATCGGTGTTATATGAATTTCTAAGGTTTTAGCATATACAAGGAGGAGTTTTGATCCATTTGATCCATATACAAAGTTTGTCACTTTTGTGGAAACCCGTGAAAATCCCGGGATTCGGGGGTTCCAGGACCCAGGATGTTTGTTTTTGATGGCTTGCATTCTCATAAAGACTTTGGCTAGAAGCCAAGCATTGTGTCCCACACGCACCCCGGACTGCATCTGGCCCGTTTCTTCCTCCTGATGTCGGCCTCCTAGCTCGGGTCGCCTTAGATCCGCTTCGGCTTCCTCTGAGAGAAATTATGATATGAAACAAAGGGCGCCAATGACGCCTCAGAAAACACGTGGGTTGCTGATTTGGAGGTGAAAACGCTGGATGCCAAGTCACATGTCTCTCAGTCCTCAGTGCCACTAAGCTTGGAGCTTCAGTGAATGGCTGTTGGTTCCATCAGCGACGGAGCCTACGGTTCAGCGCTTTGTTACATTTTGTTACCAGGTTTGCGGAGTTTGCAATGGGTGATTTAGCTGCTTAGCTTGTCCCAACGATCTGCGTGGAGAGATAAAATATATTAAAATGATATCAGGGACATTCAGTGACAAAAATGGACGTGGACTGTCCATTGAGCATGTAGTGACTGTCGTGATGCAATGGCGTGGCGTGGGAGTGCTCGCCTACTTCTGATGGTGCACAAACAGACACGGAGTCCTGAGGCTCCACCTGCATCCACAGAATCCCTCAGAGTCCATCAGAGTCCATCAGAGTCCATTCTCCAGAGTCATACCATATATTATCCATATATTATCCATATATTAACCATACATTAACCATATATTAACACATACTAACACATATCATATGACAAGAATTCTACAAGTTCTGCTTTTAGATCTCTAAAAGTCAATTTATGTCAATTTGTTGCCCCTCTCTGCCGGAAGTGGCAGGCTGTCACATCCAAGAAACTATAGTACATTATAATCCCCTTGTGGTGCACCCAGATGGGGTAGAACCCCTGAAAAATAAAATGAAATCAAGGGTACCCAGGCTACTGACCCCCAAAATGCAAAAATGAGGTCGGGGGAGTTCAACCCCACATGTTGCGCAAAGAGAAAATCATCAGTCATCCAACTGAGGGGTTTGCAAAAATAAAATCAAGAGGTTCCAGAAATAAAATCAAGAAGGTTCCAGGCCGGCGTCCAAAATGTTCCAGAAATAAAACTGAAGGGTTCAAGGTCAGCATCTGCGTTTGTGAAATCATCTGAAATCTCAACAAAATCTATCAAATATTGAATCCAAACATATCCAAACCCAGATTTTAAATATGTATTTCAAGCTTTGTAGAAGCAGAATGGTGTAATCAGGTAATCACAATCCATAGTTTTTTTTCTTTTTTGTGGCGTGTTCTGGCTGCATCATTTTCTGCCCAAACAACAGTGACCCACCAAACAAAGCATAGATTCAGTATATTCCAACCATATTACCCAACAAAATTCTACAAGCTTGGGAACCTTGGATTTTATTTTCCCCAAAATCTATCAAATATTGAATCCAAACATATCCAAACCCAGATTTTAAATATGTATTTCAAGCTTTGGAGAAGCAGAATGGTGTAATCAGGTAATCACAATCCATAGTTTTTTTCTTTTTTGTGGCGTGTTCTGGCTGCATCCTTTTCTGCCCAAACAACAGTGACCCACCAAACAAAGCATAGATTCAATATATTCCAACCATACTACCCAACAAAATTCTACAAGCTTGGGAACCTTGGATGTTTTTTTCCCAAAATCTATCAAATATTGAATCCAAACATATCCAAACCCAAGAGATGTGTATTCCACAAAAAAAAAGGTAAGCACAACGCAAAAATAAAATCCGAAGGGACCCAACCTAAAGCTACTCCACCAGCTGCATTGGGGTTGGTTCTTGGTCTTGGCCCATGTCCCAAAAATAAAATCATAGGGGTCTGACTTACTCAAAACTTATGATAGGCACCTTTTG
>Ga0126342_10020843_pt1 | contig 10986 bp, 17 predicted proteins | sample Cyp1metagenome_FD_92528 | JGI IMG/M metagenome (GOLD analysis project Ga0126342, IMG submission 92528) | Coral microbial communities from Lord Howe Island, Old Settlement Bay, Australia - Cyphastrea 1 metagenome | ecosystem: Host-associated > Invertebrates > Cnidaria > Coral ... | reverse complement strand
TTGGTTGATGACTCAATCATAGGGGATAATCATATATGGGGGTTTCCATGAATGGGGGTACCCCAAAAAGGACAGTTTACAATGGAAAATCCTTTTAAAATGGATGATTTAGGGGTACCCCTATTTTAGGAAACCTCCATATAGATTAATAATGGTTAATATATAATTCTTATCAGTGGTCATAAAAAAAACGTGGTTATGAACTAACTTCAAACCATCCCCGGTTCATAGTAAACACCTCCTAGTGCACTGGTGTCACATCAGCATCATTCCATCCACCATGTGCATCCCAGGACTTTTTGGCAGGTCAGCATTTTTAACATGTTTTCGATTGTTTTCGTGTCCCAATAACATTATTATTGATTGTTGGGGTTATCCAAGCAACTCTATGGTTGAACCTTTCACGTGATAAGCACTGCTTCATAAGTCCCCCATGACTCAATGCATATGATATGGTTCATTAGTAGGTGGTTAATAACGATAGCAAGTAACTGCAGTAGTTAACCCTATGTAGTAACCATAACTATGCGCCATAGTAATGCGCCGACAATTTTCGAACAATAGTAGGTATGATGATAGAAATTATGTTTGCATCAACAACATTAAACAAGTGTATAGTAACCATAGTATCCATCGCAGCAATATTATAATGACCATAATAGTTAACCATGTCATAGTAATGGTTTCCATAACAACCATACGTATCATTTACCATGCTATACTGTTAGTGGTTACCATTATTTACCATGATTCCATAGCAACCATGTGTATATCATGGTTGCTTTGTTTTGTGGTTCATAGTTTTTGCGAACTACATATATTATACTATACATAACCATAGCATAATAATTTATTATATATCCATCCCATCTACCAAAGTAATCACTTCCCATGCTGCCAGGCACCACCACGGCGCCCACGACGCCCACAACCAGGACGGTGCCAACGATGCCACCTTTACGCTTGGGCCGGCAGGGCCATGCGGCGCCGCAGGCGGCGTCGAGTTTCAGGGTGCCAAAAATGGGGATTTCATGGTGCAATGGGTTTTTAATATATTATCCTATAACCCATTGCACCATGAAATCCAAGTATAATATATCAAAAACCCATCGAATATATGAAACTCCATATTTTATACTGGTTGGTGGTTTGGAACATGAATTTTATGACTTTCCATATATTGGGAATTCATCATCCCAACTGACGAACTCATATTTTCAGAGGGGCAGGCATACCACCAACCAGATACAGATTCATGGGTTTTAATTCATCAAGAAAAAGGATGCTTAAGATGTTTTGACCACTAAAATGAAGGGTTTTGGCATGTTTACGAATGTGATGTTTTACCGGAAATAATAGTAAGATATTCATCAATTGTTGAGTAAATTGAATACATTACTCAGTCAAAAATCAGGGATCTGGTATGTACAGTATGCCAAATTTCAGACTCGCCAACCCACAGGTGAACTTTTTTTTTGCGTTTGATAATCCTTGTTCTCAGGTGAAAAAAACATATTTGATTCATATTCATATCCAGCCATCAGATGGTTGACTATAAGGCCTGACAAGTGAATCTGCGATCCCTAAGGCCTTAGGCTTTGGTTCCCCAGTACCATTTGATACAATTTAATATGGGGACCAGGGTATCCCAGGCTGCTGAGTTTTTTGGGCGATGGAATCGCTACAACTCAAATGGCTGAGAGACACGGACGGTCAATAGTTGAATCATGTGAGCGACTAGAAGTACCATTGTTGGTTAGTCATGAACTAACTCATAGTAGTGAACGTATGAGATGGGATAGGGGTATTTTTATTGGCTCAAATTGCTCATGTTGTTGGACTTCAAGATGCCACACAATCTTCTAGCTCTTGAGCATTTGCCATTGGATTCACACTCGCATGTGAGGACTATAACCTAGGGTTGAGATTGAAGGAAGATAGGTTTGTACGATTCCAAACAACAATTGGATAATTAGATTCAATGTGACTGGACACAACGGAGACGTTTGCAAATAGTTGTATGGACACAACATCTCTGGAGGTTGATAAGCCTACAAGGGCGATTGGGTGCCTTTCCACTTTCCATGAAAGATACCCCAGTATTGGTAGTATTGGTTGGTCAAGGTAATGGGTCATACCACCTGGTTTGATTGTTTGATTTCTTTGATACTTAGAAATACCCTCTGGTAAACGTTTACATAACTATGGAAAATCACCATTCTTAATGGGAAAATCCACTATTTCAATGGTGATTTTCAATAGCTTTTTGTATGTTTACCAGGCCGGGTAGTTTAGAAATCAATAGCCTGGCAATTCCAGTCTCCGATTTGGTCTCATGAAGCAGATCCCATGACGGATCCATGGTGCCGGTGCTGCTAGAAAAATGGTGCTCCATGGACCCCATCAAGAAATACCACCAAATAATGTTAGCATATATACCAGCACCATGGATCCGTCATGGGTATTGGTTTGTTGGTTCAACTTTCATGACTGTTGCTTGAAGGCTTACTGTAGCTTCATGAAATTCATGAAAATCGAATTGTTCATTATGAATTTCAGTGTTGTGCGGCTTCAGTCTTCATGTTCCCGCATTTCATGATTCCTGATTTCTTAAGATAAGATGGTTTAAGTCTCCATGTGTTCCCGATGTTTGTAGCTTAAGTGGCTCCATGTTCTTTGATATTTTATGTGTTTGTTTGTGACATCTCCATTTTCCCAGATGTTTGATGCTTCTGTGGTTGATTTTTTAGATGTTTCCATGTTTATTGCCATTTTTATTGGTGAAGTATGGTGAAATCCCTATTTTGCCCGAAATTTTGTGGATCCTTGGCGGCAGGCGCGGTGGGTGCGGCAGCCACTGATCCAGGGCTTCCTGGGGCCCTACTTGGCGTTGACGCCCAGTCAGGTGACGGATGCTTCGCCGTGGGAGGTGATGGTGGTGGAGGTAGCATTTCTGATGTTAGAGAGAAACACTCCCCCAAGAAAAGTCTATTAGTATTGATCATAAGCTATCACTATTTTAGTAGGACTTAATGTTCGGCATGTTTTTTTTGGTTGCTACAGTATACACTTGTTCAGTGGTTCGAACTGGTTCCCTTCCATGCACCGGAAGTCACAACCAAATATGTTTTTCATGGACATGTTTGCTGATTTTAGTATATAGCTTTGTTTGGGGGCCCCATTTGAGCACCACTTGGAAGTAAAGTCAGCACACTTGCTGGAAAGGGTTTGTTTCTGTTAAACCCAGATGATATAAATGTTGTAGACCCCATCTAGAACCTGGGTTAGTAAGAGGCACATCATTATCCAGTGTTTACTTTTGGGGTAATTTTTGAGCGTTGAGGTTTCACCTAATGAGGTAAGCTCAGCAATAAGCCCAATTTTCTCGATATGATGTCCAATCAAAGGTAAACTTGGTAGCTCCGTTCAGTTTGCTGTTGGCTTTTTCACACCACAAAAGACATCCTTCCCCATTTTGGAAAGTTCATTTCCACATTTCAGTCATCAAATCCACACTTTTCCACTATTTTCTATGCTCAACAGGCTAAACATCTACATTTTGGTGGCTTCACCATGGCAGGTTTTGGTCAACAACCTGGCCGGCGCCGGCCCGGACCACACCGCCACGGGCCCGTTGTGGCCCTCCGCGGCCAAGCCGGAGCTGCGGTGGCGCGCGGGGCGCACGGTGAAGGGGGAGAACTTGGAAGTGGCGCCTTGGAGGGTGAAGATCCAGGTCTCTGGAGATTCTGGGTTACAAGGTGGTGCCCCATAGTTAGCTAAGTTGGTTTATAACTCCAATAACTATGGTTTATGGTAGATATATCTATAGTTAATGGGGTTTATAAACCAACTTATAACTGGGGGGCACAACCTTGTAACAAGTCATGAAGCAATAGATCAATGATGATAATTCGTATTTTTAGTAACCTATTGAATATCTATAGGTTCTATTATTGATCATGGTTAATGATATAGTAATGACAGTAAAAGTAATAATGATATATATATATATATGATTATGATGATTATGATGATTATGATTATGATGATGATGATCATGATGATGATGATGATGATGATGATTTTGATGATGATGATTATGATTATGATGATTATGATGATGATGATGATGTATCATATTGATAGTAGCAGTAGTAATCAGAATGATAATATTTATATTATATACATTAGTAATGATATATTATTGATTAATGACAATGTGATGGTATATATATATATATATTATTATTATATATATATATATTTATAATAATCATATTTACAAAAAATGCTAACGATTGTATATATATATATATTCAAAATACAGTAACTTTGGTAGCCTGAACCACCTGCAAGTTCCACTTCGTGCAGCATCAGGAAGGTGAAAGGTGATACTAACAATGATAATAGTAATAATACTAACACTACTGACACTGATATCTAATGATATATGTATGAGTATTATATTTTTATTAAACATATAATACTAATAGTGATAGCTCACAAGAGCAATGACTTATCTTGGGCATATCATTGTGAACATACAATTAATATCAAATATAGGTTGTTAATTGGACAATCATTATTGGTATAACCACGTTCCCAAACGTCAGATTCATTCTTAACCATTTGGGAAAATGATATCTAATAGTGATAGTTAACAATGATTAACAGTGGGTATATAACCAGCAATAATAGCTGAAAAATGGATAACTCGAATAGTGTGGGCAACCCAATGCCATAAACCTACCATGACTGGGGATGGTTGGACTAACCCAGCCGAAGAATGGCGATGACTTGGGGATTGTTTTCTGAAATTGGGTGAATCCCACATTATGGTTTATGTTTTTTTTTGTTACAGCATACATGTGCTTTAGATTGTGTGTATACATGTATATCATGGCATGTCAATGACCAGATCAGACCCAGATTGTATCTTTTTGAATACAGGCAATCACGCTGGTTGTTTAAAAAAAAACCGAGAGACTGAAGCGAAAGCTGATGATATATTTGTATCCATTATGAACCATTGTTCAACATTCATCAACATCAGCTTAAGGGTTTAATGATGAACCATTTTTAACCATCAACATCAATCATTAATCACCATAGTCGCCATTATCAATTATCAATTAGCAACATTAATCGCCATTCTGAACCATTGATTGATCATCATCAACCAGGCTCCGCGCGAACATTTTTACTTCTTCAAACTGTATTACTGTTGATTGACCATTTTTATCGCCATTCATAAAACCACTAGTTATTAGTTAATAAACCATTATTCTCCATTATTAACCATTGCCATCAACCAAAATTAACCAATATTAACAAGTATTATCCACTAAACACCATTCATCATCATTAACCAATATTATCCAATATTAACCATTATTAACTGTTGATTATCCAATATATTAACCAGTAATTTATCATCATGAACCATTGTTAACCCCCAAGGAAGTCTCCTTGGGACTCCCCCCAGGTGCTCCGCGCCGTCTCCAGCTACGTGCCCCAAAACGTGGCGCTGAACGGTCGCGAGGCCACGGTGCCAGCGGCCACGGTGAATGTTGGAAGGCCCAGTCATCGAGGATTGGACGAAAAAAAACAAGATCAAGTGGATCTGGAAATCAACAATGATGATTTATCCATGATTTTATATTATATGATTTTATTTTTTGACAGATGAAGAAAAGCACATGGTTCAGTGGAGTTAGAATCACCCAAGAATTGGGGGAAAAATGAGGATAAATCTTCGAAAACATGAGGATTGATTTAGAAAGATAGGGGATTGTTCATGATTTACCCCTGTCAAAAGATGGTCTATCTACAAACTGTGCAAACGAAAAAAACAACGCGACCCCAAAACCTTTTTTGTATGGGTTCAATTGGGGTCCTGTCATATAAACTGGCGTTGGCGCAAAACCATGTGTGGCAACTGCAGATCAAATGATCTTTGGAAGTTGTGCACCCTTGATGCAGCGTACGCATGGTTTGGTTTGACTTGAGAATTTCGGGGAACTATGATTTGATAACAATTACGTAAGGTTGGTGGTTTGGAACATGAATTTTATGATTTTCCCATTTATTGGGAATAATGACTCAATGACCCCAACTGACTAATATTTTTCAGAGGGGTAGGTATACCACCAACCAGATTACCTTGGGGGGCATTCTATGGAAGCTAGATAACGTTATTGGTGAAATCATTTCCTGAGTTGAACCCAAATGTCTTGGCTCAGCGGTGCGTAAGCTGGGACTTTGTGAGTAGCCGTCATGCCACTGTGAAGCGAAGAAACCTGGGAATGTGGCTCTTCATCCTCATCTTCATGGTTATTAATCGTGTTGTTAACCATTATTATCCATTATTAACCATTATTAACCATTATTATCCATTCTTATCCATGAATCCTCAGGAAATTGCCGGGACAATTGGACTGAAAGGCCGTTGCACTTCTTTCGGGCAAGCGTTGATGCCGAACCTTTTCGGCCGTGGCGGGGACTTGATGACTTGATGACCTGGCCATGCCAAAGCTCGCTGAGAAAAATGGTCGATGATATGTGGTCGCTGGTTGAACTAACCAGGCTACCCTCTGGTAATTTAACATAGCTATTGAAAATGGCCATCTATAGTGAGTTTTCCCATAAAAAATTGTGATTTTCCATAGTTATGTAAACGTTTACCAGAGGCTAGATCTTGACACTTTGGATTTGCGGTGGCTTTTTTTTTTACTGGGGGAGCTGCGTCCAATTCGACCAGGTATGACCAGGTCACCCTGCGAAACATGGCAGACACATCCCCCGGTTTGATACAATGTGGGTGTCTGAAAATGGAGTATACCATGCAGGATGGGGCCCCCCCAGTGATGTGAACGTTGGCAAACCATGAAATAATCCCCATGAATACTAGAGTTTAATATCTACCATAAACCATAGAATTCAGCCACTTTTTTTGGGCAACGGTTCACGCAACAACGAACGGGGGGCCCATGGGGGCCCATGGGGGCCCATGGGGGCCCCTGTGGGTCCCCAAAATCCAATGAGAATCCGATGGATTTGGGACATCAGCTATTGAACATGTTGTAAAATTGACATAAATTGTGCCATTTCTGGTTGGTGGTTTCAATGTTTCAATCTTTCTTTTTAATGTTCCATTTCATATGTGGGATTATCCTTTCCATTGGCTAATATTTTTCAAGATGGTTAACACCACCAACCAGATTTAGTTTGATGACTACAGCAAACCGTTTTTTGAATTGCCAGAAGGTACCCATCTAATTTCCAGCCTGTGATGGCTGATGTGTCCCGAATTTCTACAGTTGTGGCCCGAAATACCAGTTATAAGTACTAACAAAACCCCATTTATAGAATGTATCATCCCATGGAAATAACCAGTTATAACCAATAGCCATGGCCGTAACTGTGATCTTCCCTGTTTTCCCTATGATTTCCAAATCTCTGCTTTTTCAAAACGTTAAAACTGCGTCGCCGCTGAGGTTGCCATGGGCACCTCGGTGAAGCTCCGCTTCGACTTCCGCGCGTCGGACAAGCAGGCAGTTCTTTAATGGTCAGTGCAGCACTTTTTTAAACATTCCTTCACCTACCTTACGTCATCACAGATAGATATGCATATATATATATATATATGTTATATGTATATATATATATATATGATATATATATATATGTTATATATATATATATGTGATGTTGTTCGCCCATTCAATGTTAATTTTCACCCTTGTTTTTTTTTCTGTTTTGAAGGCTGGTCCAAGCCATCCACGGCTGCACAGGGCACGGAGATGTCGGAGATTTCTTTGCCACGACTGTACCTGCAGATCTTTGATGAGGAGGAGCCTTGGTTCCATCACCCATAGGATCCATGGTGCTGGTATATATGGTAACATTGGGTGTATATTGATGGGATCCATGTTACCATATATAGCAGCACCATGGATCCGTCATGGGTCAGGGGCTGAAATCAACGGAATAGCTTTGTCAACGGGGATTCAGATGGATTACCCTCTGGTAAACATACAAAAAGCTATTGAAAATTACCATTGAAATAGTTGATTTACCCAGCTATATAATGGTGATTTTCTATAGCTACGTTTAACGTTTAGGGTAAGTGGGATCCTGGAAGATCCTGGAAAGTTCAGTTTTGACCCTCAGGAAGATCTTACGATCTTCAGAAACGGGCTAATAATTGACACTATTTGAGTATAGGATTTTGTTTTATTCATCTCTTTGTGGGTGCAAGAACACTAAACGGTCAATTCAAAAATAGTCAACCTGTCTGTTTTTGTTGTTTCCGGATGATTCTTCTGAAACCCAGAAGTGCTGACGCTGGGGGCACTGGGCCCAATGTGAGGCCATGGAGTTGAGGATGGTTTCATCCACAGGTTGAAGTTGGTAGCGTTCCAGCCCTGTTTGGAAGTGATCTCAACTAGTCCTAATAGCTTTGGGAAGTACGTCTTCCAATGATGTTTTCTCAAAGTAATCCCCTTCATGACTGCATTTTGTGTCTTGTTGTACATTGGGTATTGATTGTACTGCCCTTTTGCCGCATGTTTTTTGGTTGTTCAACGGTTGTATAAGACACACATTCCAATTACGTATTTTTTCTTTACAGACACATACACATCTTCATCCATGTTGCATATGTGAATGCGGGTTAAAGCGGGTAGTTTCCCTCCTTAAAGAGTAATTATCGTTGAAGTAAAACACAGGATGATGGATGCAAATCCGAATTCACTTTCATACTACATGTTTGGACTGGCTGATGCCACCTAGCAGTGGATCATTGTTCGCTATGCATGTTCCCATGCTTGTCAGTCTATCTTCCATGATTAATTGTGTGGATCTATTAGTATGTTACCATGTTTAATTCGTGTTCCCATGTTTGTCACAAATAGGTCTTGCCTATTCATTTGTCACACTATGCTACCACATCAGTGCATCAAATCAAGATTGTCATTGAACTTGCCATGAATATCCACAATATTTCAGTATTCGATTGATTGATTACCAGTATGACATAAAGATTACCTTAGTGCACACCAAGGGTTTGATGTCATGAAGATAGACATACTAAGCTTTGAGTATTCAGACTATTCAGAATTGGCTTAGCGATATCATGGAAGTTAAATCCCTTGCCAAGGGGGTTTACTCATCACCATCAACCCCTAAAAAGGAATTAGGGTCTTGTGAAGCCTTTATTGTTATCGGATTACCTTTTGGGGGAACCTTAAACTTGTTTGAAACCCACAAATTTGGGATACTGAGAAATCCATCTCAAGAAAAGGGGATAACCACCCAGTGAACCAAAAAGATGGGGATTTAACTGAGAGATCGTATTAAAAAAAAAATAAATCATCGACTAGATCTCTAAAATCCCTAAATCCATCTACAGTAAATCCCTAAATCGTGGTTCTACGAAAAAAAAGTATGTTACTGAAAAATCTTGCCGCAGGAGCCGCGCTTTGCGATGTCCACACGAGGCAAGGCAAAGGTATTGGACTACGAGGCGCAAGCGGCAAGCGCCACAGGGTGCCCAAATGGAGGTTTCCAGAAAGGGGGGGATCCCCAAAATGGATTGTTTACAATGGAAAATCCTATTTGAATGGATGATTTAGGGGTACCCCCCATTTTAGGAAACCTCCAAATATCCTAGTATTAGGTGTAATCCTATTGTATCACCATTTAGTGGCAATTAGGTGAATTAAATCACCATTAATGATCCTATTCACCTAGTAGTGTATCTACTTGTAATATCTTGTAATGTTGAATTTTCAGCACCCAAAATTAAGTACGGTCCCATTCAATCAGACTGGTGGATGTATCGCTGATAGGCATGGTTTCGGAGGGGTCTTTAATATGGGAAGGGATACGTATCTATGTTTGGCGGCGTTTTAGAATGAAATGGATTTGACTCCACGTATTCTCTTCATGGTGTGTGTGTGTGTTAATAAGTGAATGAGCAACCGAGCATGTAATCATATGTAATCCTAAAAAACATATAGAAAAGAATGATTTTTTATGCAAATTTACCAATGGACCATTGGTTTGGGAAGATGCACAACTTTTTGGGGGGAGAAACTAAGGGCTGGCAGAAAAACAGCTGGCCAGGTCAGGAGTGCCGGAGATTGGGTAGCTAGTAGGCAGCGCTATGGATGGATGGTTAGTAAGTGAATGAATAGTTGTACCTTTTTTATTGTACCTTTTTTCAAGTCACATTTTGTGGATAGGTCATGATAGGTCCTCATTCAGACGTGTTTTTGGTTGTAGATTTGACTTAGATCTATAGACTTAAAGTAAATCATCATAGCCATGGAGGTGTAGCTGCGAGTCATCTATCCACGGAGAACACATAGCCTGGTGGTTTATTCCCTTGCCAAGAGCCTGTCCCTCAGTCCACACCTGAAAAACATTTGACGTTTCCTATCGACAGTCAGAAGCTGGGAGGAGTGGTCACTCAAACATCAAGACCCTGCTCAAACTTATCTTTGGTGCACAAATGATTACAGATGCTAGGGCATGTTGGCTAGGGCAAAGCAAACTGAGCCGAAACTTGAAATGATTTGAAACCAGGGCAGAAACAATCACTTCGGCCTGGAGATTGACTCTGGTCACTATATCAATATATATATATATATATCACTATTTCAATACACATATATATATATATATATACTTATCAGGGACCATCTACTGGAAAGCTTTGTCTTGACCAAAATAGAATAGTTTATGTCTATACACTGGAATCCTCAAAACGATAGAGAAGCCTAATCCTATTAAAATGATGATCACTACTAGAATTAATTAGCAAGTTAAAATGGTGAGTTTCAGTGATAATTAGTCATGGTCGAAGGAAGTTTAGAAGTCAAACTTCCGACAATATGGACAGATGAAAAGCAGAGCAGGGCAGAGGCAGAGAGAAGAGAAAGATTAGAAGAGAGAAGATCAGAGAAGAGAAAGAGTCAGAAG
>Ga0126342_10020842_pt1 | contig 10986 bp, 7 predicted proteins | sample Cyp1metagenome_FD_92528 | JGI IMG/M metagenome (GOLD analysis project Ga0126342, IMG submission 92528) | Coral microbial communities from Lord Howe Island, Old Settlement Bay, Australia - Cyphastrea 1 metagenome | ecosystem: Host-associated > Invertebrates > Cnidaria > Coral ... | reverse complement strand
TCTCTCGCTGAAAAAAAAGCCGCTTGTCGAGGGAAGGACACGGTCGGGACAGGCTGGCGTCGAACTATAGGTCATTTATGTTTGGGAAACTTCCGCCGCCGGCTTGCCCGGGTCTATGTTATGAATACAAGTGGTATGTAATCAGTATGCAATGGGTATGCAATGGGAATGTAATGGGATATACAACCAACAATACCCTTGGGGTTGTCTCAAAATGGGGAATGCTCAAAAAATTGCCTTTTGAATGGGCAAGACGATGATAAACCATGCTTTATTTGAACGGATATGTGCAACGCAATTGTGATTGGAGCAACATGGATTTGTGAATTACGTATGGATCTACTTCGAAATTCGGGATGCAAGCAACAGCAATAGGGATTCCAATGGATTTATGCAACGAAAAACAACAGACATTTCAAACAAAGAAAGGATTCAACCAGCAAAACTTGGGTCCGAGCACAGGGCCTTCAGGGACGGAAAAAGATGGGAAAAGCATGGGCTATGAAGCAGCAAAGATTAGTACTTCATGGTTCATCAACAGACCAAAAATTACCAAAAAGGCGCCTGATTTGACCAATTTGACCAGTTGGAAAAAACAGAACCGAAGCACCTGGATTTGAATGATTGGTGGTTGATATATCTGACTTTAGTATAATTGAATGACAAACATAATTCAATACCTTAGTGTCTGACTACAATATAACCATATCTGGCTAAATTAATTACCTTGAAACAAGGCCAGATGGGGATGATCCCCAGTTGCCCTCATCTATGAGGTCAACTGCGGTCGCAGTTATTTTTTGCAGACAATATAATTTAACATAGCCCAGCATTCTCCAATCTCAAAATTTTCGCCATGTCCGCAGTCCCAACTCCAACCCGTTCAATTTCCAGACTTAGCGGCGAGGACTCTATAGAGTGTGGCGCTTTCTGCGAAGCAAACATGGCATCCAGTTGACCCTGGGAGAGGTTCATGCCACTGCCTGGTTCAAGTTGGATAATAGGGGAAGGAATGTGCATTTTGACTGCGGGTAAATGAAAAACAAGGATAATGGGAATTATTGAAGCATATTGAACCATTATGATAGCTAATAACTACTAACCATGATAGCTAATAACTACTAACCAACAATTGGCAATGGGGGTATAATTCATATGCCAGTATCAGAGACCACAACAAAAGCTTGGGCACGGGCCGGTACGGGTCAAAATAATAGGGCCCTGGGCATCGCAAATGAGTTGGTAAACCATCCTTTGACCCATACCTATATGGGTGTTTCTTCAAATGGCTAAAATGGTCTGATTTTGGAAGATTTGGGGGTACCCCCATTTTAGAAAGCCACGATATAACAATTGCGTATTTACAAAGAGGGAGTATGTACCAACAAGAGTGCGACAGGATGGGCGGATTGGCAGATAAAAATGGTGGAGTGGCCCCAAACAAGGAAGCACGAAAGGGTTAGGAATTCGGCTGGAGATACCCTTTACATCCCTTTACTACAATCGGCAGTTTCGGGTACCAGTACCTAGTTTGGGCTTGTATCCAAATGATCCAGCCTTACAAAAGCAAGAAAGTCCACTGATTGCTTGAAACCCTTTGCGACCCTGCTCGTTCGACCCAGCAAGGTGCAGCAATGCTTTCAAGAATTCCACTGGAAAAATCGATGACGAGCCAATATACGGAGTATATGTATGCACGTGGATAGAGAATATGATATGATATGAAATAAGCAAGGAATCAGTGGTTACCTAAATCAATGTATACTTCAACATATGCGTAATTATCTTATCGGATGTTATGAAATGTTATATATCAGTATATATTGTAATCATGAGATGCAATATATATATATATATTATAATAATAACAATAATAATAATATGCTATGTGGGTTTTTGATATATTACAATATCTATATAGATAATCCACCAATATTTATATTGTATATACTATTATATAATCCATATGTATATATTATATAATTATATATAATAATACTATGTAATACTATGTAATACTATGTAATACTATACATTACACTATATTACACTTATATTTATATAGATATATTGGAGCTTGTACTGTACTTCCAACCTCGTTTTTTTCCATGTTTTGTCCACTCCCCCGATGGCCTTCCGCCAATCTTCGCAGGGCTTCGCGCATCTGCCGCGACTCGGACCCCGAAACAACCGCAGTGTCGGCAGCGTCGCTAAAGTGAGCGCTGCGAAGGATGTAGCGGGAGTCCTGGGCCGTTGGAGCTATCCAGAAGGGCGAAGTTCTGGTCAGATCTGGTCAGCCTATGCCATTTGAATATATTTCAATCAGGAAAACATGAGAAGATGTGGGTTAAATGATGTTAAATGGAAATATCACCAAGCAAAACCGACGTAGAAGATCTGTTGATTGTCAGCTTACGCATTTGAATGGGGAAAACATAGGGAAACCAACCAAAACCTATATTAAAATATCTTGAAATGGTCAGCTTACGCAATTTTTATGGGGAAAACATTGGAAACAAAATAAAAATGATGACCAACCATGGAATTGGCAAACACAAATAGGTTTAAAACCAATCATTAATATGAGATTTTGCCCAACAAATGCGTTGATCCATTGCATGTGTGTTTTTCTGTGGCACCTCATCCCGAAACAATGGGGATTAAACCAACTATATATTTTATGGGGCCCTAATGGGGATCTAGTGGGATATCACCAACAATAGTGCGATTTTTGGTGCGATATATTATGTTTGGTATCCACATTTTTTCGGCAAACCCATTTAGCCAATTTGAGAAACTAAAATATGGAGGAGAAAGGTGGTTGAGCCAAGCAACCATGGGCGTAATGGTTGAATCAACCAGATTGGGGACTTACCCTCTGGTAAACATACAAAAAGCCATTGAAAATGACCATTTCTAGTGGATTTTCCCATTAAAAATGGTGATTTTCCATACTTATGTTAGTTTACCAGAGGGTAAGCTCCCAAAGTTGTTTTTTGTCTATCCTCAGAATGGTGACTTTGATTTCATCGACCAATAATGCTGATTCAACCGACATTTATACGATAATTAATGGGTCTCCACTCGAACTAATGATGCTTCAACAAAAATGTAATGGGTTGACCAGCAACTCAGCAAACTAAGACTTTGCCCAGCAAACAGTGATTGAACCACTCCCACAGAAATAGTGACTAGTGGTTTTACTTACAAAAGAATAGGGGTTGTTAAATGTCCTAATAATTGATCATTACCCAAGTACTGGGGATATAATCTCCAACAAATACTTGAAGGTGATGTGAACAAAAATCTCCAAAACGGCACTTGTTTCGGTCACAAGGTGGCCCCCTGATAGCTAAGTTGGTTTATAACTTTGTGAACTGTTGGGCCCAGGGTTTTAATATAGGATATGATATGACTATAGTTCATCTATTGAGTTAATAGTTACCCTCTGGTCAACTAACATAACTATGGAACATCACCATGTTTCATGGGAAAACTCACTATTTAACTATGGGCCATTCCATCTTCCAGTTCGCAAACTCAACGTTTACCAGGCCGGGTAAGTCCCCAAGGGCCCCATTGATAGATATTTATAGTGAGATTTCCCATTCAAAATGGGCCATTTTCCAACCACCCCCTTAAAAAAAATCCGAGGCGCTGATTCGTGCTGCCATACTCGCAGCCGCACGCGGGACGGAGCCACTGCGCCCGGACCTGAGATGCAGCGAGAAGAGAACTGGACTGTACATTGGATCCCATTAAAAGCCACAAGCAATGGGATTCTTGGGAATCAATAGAATACAATAGATCTTTGAAAAAAAAAATGTCCATAGTTTCTCGAAATTCCAGCAAGAAAAATAGATAGATTATGGAGGTTCCACTCCATCCATTCTATAAAAGCCTATGATTTATCGGTAACTTTCACAAGTATAACCTTGGATGTCCTGCAAGCCATGTAGATATGTTTTTTTGGGGGATATATCCATAGATCCTGTGGTAAGCTAACCTGACACTGCAAATTTCTTTGCATGTGTATATATAATCACGGTAATTATATATAATACACATCGTACGTACAGAAAATATACATACCATATAGTTATTCATCTGTGTCATAATGATTTTATGTTCATTCCAGCGGATGAATTTCCTATCCATGATCAGAGTGTTCATCTTACTCATCAACTTTTTGGATGCACATGGCTAGCTGGAAAATCACTTATAAACAGTGGGAACATCATAGGAAAAAATAGGGAAAACTATAGGAAATCCACCGGAAATGGAAGTAGTTTCTAGCTGGGAAAATCATCGAACTAAATCTAAATGGATGGTTTTCCAGTGCCATGTTTGATTCCCGAAGGGTACATCCATGTCCAAAATACTGTACTGCTTGGAACAAATACGGACTTCCCAGCCAGACAGACATGGCTTAGCTAGTTATTAGAAAAGAAAGACAAATGATAATTATTTTGTTTGATCACCATATTCTTGAGGGGAAACAAATTCATTGGATTACCGAAGGGATTTTTTGCACTGCCAACGACTCAATGATCAACAACCTCTGTGTCTTCCTAGTGGCAAAGATCGATGGCAAGGGTCTCCCCTCCGCTCACCTGTGGCATTCATGGGTGGCTTTCTTGGATGAGTGTCAACCAATCATAGGCTTATATCATGGCTCACTATGAAGCAATTCTTCTTGCTTAGTAGTGTTTCGTTGATTTTTTTGGTTGGTGGTATACCTACCCCTCTGAAAAATCATGGAGTTCGTCAGTTGGGATTATGAATTTCCCAATATATGGAAAGTCATAAAAGCCATGTTCCAAACCAGCAACCAGTTTTGTTCCCATCAACTTCATCAATGGGAGACTTCCCAAATCTCAACTTTTCCAGGAAGCCAATCCACGATGTGAGCTTCGTGGACTGGCTTCGGGACTTGCAAAATTTTCTTGATCTGTCCAAGGCATAGTTGGTTAATCAAATTGGACATGCTACACTTGCCAAGCCTGAAAATCTAACATCTGACAGAATCTGACATTTTGTGAAACACACATTCTGGTTGTATTTCAGCGGATCTGGTTGTTTTTTGTTGATTTGTTTGCCGTGTTTTCTATCCCCCAGTCCCAAAGCTTTTTGCTTGGGCTGATAGGCCTACAGAGTCGATACCTTGCTGGATGCGGATGGCAGCACTGCTGCTGGAACCAGCCTGATTTCATCCCAATCCGAAATGGCAAGTTTCAGAAGATCTGATTCCATCCCTGATGATTATATAATTATCAATTATCAACCATATCTATGATATCTATGATTATTAATTATATTATCTGAACTGTGGCCAGAAACTGACACATGTTGAACCGCCCCGGGTTGGGTCCATGACGTCCTGGAAAAAATGGAAACTGAGTTCGGTTGGTTGGTCATTATTTACCTTAAGACTATGTCAATTTCATGGGGGATACCCTATCCCTGTCTACTCATCTTAAAAAGGCAATCTATCAAATCATTCTTGCAGGCCCCAAGTCCCCAAGATGTGCCAACAATTTGACCAAGACGCCAATGTGGAGTTCTCATACACTTTCCAAGAAATGATTGTTGAAATTGTGGTTGCAGTCTCTATTACTCAACCCGATGTGCCTAGCCGAGCAGGGTTTCAAAACCCAAGTTGCGTCATTCCATTTCATCCTGGTTAATGAATGTTAATGACAAAACTCCATCCTTATATGTATATCTATGACACATTATGATTGTAATTATATAATCATCAGGGATGGAATAACAGATCATATAATCATAGATATCATAGATATCATAGATATCATAGATATCATAGATATGGTTGATGATTATATAATTATCCAATCTTTCAAAAACGGGGCTTCAGAACCACCAGCGGTCATTAGGGCCCCACCTTCAGCAGCAGCCAGTGGTGCATGATGCCCAGCGACCCAAAGGATGGCAGCACCACGAGCCGTCGATCCTCGCCGCTGCAAATGGCTAAGGCATCAGCCGAAGCGGCCTGCTGGTCAAGCGGCCGAAGTGGTGGTAAGACCAAACCCCATGTGATTGGGAATATATATATATAGATAGATATATAAGATGTATATAGATATCAAAAATATAATAGTTATATGATGTATATATATATTACATCTAAAGAGTTCATACTATGAGAACTGAAGCTCTGAAGTCTTATTGGGATACCAAGAGTGCTCCATTGATTGCGCAAATCAACCCATCAAGCAGCCAAAGTTGATGGCTGGCTGAAAAATCCAGATGGCCAGTGGATAAATCACTATACTAAGCACATATGGGGGTTGCCATAAATTGGGCATCCCCAAAATAGATGGTTTAGAATGGAAAATCCTATTAAAAAAGGATGAATTGGGGGTACCACAATTTTAGGAAACCTCCATATATTGGTATGATATATTCCATTAGCAATATCAATATTGGTTCTACCATTACATTAATTAATACACTACTTAGTATATTATCATGCTAATATGATGTTTTTTTTACTGAGCCAGAGAGTGTAGACCCCCAAAATCAATTGTTCATCATTCTTTTCATTATACCACATTATTATACGGGTCTGTTATTTTGGGTATAAATTGATGATTACCATATATTATGGCCACATGAAAATATTAATGAACCATTGTATTATATATCACCATATATTACCTCATTATATTGCTATTATATCTTATTATCATGCTCATGCTATCTATATATTATATATACTATACCATATTCTACCACATGTTTCTATTATATGATTAGATTATTATTAGTCACGTGATATATTACTACTTGTACTACTTATTATCACATGGTTAAATCACTTTGGGTATAGTAGATCATAGTAGTATACTAAGTATACTACACTACTATAGTATATGACACTATTATGGTTATCATAATAGTATGATAATATAAGAAATAAATGTCTATCATTCGTTACAATAGTATATTAATTACACTATAATAGTACCCATAGGATCCATGGTGCTGGTATATATGGTGCTCCATGGATCCCATCAATATACCCCCAATCAATGTTAGCATATATACCAGCACCATGGATGGATCCTATGGGGTATAATAATCGTATACCACAATGATAGACATTTAATAATTACACTATAATAGTACATTAATTACACTATAAAATAGTATCATCATAGTATACTACAATATTATCCCCATATTTTGGGGTTGGTACACCACTCGCTGACCCCTTCGCCTCAGCAGCTCCGTTCTCTGCGGGCCCCTCCGCTTGCGGCGGCGCGAAGAACATGCCACGCGCGAGGCCCAGCTCCAAGACGTCGCGGCCTTGTCAGGGTTCCCTCGATTTCATGGGATTAACGTGGTTAAGATGAAAATGAAATTGGGATTTATATAATGGGATTAATATTGAAATCTATGAGATTTAATGAGATTTATTGGGATTCAATGGGCTTAATATAGGATTTCATAGGATTTCATGGGATTTCATGGGACTTCATGTGATTTTAATCAAATATTGACTCTGGCAAATAGGCTTTACCGGTTTGCCCTTCAGTAAACATACCAAAAAACTAGAAAATCCATGGGTTTTGAATAGCCTTTGAATAGCAACCTGTTGGTCTACTCGAGAGTGCGGGACCCAGTTGCTAAGCCTAGCTATAGCCCAGTCATACTCATGGATAATTATCAACCATAATAAGTTGGATATTTTTTTTCCACTGATGGTTATTATTGATAATTATTGATAATATTAGAGTTCATATAACCATAATATATTATATACATGGACTATAGCCCAGTGATACTCATGGCTTAAACGGTTCAACGAAGCCACAATGGCCGAGATGCAGCCCTTGGACCAAGAAATGGGATCCCCTTGGGTTTTTTTTTTAACCCTGTTGCCATCATACGTATACTTTAACAGCTATTTACCAGGTATTCTTTGAAACATAGGGCTATTTTATGCTATTTACCAGGTATTTTTTGGGGGCTATTTGAACGGCTATTTGCCATCATACGGTGTTTCTTTGAAACTAGACCAGACTACTCTTAGGTCTTGTTTTTAAACACTGTAATTCGCAAGCACAGCAAGCACCATTCCCTCGCAATGCGAAACAGTTTGCTCCCGATTGTGATCGTTAAAGTCTCAGACTGTTGATGATTCAATCCCCACAAAAGCCATGTGCCCGTCCGTGTCCTTCATGCTGCAATCGCAACGGTCCTGCCATTCCAGCCCTCAGCAGAAGCCATGCAGCTCCTAGGGCATGGGAGATATGCATTTCCTCGTGATTGCACACCTCTCCGCCTGGGATATTCGGGGTACATGTTATCTGTTACTATACATATATACATATATACGTATATATTATATATATATATACACATTGGTAAATCTAAGCAGTTCATTCATTAGTCAGTATTAATCTATTCAAATCTCTTCGTTCACAGTCTCTAGACTCTAGATACCTAACGTTGCAGATAAATATGTTCTTAATGGTACACCCACCATCATCAGCATTGTTGCAAGGTACCCTGGGCCATGGGAAACCCACGAACACTTGCTGCCGGCCTGCCACATATCTGCTGGCATCGGTCAGAAAGATACGATAGAAGAGCTCCTACGCTAGGAGTCGGAAATTTGGGATAAGCCACTGGTGAAGCTGATTATAGATGATTAAGCCACTGATATATATATATATATATATATATTATATATATATATATATCTATAAGCCACTGGTTATAGACAGTTATAGATGATTAAATGGCTGGAATTCATGTGCAGCAAAAACTTCTGGAGAATGATTGTTTTGAGATCTCTTGAGCAATGCGTGGATTTAAGATATTAGTCTATCTTGTTTCAACATAATCTACTCATCCTTTGAATATCTTTGGACTGCGATACCAACATACTACCAATAACATCCAATAACCAATTTGCTGCACCCATGTTTTGCATCGACCAAACATATCTCATCAAATATCCCCATCAACTGCTTGGCTTCACCATTGTTGGATGCTTGGGGCAATCTTGTACTGATAACTAAAATAGTTACCCTCTGGTAAACTAACAGTTTGCTATTGAAAATGGCCATTGATAGTTGATTTACCCATTAAAAATGGTGATTTTCCATAGTTATGTTAGTTTACCAGAGGGTAACTATTTTATTTTCGCAGACTCGATTCAATCAGGACAGTCCCATGCCTGGAACGCGACGGCTGCCAACATCACCCATTTTGCTCCCATGAAGAGTTGGGATGTTCCAGCCATGTAGGTATCAGAGAATGATCATCAACATGGCTTATCAAACATGTGCTGGTTGGTGGTTGACCTACCCCTCTGAAAAATATGAGTTCGTCAGTTGGGATGATGACATTCCCAATATATGGAAAGTCATAAAATTGATGTTCCAAACCACCAACCAGTGTGTTGTTTGTCAATGTTGTTTGTCAATGTTGTTTGTCAATGTTGTTTGTCAATGTTGTTTGTCAATGTTGTTTGTCAATGTTGTTTGTCAACATTTGTCAACTGCTTAGTCATTTAGTATGTAACTCAAATATGAAACACATGAGCAATCATCATTCCCATGGTAGAAGTTGTTCAAATGTGTTAATTATTACGTCTGTGTTGTTCGTGAACTGCTTAGAATTTGAAATCTATTGGTGTTTTAATCATAAAACAACTACATTCACAACGCTCATTCCCATGGTAGCTGGTTATCCCTCAAGCATTTCCTGATCTGAAACCAGCTGAGTTTCTCTTTGCCACTGCGCTTCTGCCGCGTTGCGCGGCTTGCCACTGGCTCCGAAGAGTGCGGCGGCGAAGTTCTCGGGGGTGGCTTCCTGGCAATAAGAATTTTTGGGAGGGTTTTATTGCACCCATTTCTAGTGAAACTGGGGATTCTTCGTACTAGTGGCTAAAAACCACATATCTATACATATCTCAATACATCCCCAGTGATTTTCTGGGTTATAACTGGGAAAAAAAACACTTATGAAGCATGAACTGCTATTTCTGGCAACATATAAGAGATGGATGTGCATGATACGCACTTGGCAGTTGGGATCATCTGCGGAGACAACAGATGAAACATGATAATGTGGTAAAGCCCGTGCCATAAACAATTATACCATTCGTTTCCCAGCCATTGATGGTAGCAATACTGGGGATGGTTTATTAACTATTGGGTTTACCACGTTACTTCGGGAAAAAAAATGAGTCATTGAGTCAATCAGATTTTATCCATCATGTTGGATAACCTAAGTGCAGGAATATGTAGGTAAACTTCCAGTGGCCGTCACACAGTGTTGCAAGATTCTATGTTTGAAACATCTCACCCAAGAAATCGTACCCGACAGCAATCCAGTGGGACTTGTCTAATCCTCAGGTTCATAAATAATCAATGCCTGGCTTCGACTGGCTCCCAAATGCTTATCAATATCCCCCACTATTCCCCGATGAAAAGAGGCCAACAATACATATGTAATGTGGTTAAAGCAATAATAAACCATCCCCCAGTCATCACCATAGATAGGTGGTATGGTTACAATTCCCAGTCATGGGTGGTTTATGGCATTGTTTTAACCACATTATATACCCTCTGGTTATTTAACATAGCCATGGAAAATCCCTTATAAATGGAGGTTTCTAGCTGGGAAAACCATCTATACATGAACCATTTTCCATGGCTATGTTAAATAACCAGAGGGTATATCCCATTATCACCCCATTCTTCACCATTGTGAACCCATTGTTAATTCTTTACCACCCCATTATATATATGTATATATATACCCTCCGGTTATTTAACATAGCCATGGAACATGGCCCATTTATAGATGGTTTACCTCTTAAAGATGGTGGATCTTTCCATGGCTATGCTAAATAACCAGATGGATCCAGATGGTATATAATATGGGTATGGATCAATACCTATTAATACCATTTTTAGTGGGATGAACATCCATTTACCAGCTATT
>Ga0126342_10020841_pt1 | contig 10986 bp, 10 predicted proteins | sample Cyp1metagenome_FD_92528 | JGI IMG/M metagenome (GOLD analysis project Ga0126342, IMG submission 92528) | Coral microbial communities from Lord Howe Island, Old Settlement Bay, Australia - Cyphastrea 1 metagenome | ecosystem: Host-associated > Invertebrates > Cnidaria > Coral ... | reverse complement strand
TATATATATACACCTATGCAATCCCAACCATGTAATATACTAGATCTAGGGAAAAGCAATTTTTTTGAGGGAGACACGTACCTTTGAGCTGGAGCGGGAATGTGAAATCTAACATTCGAATATATACGTATTATATATAATACGGGATTTGTATAACCAGCTATAATCAAAAGTTGGATCATTTTTTTTTTAAATTACTACACTTTCATTGGAGGAAGTCATAGATTCATGGCTACAGATGCAGCAATTCAAATAAATAAATAGACAAATAAAAAAATCAATAATTACATCAATAAAGAAACATATATAGACACACGTATACATATGATTGTACATATATACTGTACACGTATCATCATTATCGTTAGGGCCAGTTATTTATTATAGTTATTCATTATAGTTATTCGCTATAGTTATTCTTCTTGTGGCTCACACTCATCATCACCTATATACATCCATTTTGAAGCTTGATTGGAGTATGCCATATTACTACCCAGAAGATTCCTGTGACTCATTTTTGATTCACCTTGCCTCTGGCTTAAGTGTGGGTAATCACTCTTAGGAGGGCGCGAGTATGAATGGAACCTCTGGTCATTAATCATTACTTTTTAAAAAACTATGATACTCCTTTTTCCACTGCTCGTGGATGACAATCATCCCCAAGTTCATAATGATACTCATCCCTAATCGGATTAGACATGCCAATTTGTCCACTTTAATGACATTTTTTTTGACTTTTCTCACTGTTTTCACCTGTTTTCATCAAGCCTCTGGTCATTACTGGCATTTCCTACACTTTTCTCCAGGTTGACTGGGGAATTGCTGCATCTCTACCGCCGCGAACGTGGCATCTCCTTGGAATCCTTGGAGAAGGGTGGGGACATCGGTGACATCGGGGAGCGTGCCGAGGCGTGTCTTGCCACTGCGGGAAAACTGGTTGGGGTCGATGGAGGGATACCCTCTGGTTATGTCAAAATAACTATGGAAAGATCCACCATTTTCAATGGGAAAATCCACTATTTCTATGGCCATTTTCAATAGCTATGTTAAATTACCAGAGGGTAGATATAATATCCAGAGATACTATGATGACTAGGTAGCATACCTGGATAGTTTTTTCATATTTTTAGAGCATCTAAGCAGCATCCCTTCCAGGAAGCTTGGTTGATGGAGGTATTGGGTCTTATTGGGCCCCTAGAAGGTATGATACTGGATGGTTCTCTTGGTACCCCATTATTGAACCAGATAAACCAGGGCCGTGTATCCATTAAACATGAGGCAATTATATATACATATATAATTATATATACAATTGTATACATATTGGAAGTGTATGTACATATTATGAATGTATGACGCTGGCTTGAAGGGAAGCACAACCCCAAAATGGGTCAAGTTCTGTTTTGTATTTTCCCAATCTGCCCAGATGCGCATTTGATGGTGGAACTTTACTGTTGATGGAGTAAGGTATGAATGTATGAGCCAGCAACTCCGTTAAGGACATAGAACATTGGAACCACCTCGCTTGTTTTTGGTGACCAAACTTCATCACAATCTGCACATTGTTTATAATTGTCCATTTTTCCTGAGGTTTTTCCTCATTTCTTCGGAGTCATAGCTCAAGTCTTGTATGTACCCAACCTCCATCATTATACAGAATCAGCAGGTTAGACAAATAGTTACATAAATACACATAAATAGATAGCTAGATAGACGTACATAATTATGTTCGTTTTGACTTGCTCGATTGAGTCTCCAGGATGCTATACAAAGTTGCATACGTACGAACTATTATTGACCTGTTAGTCCCGTTGCCAACTATTGCTAGTAACTTCGCTAACCCGTCTGCTAACTATTGCAAAGCACTACTAGCTATAACTAACTGTAACTAGCTAGAACTATCTATAATCTATATTAATCTATAAGTAACCAAAACTAACACTAGCTATGACTAGCCCTCACTAACTTGGTCATTTCACTTTTTTTTCATCCAAGGTGCTCGCCTGTCCTCCGCTTCGATGACCTCTGCAGCCGTGGGGTCCATGTGTTGCTGGCGCGCGCCGCCAAGCGCTGCGCGGGGGGCCATGGCACCACCACGGCGGTGCAGGCCGTGGATTCAATGGCAACCTTTGATGGCGATCAATTCATGGAGCAAAAAGATGAAATACCAATGGAGTATGAATGGGGATAAATGATAACTATATGATAACTATATGATAACTCATGGTTGGATGATGATTTCGGGAAATCTCCTAACTAAATGGAAGTGGGAGAATCAGCGAACTAAATGGAGGATTTTTCAGCAAGCCATGTTTGATTGCCGAAGGAAACCCTGATGATGATCAACTGTAAACAGCTACAACATAAGTTTAAGATTGTCAAGTGATTATCGGCTTCATGATGTGATGAAAGATTTCCCATGATCTGACATACCCTCTGGTGAACTAACATAGCAATGGAAAATGGCCATTTATAGTGGATTTTCCCATTAAAAATGGTGGATCTTTCCATTGCTATGTTAGTTCACCAGAGGGTAATCACAGCTTCTCTGCATTTCGTGATCGATGCAGGCAGAATGCTGGGGCCAACTACTGAAACTCAGAGATGGCCGTTGGGGTCCTGGCTGGGTCTTGGACCGCTGGTGTTGAATCGGTGAGTTTCAAGGCCTATGGATCCTATGGGTCGGAAGGAAAAGCACAAAGCTTGAGCATCTTTGTCTTTTTTCCCCATGTTTCCAGGTATTTGTTTTTGGTTTTTGGATGTTTTTGGTATTAAAGCATTCAAGTCAAGTCCTTGGGCAATTCTGATCCGAGCATGTTCGAACTGAAGATGTTCCCATCCACATCATACGATTGCACTCAACGGTTATCCCTTACATCCCGACATTTTTTCCCACAGCAGTATCCAATGTTTAATTTCGTCATGAATATCGCATTATCATATCGTATTCAATTACTAATTACTTTAATGACTTCATATTATACTACAGCTAATATCTCACGTTTAAAACCCAGCATTGTATTCCATTAGCATCCAGTAGCTATTTGTGTTTTGTTTTACGCAATGATTGATCCCATTAATTTGATGAAGCATTACTATCCCCCAAAATATGGCATATCTTTAGAATTTATCCCATGGTTACCCCTTGTTAAAACCCCATCATTAATATCCCATGCTTATCATCCCATGAACATATGGTATAAGGTGAAACATATCTCATTATCATGGTTCCATATATTCCACTTGAAGTAATAGTTCATTAGTCCCAATGATATCCCACATTAATCTAGTCACAATAAATTCCCACTATATATAAAGATATATATCCCAATTATCATCCATCAATCATCCATTATATCCCCATTATATCCAAATTAATCAGAAGTATAACCATAATTAACCACTATACACCAACGATGTCCCAAGTATCAGCCATTTATCATGCATGAATTCCAATTACATCCCATAATGCCAATGAGAAATCCCCACCCAAAACATAGCGATTGTGCAGTTCGCAAACTCTTAGTTTGCTAATATATATATACATGATTAATAAGTATATCTGCATTGATATTTCAATGATATCCCAATTCATCATCCATTAATCATTCATTAATGATCAACATGATCCCAATTGATCAGATATATAATCACAATTAAGAACTATATCCCAATTATCATCCCATTGATCATCCATTAATGGCCCATTCTTCCCAATTCTATCGCACATACCAATGATCAATCCCCAACAATCCAATGATATATTTAAATCATTATAAATAACTTTAAATCATTATAAATCATTAAAACATCATTAAAAAATCATTATAAATCACTATAATTCCATATTATTTATTAATATTTATTATAAATCCCTATTAAACATAGCAATCCTCATCCCACCAGGTGGTCTGCCCCCAGCGCCCTCACCGCGGGCGCTGGCGCTGGAGGCGCTACACGCGCCGCGCGCCTCGGAGCTGCTGCGGCAGGCGCTGCAAGTGCCGCTGCCCACGGCGCGGCCGGAGGTGCGAAACGGGGACGGGGAACGGGTGGAGGGGCTACCAAGTGCCGCAAAAAATGCTGGAAAACTGTTGAAGAACTGGATGAAACATGGGTGAAACATGGTAATTAATTAACCTGGTAAAACATTTTTTTAATGGTGAAAACTCAACCAACAAATTGGGTCTTCATGGGTTTTCCACAACAATTATGGAACAATAATTCCAAGACGTAAGAAATTCCTATTCTGCTACCAGGTAACTGGAGCCTTGCCAGGAGGATTGGGAGCCAAAGATGCCCTTCGATCCATCCTGCAGTCGCTGCCACGTTCGGGAAGGTCGGTCTGGGAAAGTGATGATTTCACCATGAAAAATTGTATTTTTCATAATGTGGCTATGGATTAATACCTATTAATACCATTTTTAGTGGGAATGAACATCCATAAATCCCAGCTATTTTGATGTGAACTACAGGGGTACTATTGGTTTTGACACACTGCCATATGATATTAATGGGGATGTAATGGGATGTGTAACCAGTATTAAGCTATCTCCAATCTGGGTTTGTCTGAATGAACATGGGGTATACCTTCCAAAGTGGTTCTTTCAAGGGGAACACGATGACATCAAATTTTGGGTCAGCTTATTTTCAGACAAAGCCAAAAGGCATGATGGAGGTGAAACATGAGAATACATGAGAAAACCACTGGAATCAAGTCTTTGAGATCATGTATGATTTGATCATTCCAAAGTACAATTAGTATAATTATTGTATGATGTACCATCTTTGGATTGCCCTGTTTTTTTTTCATTTTTTTTTGTGTACTGTAAACTATTTTCTCGCAGTTGAAGATGCCAATATGGGTGATGAACCGTGCACTTTCCATCCTGAGGACGTGACCTGGTGGGCATTGCCCCAACAGGAAGTGGGAAGACGTGAGGTGCCTCAGGTTGCTCCTGTCACCGTTCCGGGAGCAAGGGCGAAGGTGGATCAACATATATCAACATGCTCCAGAAGCTATATCACATGTGTATACATGTGGGTGTGATGTGATACGTACTGCATCATGGTATGGACAGAATTTATGGCACACGTCATCACGCATCACTTTTACAATTACTGTATAGAATTGTACATATTCATATGTACTGCATAATTTCCTCAAACCAGCACCGCAGTGCACTGCGTCTTTTATTCCCAAGACTTTCTGCGGGGGCACTGACACATTTTCGATCGAGGCTGGCATATTTGTTGCCACTCCTTGCTGATGGGCTTTGCAAGGTGGGTGGCATTGGAACATACCAAAACCTGAGTGAAATGGAAACATCTGAGGGTTCATACTCTTGACTCCTTAGATTTCTTGGATGTCCCAGTCTTGTCGTTATGTCTGCATGTATTGTGTGTGTGTATGCGATTCAAAAAACTAGTATCATTGCAATCTGTCAGCTGTAATTTTGATGTTTGTATGCTCGGTAATGAGCTAACCCTTATACAATAAACATACAACAAACCATCCCCAGTACATCATCCCCAATATATTACCCAATTAGTGGTAGAACACTCCCCAAATGGTAGGTTTATGGCAGGGCTGAGTTGCTTCACCAGGCACAGTGTGCCGCGCCACCCACCCTGGATGCCATCTTTGAACGCTTCCAGGCGTTGTATCCAAGGCCGAAAAGTGCGTATTGTGTCTGAATGTGAGCTACATATTCAAATTCTATAGTTAGATGGTATTTGTATGTATTTGTCCCATGTATCATACAGTAATACATGTGAGTACTGTGGTACATATAATAATAATACGGCACTTGTCAGTATAGATGGTATTGTCATATGAAGTTTGCCATGAGACGATCAGGCTTGAACGGAAGTGTGGACGACGTTGTGCTACAGTTTGAATGTGGAATGTTTGTTTCAAAACATCAAACGCGCCCCGACTTTGTTGATGTGCATGTCAGAGGTTTGACAGCTGCTCACTATGTGTGTACTTGATTGTAGTTATAATGTGTTCAGGTGTGTTTACATGCAAGTCGTGCTGGTGGTTTCAAGTCTTGATGTATTCTTCATCCCACCTGGAATGTTGATTGCAATTTCTTACATTTTCGGGGATGGGTCGAAGCCACCAAACTACTATATAGTCTATGAACTCATCAGTTTCGGATGAACATCCATTGGGTCCAGTAGTTGCAAGGAACGTGTGACTAAAGTTAACCACATATATATATATATACACATATGTGAACATTATAATTAATTATATATATATAGTATAGTCTAATTATATACACATGTGTTTACATAAATGTATTATATGCAGCTTATATGCATATGTATATGTATAAAAGGTATGTATACACACACAATATACAGTATATATACACACAGTATACAAGTCATATACTTGTCCCCCTGCCCTAGCCAGTAGCCCCCCCATTTTTTTGTTTTTCACCTTCGAATCTCCAGGTCCTTTGAGCCTGGCCGTGGCAGGCGAAACTGGTAGTTTGACCAGAAAACTGCTGTCTGAAAAGGGTGACCTTTGGGGATCTTTGGGGAAAATGATGAGTAACCCCCGGGGTGCTGGTTGGATAACATCATACTATTACACCATATTACTCCCTCCAGGTTGGACACCTTACCTCAGGTCTTCCAATTGAGCAACCCAACACCTCTCTTGATCGGCCGGCCCAGCAACAATACGATTCTGGATCGGCTGTGCAAAGTCTATGCCGAGAAAAAGAACGAAGAAGTCGTCAAGGCGGGCAAAGTTTCCAATGGCCATGGTACTGGTGATGTAGATGCAGACCAAGATTCAAACTCTAGATTTTGGGTTTGCCTGCAAGTTGGGTATCCCCAAATCCTCTGGTGAATCATCATTTTCCCATACTTTCCCATATTTTTCCATCAGAATGGCAGTTTTTAGGTACCCCTCATTGACGGACGCAGGCCATGACGCAGGTGGCCAGAAAAGCTGCCGAAGGCAGCAAGGATCAGGCATCGGATGGCCGTCCTGTGGGGGTACAATCTTTTAGAAACCACTGGAAGGCATCATATGTGGGGCAACTCACCACCTTGAACCAAACGAAATGATGTGAAATATTGTGAAATGATATGAAATATGATTTAATGATATTTAATGATATTTAATGATATTTTATGGATGCCATCTTCTACGATGCTATCGTCCAGCAATCCTCCAGCAGCTTTAGCTGAAACAGCTGCGATTTTGGCCTGCCAAATCCTGCCAAGTTGCTTTCGATTCTGACCCTGCTGCCAATATGTGAAGTTGATAAAATTTGATAAAATTGCATTGTAATTTTGCCATTGGTTGACATCCTTTTTTGTGAACTTTGAAGCTTGATGTAGATTGAAATGTCTTCTGGAAGCTGAACCGCGCCTTTAGCCTTTAGCTTGTAATGCTACTTGCCCTGCCAAAGAGTTCCCACCCATCCCACACCATGGGACGCCCATGGGAGGCGCTGCAAGATGCTTGGGCTCGGGTGTTGGAGGATCTTGACTCTCAAGGCCGGGAAGATTTTGGCCACGTATGGTCCCTGTGGATGTTGGTGGTTTCATCATCATCATCATCATCATCACCACCAGGATCATCATGTTCATCATGTTCATCATTTTCATCATTTTCATCATTTCCTCTCCGCTGAAGGGCCCAAGCCGATCCAACGCCCAGCAGGCCGACTACGACCCGCAGGGCAGGGCATCCTGGTAGCGAGATGCCAATGGGTTTGGCGCCGTGGGCATCGGTGGGCACCGGGTCAGACCAGGGATGCACCACGCTGTCGAAGCGCCCAGGTTGGTCTTGGTGCCCAGCCGTGAATTGGCCCAACAGGTGGGTCAGGTGCACCGCTTGGGATGGGTCACAACAGGCTTGGGAGAAAAGGGTCCCTGATGTCCCTGGGTTTCTTTGGCAAAGTCCCACATGATTCTAATAGTTCCATATAGTTCCAATATGCTCATTCTTGAGTCGAGATCTCCTCAGTTGGGAGACGTTTGGAGCACTTTTGTTTTTGGTGCCAGGGGTGGCCACCTTTTGACCGGCACAGGTGGCTAGAGACTTGGGCTGCTCGTGCAAGATCATCTTGGGTGGAGTTGATCATCAGAGGCCCCAGCTGAACAGGGGTGATGTCCAACAATGTCCAACATTTGGCGCAGGAAATGGATTGGGATGGCATATCTACATGCAGTTTTGTGATGATTGTTTTCGTATGTTTTCGTGAATTTGTGACATTGTGCATGATTGGCTTGGCATTTCCATGCATTTCCATGTTGCAAATGAAGCTTCAAAATTGAAAAAGTTGCGGTCAGACCTTCCCATGTCTTGGCAGTTGGCTTTCTGGAACCTGGGTCGTGTGCTTTTCGCGGCAGGAAACGGGAACAGCTGAAGGCTGAACGTCCTTCTCTCTTGGCGCGGGGCTCATGGTGAGGTGTTGCGGTACTTGGCAAGTGTGGGACATTCTGTACCAGGAGCTTGAAATAGTTTGAATTTACGAACATCATCACCAAGATCACCAAGTGGCATTTTGACTTACCAAATATCTAATCAAATGGATCTAAATTGGATTATATATGATTATATGAGGATTATAAGGGTGGGTAGTAATTTCTGACCTCGAATAAAACATGTACATATTTGCAATTGGTTGGACATGTGGTGAATAAATATAACCCACGTACCCAGACGCCTAGCGACAGCGGTGTGCTCGTGGCTTCTAGCATCAAGTCGCTGCAGTCAAGCTGACTCATGTCATTCGACAACTGATCATGAATCATGACCATCCTCAACTAAATGCAGCCCTAAACTTGAAACATGTCCAACAACCCATCAGTTCCGAAAATCAATTTCAGTCAGATGGCTTTTTGAACCATGGTCTCTAGATATCTCCAGATTTCGCTGTTGGTTGCAACATGTTGAAACCCATTCAGATTCAATAGTTTTCTTCCCATCTCCCCATGTGGTAGATGTTCCCCTTACATCAACCACTTTCACCAGGCGTCCTCCACAGGGACCATGGCGTCACTGCAACAGATCTGGGCCGATGCTTTTGACGCCTGGATCGGACCCTTCGGTGTCGGCTGCTGCATCTACATGGCTCCCGTGGAGGTGACGAAGGCGATCGTGATCTTTCTGGACCCATTGTAGATGAATTCAATGGCCATTCCAGGATCCGATTGATTGGAGGTACCTACATGTACCTACCATATATAAGGATCCTCCATGTTAGGATCCTGAAATTCCCATTGATGAATGGACAGGAACATTTTGGAACACGGTTTACAAAAGATAGTTTTTTGCCAATGAAGTTTCAGGAGTTGTGTCAACATGTGTCAACCACATCCCACTCCGAGACGGGCACCGCCAAGCCATGTAATTAATACTTTGTTGTCATCTAGCCTCAGCTTGGGTCAACTTATTTCATGAACAAGTCGCAGAATCCCTTTTGGCAATCTAAAGCCTGTTGGTCACTGCAGGGTCAGACTGATGCGGCGCCGGTTCCCAGAACCTGGATGGATGCTTGGTTTCCATATGTTTCCATGATCCAGGCAGTTTTTTTTTTTGTAGCTGAATAGCCACCAAATACAGGGGCCACATGCATCACATGCCACATCCCTGAGACTCACTGAGAAGATGATTGAACAATGGCCATGGGGAGGTGGATTGCAGTACAGCAAACATCATGTTTTTGCGCCCAAAAACGGTAAATATATGTAGACATTCCATTATGTAGGAAATCACTGCAATTTGCATGGAACACATCCCAATTTTATATAGTTGGAAAACATCCCCATTGAATCATATTATATAATATTCACTCCAGCTTTTATGTGTGTAAACGTGCAGCTAAGTAGGCCTCTGGTGACTGCTGGTCAATTTTCCCAAGGAGCGCTGGCCGAATGACGAGCTGGGGGTTTTCAGCCTCACTGCTACAGATCCAATGGGTGAGAAGCCGCCTGTCAAGGCGTTGATGGTCCCCCATTTTTTTAATGTACAATGAGGCTAATACCATCCAATACCAGCAAACTATTACACGCATGACTTTCTTTTAAACCAATTTTGTATGTATATTTGCTGTTTGGCCACTATTTCTCTTGTGATGGGAAGACGACTTACTGACTTACGGCTATCCAAATGAGTCAATGGATGCAGTGGGATCAGGGTCAGCAATCGTAGGCAACCAGCGATGGCGAGATAACAAGTCTACGTTCGACAGAAGTTGATGCAGATTTGCAGAGGTGATGCTAATTGACAAAGAAATATTTTTCGCATTGCTCTCTTTTAGAACATCTGTATTTATATAAGGCTTTGCAGTCCCAACCAGCAACAGTGAGTTTTATGTGGCAGTGAAAGCAGCGACTCCCCTTTCAAGGAATTCTAAAGGTATCGTATGACCTCCGGAAGTTGGTACCACTAAATTCTGCAAGATCAGAAGTTTACTGGTTGGTGGTTTCAAACATGACTTTTATTTTTCATAATACATGGGATGTCATCCTTCCCATTGACTTTCATATTTTTCAGAGGGGTGGCTCAACCACCAACTAGTTGATCTTTTTTTATCGTGCCACATCAATTTTTGCCCACATTTTACCAAGATAATTGGAGTTTGTCGAAGTCATCCCCTCGAACAGTTCAGGCAGTCGCCACCTGGAAACTCAGGCAGTCGCCAGAGGCCAATGCAGCGGGCCTGGCAGAGCTTGAGCGCGAACTGCAAGAGCTGTGTGGAGGCAAGAAACCCAAGCAACAGCTGCAACAAGAACACAAGCAACAATGACTTAAACAACAACAATGACTTAAACAACAACAATGACTTAAACAAACAACAATGACTCAAACAAACAACAATGACTTAAACAAACAACAATGACTTAAACAAACAACAATGACTTAAACAAACAACAATGACTTAAACAAACAACAATGACTTAAACAAACAACAATGACTTAAACAACAACAATGACTTAAACAAACAACAATG
>Ga0126342_10020840_pt1 | contig 10986 bp, 7 predicted proteins | sample Cyp1metagenome_FD_92528 | JGI IMG/M metagenome (GOLD analysis project Ga0126342, IMG submission 92528) | Coral microbial communities from Lord Howe Island, Old Settlement Bay, Australia - Cyphastrea 1 metagenome | ecosystem: Host-associated > Invertebrates > Cnidaria > Coral ... | reverse complement strand
GTATATGTATATGTATATGTATATGTATATGTATATGTATATGTATATGTATATGTATATGTATATGTATATGTATATGTATATGTATATGTATATGTATATGTATATGTATGTATATGTATGCGTATATGTAGAGTTATATATGATAGTGTAATCATGAACAAAACATTGCTGTCACCTAATCTGGGAGACTATTCCCTAAGATGGTTTCATTATCAGCAGCATTTGGCACAGCATCGAGGCAAACGGATGACGAAGTGAGGCCTCACGAGTTTTGGTCCGATGGGAAGCCCAGAGATCACAAGCGATGGCAATTGTGCATGCAACAGGAAGTTCAACCATGTTTTGTTGCTGTTTCTTTTGAAAGGTGTCGATATTTTCCATCCTCGGATGATGATGATGATGATGACGACGATGACGATGACGATGACGATGGCAATCCGTGTAACTTGCAAACAAAGTATCTATTCGTCTCCCATTTTATGGGAGGATCATCCCGCGGTGAAGGCACCCCAAGTCCACTGGTTTTTCATGAGTTTTGCCCATTTCGATAGACCCCCCAGTTGTATTCCTATCTTATATTCTCCATTTCTATACCACTAATCCAGTCTTTTCGGTTCATTGCAAGCCCATTGATATACGCATGTCTATACATATAATATTTTTCCATCTTTGCTAAAAGACTTTTTGCATCTTTTTGCCCATTATTTTGTGTGGTCTCAGATCCTGTCTACGCATTCTAATGTGGGTACAATAATAATCACCCATGACTGGGAATGGTTAACATTCCACCTATGAAAATGGTCATTGGGAGGGGTGGTTTATTCTTGTTTTACCCACATCCGATTTTTTCTCCTTTTTTGGTGGTGAACCCCAGGATGGGCGGCGGGACCCGTCTCAGCCATCACGCTCGCCACGCTCGCGGGCCACGACCTTCTGCGCGGCGGTGGAAGGCGAGGTCGTGCAGGCTATAGAGATCTATTTTTCAGATCTTTGGGGGTACCCCCATTTTAGGAAACATCTGTATATGTACCCTCTGGTTATTTAACATAGCCATGGGAAATGGCCCATTTATAGATGGTTTACCTATTAAAAATGGTGATTTTCCATGGCTATGTTAAATAACCAGAGGGTATATATATATACACATAATATGTGGGTAAATTTGATCACGACCTCACTGTTCTCCTCAGAAATGATGGGAATTCTAAGGGATAACTATCCCAAGAAGAAGCCTTATTTCAGGTTTGTGAAGTATTATAGTTTACCCATACGTATATATATATATAGATCTATATCTATGTACATGGGCATGTCTATGATCTAGTGTATAGAGAAGGAAATATATCGAGAAGAATATATGGATATAATCTACGTACTCTTTCTTTTTGATATACATGTATACAGACTATGTATGTATGTGCATATATATACACATACACAAGTATATAACATGTATATTTACACGAAGAATTCACCGCAATTGCTGTTTGAACATGTTGCATATGGCGAAAGAATATATATATATGTATATGTATATATATATATATGTATTGGATGTACAATGGAAAGTACAAATGCACCTTGATCTCTGGAGATGTGTTGCTTGCTGCCGATACTCGCCTGAAGGCGATGATGACTTCGAATTTGAGGAGGCGAACTTGGAGACTCGACTTTTCGTTTCCCATGGATATTTTTCTACGAAAACATAGGAACATATGGGAACATCATGGGAACATAATTCAGTAACCATATGATTGGACATATTCATGAGTAGCAACCCTGTTTGGTGTTGGTTGAATCGCTGCTAATGGGGGTGCACTTGGGGTTGTTGATAGATATATAAGTTGGGATATAACCATGTTCATATTTGTACATAATTACGGTTGCTGGAACCCCCAAGTACTAGGTAGATGACGACATCCAATTTGATGGTTTAAACAGTGTAAACAGTGTAAACAGCTTAAACAGTTTAAACAGTTTAAAACAAGATTTTGGCAATCTCAAAAATCGCAAGCATTGGGGGTTTAATAGGTTTAATAACTCATTCATTGGGGCCAAAAAAAAATCTCTATATGTTTGAAACAAAAAAATCGGTGCCTTCCTTGCCAGGACAATGGCCTGGCGGTTGCCTATCCTACTTTGGACACGAAAGGGTTCGGGACCCAGCTATGGCCAGCTGATGGAAGGGCCAGCTGCATTTTTTTGATGGTTAAGCATCATTTTTTCATTATGGCCATTGGGGAAATATAAGTCCCCCTCACGAACCAGATTGGCATGGGGGCTCTCAAGCTAAAAGCCACATTTTCACAGCCAGATTGGGCATAGTTGGTCGTATACCGTATATCCCATAAGATATCCCCATGAACATGTCATCAAATTACATCGTTTTGAGTGATTTTCAGACACACCCACATCCATGATTCATGGGTAAAATTCCTCCTTCGCAATGTTCCATGCAATCCTGACGATGCTCCGGTTTTCTAAGTCATGTGTTCCCCCAGCAAGCTGTCGATGCACTGGCCTTTTTTTCAGTCTCAGCATCTGAATGTCCAGCAGTAGTAAAAATCCAGTGATCCAATCATGTCTCTGAAGAATCAAAAACCCTGGATGCGCATGGCAAATATGAAGCCTTCTGAACCCCCAATAATCGGTATGCTGTGGTTATTGAGGTTTACTGAGTTGACGGTTCCATGGTGGGAGATTTGATCCCAATAGCTTGACATCCCAATAGCGGTATATAGCGGTATGGTTGGTGCGTCAATGTTTGAATCCCTTGCTTGACATCACCATTCTTCACGGTCAAAAAAGTAAAAAATCGGCAGAAAAGAAGCACCACCGTCCCGTTGTATCCAATTAAATCCCATGGTAAAATTTTTATACCATTACCCTCTGGTAATTCAACATAGCGAACTGGAAAATCACCATGCTATTAATGGGAAAATCCACTATTTCGACTGGGCCATTTTCAATAGCTATGTTAGTTTACCAGAGGGTAATTTATTCACCATGATTTATAGCATTATCCCATTATCCCATTAACTATACCATTATTTATCCCAGAAAGTCCCATTAATTATACCTTTTTTAAAAAAAATAATTATACCATTATCCCATTAATTATCCCATTAATTATCCCATTAATTATCCCATTAATTATCCCATTAATTATCCCATTAATTATCCCATTAATTATTTATTATTCCATGGTGTACTGGGTTTTCCTTTTTTCTGGAAAACCCAGTGGTTTGGGAAACCCGAACCGCCAAGGACTGAAAAAAATGTGCAGCAGAAGACCACGAAGAGCACAGCCCTCCCAGCGGTCGCTGCCTGAGTCGGGCGTGTGGTGGCCGTTTCAGGCATGTATATATATATATATGTATATATATAATATACTTATAAATGTATACTACTTATATATACTTATATATATACTTATATATAAATATACATATATATATATATACTTATATATATATACTTATATATATATATAAATGATGATAGGATGACATGAGAATGACACAAATCTCTTTCTGGTTCAGGACAGCTTGAAGCCGACCACTCGGTTCAAGGAGGACCGGCCGCCGCTCCAGCGGTTTTTCTTCCTCCGGCACCGCGCTCTCCAGGAGCCTTCAGGTAGCAGTCCGCGGACGCCAGGATCAGGTGCCGAGTGTCGACCTTCAGTAAATATGATATGGATAAATGTGTGTATATACACATATATATACATATATTATATTATATATATATATGTCATAATATAATATATCTACATATCATATCTTATATCTTAGATCTAGACATGTATCAAAATCAGTTCTTAGTTCACTTAGTGCCAAACATCTCTGGTCCCAGACATGGTTGCTTTGCTTCGACATCTCCAGCTCTATGGTCAGGCCGTGGACTGGGATTTCGAAGTTCCAGAAGTTCCATCAGCAGCTTGTGGGAGCCCTGATTTTTTTTGGACCGAGGAAAACTAGCCATGGAGGTTTAGTTCGCTGGGAGAATCACCGATAAATGGGGTGGATTTTCCATTGCCACGTTTGATTACTGGAGGGCACCATCGAAACTTTCCTCTGAGGATGTTCAAGGGTTTAAGATGATTTAGGCTCCTCAAAATGAGCAATACCTCGTGGCGTATTGGCCCAATACGTGTTTCTTCGAATTCCAGCTGGTTTCTAACGGCACTGGATATCTCACAGGGTTTTGTTTCCAAATGAATGATAGGTTTAGAAATGAATTGCTGTGGCTCCAACCTCCCTCGTCATATCAGGTCGGAAAATGCACGGAAAGCAGCTGCCACCCGGGCAGCCATGGCTGGTTTGAATATCAGCATGGAAGATCCGGATACAGGAAGGGGGCAAGGTAAGGGGCCCCCAGAGAAGCACTTCATGCACTTCAAAGCTGCTTCAGAGCACATCCACTGGTGGTGTCATGTGTTCTCTTGACATATTTCTAACCATTTTCATCTACATTCTGGGAGGCATCATGGGAAATTGACTTCAATTTTTTCACGCACCAACCAGATATGTCAGGAATCTGGTTATTCACAAACCAAGCAGATGAATATTCCCACAGCAGCACTTCAAAAATGCTGGGTTGACGATCCCTGTAGCTCAGCTCGAGCTGCTCAGGTGGTGTGATCACCCGTGCAGTCTCCCGGATCTTACGTGCTGGATCCTCGCTGTCCGGCACTCTGTCCGTTCTGTCGAAAACCACCTGACTTGTGGGTAAAAATCTCCCATTTTTCGTTGGTTTTCCCAGGAATTCACTGGACATATCTTCCGAAAAGGGTTGCTTTATCCAGTCTGGGAGTGAGAGCCGATGGTGGGGCAGAGGAGTCTAGGCAAGTGGGAAATGCTGGGTCAGGGTGTGTCGTCCTCGATGGTCAAACTGGAGCCCCTCACACCACCTCTGGGTGAAATCAGTCCTGATCGTTGATCTCTGTGAACCGCAGCCGTGTAGGGCAAGCCTCTGCACAGACGTAGAAGCCCCTGATGCAGGATTTGAACCCCTCCACCTTTGCCGAAGATTTCCGGCTTTCAAAGCTTTGAACAATGCTTTCAGATCTTTTCTTTCCCCATAAATCCAGAAACAAATTTATAAAAAATCCAAAAATCCGCCCAAGAATTCCCATGTTGGAGACCTCCCTGATTTTCAGATGGATTTTGATTGTCTAAATGGCTTGCGATGGCTGATTTTCTCTCCGAAAGTTGCAGCGGAGCTTTGGGAGGTGAAGCGATGGATCGGTGGAGTTCCATTTTTTGGGCCCCAACAGACTGAGAAATGGGATGTTTCTATGGGTATCATCTCAGGTATTCAGGTATTCAAACCAAAAACCGCCTTTGTCAACTCACCATTTTCCAGAAAAAGAGCATTTTCAGTCAGGAAAATCGCCTGTTTTCATGTCAGAGGATTTTCTGCCAGATTGAAGACAGAGGGTCCCAATGCCATGAATCTGAGAGGCGAGACGAAACTCGCTCCATGTTCTCTATGGTGGCAGGTGCGGCAGATGTCACAGTGACTGAGCACTGCTTGACGTATGCACAGCTGGTAGTGGTTGAAGGATCAAAGATTGGCATCGATGATTTTTGAACAGTTGATTGTTCAAAGTTGATTTACCCTCTATTAGACCATCCACTTCGTTAAACCACCTTTATACACAGTCTATCACAGTCCTCTATCTTGAAAAGTGGATTTTCTGTTGCCGAAGTCCAAACAACTCACAAAATAAAGGGTGACCTTTTGCAAGGTGTTGAAGCTCTCCTTTGTGGCAAAGTCCAGAACTGAGAGCAAAGAGGCCTGGCAGGTATCCAAAGTGGATACTTCAGGTTCCCAAAGAAGCAATTTTGTGGCAGCCATAGATTGGACTTCGGAAAGTGGTTTCAAACTCTGCATGGGTCCATAGGGCATACCCGGATACCTCCGCCAGCTGCAGCTGTCAGTTGAGACCAGCTACGATTCGATCCACCGTGCAAGAGTTCAAGGAGGCTTAAGCCGATTGGGATGGAAAATCCAGATACAAGGAGCCTTTCCTCCAACGAAATTGACAATCCATTTCTTTCTGAATCGAAATGATTGAAATACCACAGCTTTGAGCTTTCAATTTCGTTTCAGTTCTCAAGGTGGGCTGCATCATGCACCAAACACTGTCCACTCGTGTCGACCTTCAACGTTCAACGCATTTACGATACAGCTGCCACTATATAGTGGGCTGATGATTCGTTGGAGGATTATGAATTAACCGTAATTAACCTATCCTTTCTATCTCGGTGATTATTACAATCCATGACTTGAGAAGTTAAAAAAAAACAACATATTGCAGTTGAGAAGGCGATGAGAGAGACCCTGAGGCAAAGTTGAAGCAGGTGAGACTTGTGGTCAGTTTTTTTTTTGAAGAAACCAATCTCTGGAGAAATGGGTCTGAAGTTATAGGCGAAGCCCAATTTTAGCCATTGAATCGTGGGGGAAAAAGGATCATTTTCACCATAGCCGATTTTCAGAGAAAGCCTCATGGGATGGGAGGCCACAGCGGATGCTGCACAGCAACTGGAGCAGCTGGGCTTCTGTTTCTGGCGCCAGGGGGTCAGTATGGACTGCTGCCAGCGACTTGGCGACATTGGAGAGGTTGGAGATGCAGACAAAATACCACCACCGTGATATTTCTGAACCTCCACCGTTCCCGATTTCGGCTGGTTTCCCGTTGATGACATGAGTATGGGTGATGACATATGGGTCGAGTTAAACCAGAAAATGATAAACCTAATAAACCAGAAAATGATTTGTACTCGATAATCTACAAAGGGAAGGCCCCAGGCAGGAAAAACTACAGACAACTATGAAATCTCACAATCCATATGGCATCGTTGACATGTTTCGTCATAGACCCATTTTATGAGGTCAAATCTCCATCAAAAATCCCATGGATGTAGTATTATTATTAACTATTATTAATTACTAATTATTATTAACTATTATGAGCTATTATTACTACTATTATTATTGTCATTTTTTTTGAGAAATCCAGGCCATGAACCCTCCACATTTTTCGGTAGGCGGCTGGCGAGATACGTGGATGAGGCCCTCCTTGCTGCAGAAGCGGAGGTGGCCGCTGCAGACCAGGAGACGCGCTATGCGCGGCACCGGACGTATTTCAGAAGGACTGGAGTGACTGGAGACACAAAATCTGGATGTGACGATGACTTGGCTTGTTTTCGCAATGGGCAATCCCACTACTTGGGGATCTATGGGGAATATTTTTTTCAAATGTTTTTTTTGTTGGTTCCTTAAGCACATCCACGAACATGTTGATGTTGCAGGGTATATCTAAATATAAATCTGAATCGACATTTCAATCTTATTCGAATCTTGCTGTGTCTAATCTTATTTTACATGTTCATTTCTTTTAACTGTCTGTTTGTTCATCTGCTGTTTGTCCATCTGTTTGTGTATCTACCTCCCTGTGTATCAACCTCCCTGTCTATCTATCTGCTATCTGTCTGTCTGTCTGTCTGTCTGTCTGTCTGTCTACCTATCCATCAATCTATCCCTCAATCTATCCCTCAATCTATCCCTCACTCTATCCCTCAATCTATCCCTCAATCTATCCCTCAATCTATCCCTCAATCTATCCCTCAATCTATCCCTCAATCTATCCCTCAATCGATCCCTCAATCGATCCCTCAATCGATCCCTCAATCGATCCCTCAATCGATCCCTCAATCGATACCTATCTATCCAGCTATCCAGCTATCCAGCTATCCAGCTATCTAGCTATCCAGCTATCTAGCTATCCAGCTTTCTAGCTTTCTAGCTATCTAGTTATCTAGCTATCAAGCTATCTAGCTAGCTAGCTAGCTAGCTAGCAAGCTATCCATCTATCCATCTATCCATCTATCTATCTAGCTATCTAGCTATCTATCTATCTATCTAGCTATCTGTCTATCTATCTACCTATCTACCTATCTACCTATCTACCTATCCTATCTATCCTATCTATCCTATCTATCCTATCTATCCTATCTATCCTATCTATCCGAATCTATCCGAATCTATCCTATCTATCCTATCTATCCTATCTATCCTATCTATCCTATCTATCCTATCTATCCTATCTATCCTATCTATCCTATCTATCCTATCTATCCTATCTATCCATCCCATCCATCCCACATCCATCCCATCCATCCACCCATCCACCCATCCACCCACCCACCCATCCATCCATCCATCCATCCATCCATCCTTGAGAGAATTCGATTGCCAAATGCTGACGTTTGAGCACTGACAGAGGCTGGCACATGCGACGCGGCAAGATCGGATTGAGTTCACCCTGCCGATGGTTCCTGTTGTGGTTGATGCCTTGAAGGAAATGGTGGCCTCAGTTGGTGGCTTGTTGGAACCCTTCGTGAGCAGATCTGGAAGATTGGTGGATCTCTCGTGCATGATCAGTGATCCAGGCTGTGAGTTCCAACCTCTACATGCAGATACTTCCATGGAAAGGGTGAAATTCACGGTCTTTGTGGCCTTACAAGACGTGACAAAGGAGATGGGACCGACGTTTCTGTGCCCAGAAACGCACAACTTTGAAAGCCATGCAGCTCTGGATGTGATGAAAAAGATGCCAGTGCCTCATGAAGAGATGTTGGAACGCTTCGGAGCTGTTCCTGCACTCTGCAACTGCGGCGACATTTTTATCATGACGCTTGGCGGCAGGAGCTAGGTGAGTTCCCCGATTGACAACGTGATTTGGTGACCCGGACAGGTGGCCCTATCTGGGAGTTTGCAGAAAGTGATCAGAATGGAATAGCAAAATCGGAGGTTTCAGGGTTTCAGGCAAGCAAAAATCCACTGTTTTTGGTAGCCCCTGGGTTCATTTTGGACTCTGGTGAACGCCTTGGACCTTGGACAGCAATGCTGCTGGGAGAAACCCTTGGATCATCATATTCCAGCAGGGGGGTCCAAAATTGGGGTAGCTCCAAAACCGAAGGATTTCCAATGGAAAAATCTGACATTTTGCGGTGTCTTGAAATTGGACCTTTTATCTCGCCCAGCCATGCTGGAAGGGAACTATGACAGAAAGCTATGGGGCTCAAAGGGTGTTTGTCTGAAAATAGGCTACCCTAGATCCCTGGTTAATCATTGTTTTCCCATGTTTTCCCTATTGAATGACCATTTGGGGGGTTAATCCCCCATTTTCAGGCACACCCAAATTGGAGATGGTTGTATATCCCGCTTGACTCCTATTCTTGGCTGCAAGGTGAGGTTCCCCCTAGATAGCTTAGTTGACGCACGTAACTTGGTTAAGGCTTGATTAAGGGGACACAACTTGATACAACAAGTATTCCTGGGTTTACAAACGTTCGCATCACTGGGCACCAAATCAACGGAACATCCCCATCATCCCCACCTTCACTGAAAAGCTCTCTGAATTTTATAGTGAAATCACTGAAATCACCGTGAAATCAAAGAAATTCCCAGGAATTCGCAGCTCCTGCACTGTGGCGGTGGTCATTTGCCTGCGGATCTTGGGGGTCGACGACGTCGCTTGCTGTATGTCACGTGGCACCTGCCAGGCGATCTTTTCCTGGGGATTTCAAAGGGGAAATAGGTACAGAAAATGGATATGGCTGATGATTCTGATGATTTATTTGGATTCACCAATCAGTTTATGGGGATATCATGGTGATATCATGGGAATCCAGTTTTTTTTTTTTTAATGGAATTATGTGGTAAAGCCAATGCCATAGACCTCCCTTTGAGGATGGGCTTTAGCTTCCATAAAAATGGTGATGACTTGGGGATGGTGGCCATGGCATTGGTGCATGCGCCAGGGTCAATTTCGTTGGATGGTGTACCTGGTCCTGACCTTTGGGGGATGGTCATCAATTGATTTTCATAGGGAGTTAGCGGGATGGATGACCATTGGTCCATAAGCCATCTACCCTGGACCATGGCACACATAATAATAATACGTATATATTACAGGGATCATGTTGTCCAATTTTTTCAGATTTTTTCGTTCTGATGTTGTTTGATGGGTCAGCTGGGGATCGGCAATGTCTCGTGTTTTCTTTTCACACTTTAGGGCTTAGTATATACAGTATCTGCAGTGTTAACCCAGGATGAATACCCTCCTAGTTTCTTGATATTGGAGTACCAATTTTCATAGTATAAATGCACATTTTGCAGATCGACCCAACATCGGCCAAATGCACCGTTTCCATCCGACATGGCAGCAACATCGGCTTCACTTGGGGTCAACTTTGGCCAAGATGGCCCCAACTGCGGCCCAACTTGGACCCACTTGGCTCCAACTTCGGCCCAACTTGTCTCCAACATGCCGCAACTTAGCCCTAAGTCCCTAAGTCAGACCCACTTGGGAGCAGTTGAGCTCCATACGGGCTCAACACTGGGGACATTGCCGGCCCAATACGAAATCGTCAAAACACGCGAAATACACGTTTTTTTGCTATCGATGATGCTTCGTTTGAAGCAATGTTCCCCATGTTGTGTCTCCGTTGGGCCCAGCTTGGTGTGAAGCTGTCGCCAAATTGGGGTCGAACTTCCGCCCCGCCTGACCCATTGGGCTCCAGTTGGGCCCAAGATAGGGGCCCAATGGCACACGCTCAAAACTTGCATTTTTGCCGAGAGAGAGAGAGAGAAAGCGATGTATATATATATATATATAGAGATAGATAGATAGATATATATATATACATATAAATATACATATATATATATATATTCAGGGGTTCGTCCGAGGCCATGTTCCCACATTGGGCCTGTCTTTGCGAATATTCCCCAATAAAGTAACCAAGGGATCCCTGATCGCCTAACCAACCAAGTTGCGGGTCACCCAGTGATCCTTGTTATCCTCCGTAGCCTCTGGTCTCTTGTCCACTGCCCGCCCACCTCTTTGGGTTTGATTGGAAAAGGATGAGCGATCGGCCGCGATGAATGAAAGGCCACTGCAAGGTCTCC
>Ga0126342_10020839_pt1 | contig 10987 bp, 12 predicted proteins | sample Cyp1metagenome_FD_92528 | JGI IMG/M metagenome (GOLD analysis project Ga0126342, IMG submission 92528) | Coral microbial communities from Lord Howe Island, Old Settlement Bay, Australia - Cyphastrea 1 metagenome | ecosystem: Host-associated > Invertebrates > Cnidaria > Coral ... | reverse complement strand
GAACCACCAACTTTATCTCTGAGGGCTCCGGCAAGCGTGCCACATCCGAACCCAAGACGCCTCCCAGGCGGGAGGGAGGATGCAGGAAGCAAAATGGATTGCTTGCCTCAAAATGACCAAATGGTAAGCCACTATCGATCCAGAAAGGCACTTTGAATCAATTTGATGATGCCCTCTGGTAAACGTTTACATAACTATGGAAAATCACAATGTTTAATGGGAAAACTCACTATAAATGGCAACTTTCAATAGCTATGTTAAATTGCCAGAGGGTATTTGATGTCATATGGGCATGTGCCAAAATAAACGGAGTCGAGTCGTTTCTGTTCATTCGTGTTTGCTCACGGATCAGACGTGCCATTGGTTATGTACTGTACTGCCAACAACTAGCAACAAACAAACTGAGCTATAGGCTATAGTCGCATGAAATAGGAATGTAACCTCCATCAACAAATGCGATCGGACATGTGGTGCTCCTTTATCTGCAATACATCAAGGTAGCCTGAGAAATACATCAAGGTCACCTGCAAATTGAAATCACGTTGGTCATTTTGTGGAGTTATATAGTTTGTTTCTGGGAATCTAAGTTTGACATGTACACAAACCTGAAGCATCCAGGATGTTTGGAGCGTGAGGGAATACATTGGCTCAATGTCCAATGCTGTCACCCGCCATCTCGCTGACTTAAATTCTCCATGGATCTCCTATTGTATATCAATATAATATAATATTAATTAACATATATTGACTTAATGTATTCCCTCTATTTTCTTCTGAGTTAAAATATGTTAAAATACGTCTTTTCTCCGATGCCAAAGGTTGCCTGACCCATGGGCCATACCAGCGGAGTGTCCCTGGCACAGGACCCGAAGTGCTTCAAAACTGCGCACGCCGACGAGTGCCCGCGGAGCCTCTCAGCGCCGCAGCGCTACGCCCAATCCGCGCCAGACACCTCGCAGCCGCACTCCGAATACCCGTGGAAAGTCACCAGCCATGTGGCAGCAGTTCATATCAGCTGCTTAGTTCGGCTAAAAGAGACGAGCTGCAACGAAGTAGCTGACCAGCTGACGAGACCTACCGGTGACGAAGCAACCAACTGACTAATTTCGTAGATTGTACATGGTTTCAATGCCGCCCATGCTAGAGAAGGAAGTATGTAACCATCATATGAGCGCTCATATGAATGAACATATGGATCCTGTTCAGAAACCTGTATTAAGTTTGTTTGAATATTTATTCAGGATACTCACATTGTTGAAGCTGCAGCTTCTGTATTTAGATGTATATTTAGTATATTCAATCATTATGTTCTGTTTGTACGCTTATGATTCTTGTTGATGTCTAATATTGTATAATATACCAATGATTGACTGTGACTTCGCCACGTTTCTTGGGTATACTACGTGTGATAGTTATTGAATTTGAGAACTATTTGCCATTTTACAATATTCATATTTGCGTGGATAAATGAGACAGCAAGTATTTATGTTTTATTATGTCCTTAAAACCTATCCAGGGGTTCTATCAGGTCTACCTTCATAACATTGGTTACCAAGCCTTCCAAGTGCCTCTGCTTGGTTGCATGTCCATTCATATTGCCAATATATATATATACTGTATTTATATATGGGTAAATTATAACGACCTCACTGCGACCTCACTGGGAATGATGGTTAGTAAGGGAAATCATCCCAATATGGCCTTAATTCAGGTTAGTGAAATATTGTAATTTACCCAGATATATGTATATATATATATATGTATACACATTATAATATCTTATTATTTGTATGATATTGCGTGCAGAGACAAACACAGCTATGTTGGTGAATGAATTCACCAGGTTTTTCGTGACGAAACATCCGTTACTGGGATCATACTTAGTTACGTAGTTCTATTAATTTCCCACATATGATATGATATTTTATTAATTAACCACTTAGTATATGTATATAATATATAATATATAATATGTAATTTATAATATATAATATATAATTTACAATATAACTACATATGATTATGATAACAAAGGATCATAATTATCATCCTTGTTTTACAGTATTTATTACTCACATTTGAGATTCAGTGGCTCATCATGGTCGCTTACCTCCTCCCCGAGTGATGCAAAATAGCAAGGCCTAGTTTACCTTTTGAGGTTGGTTCATGATTACTCAACTCATGGATTGACATTCAAATGTATTCAGCAATGATGATGCCCATTGATCAATATGATTATATTATCTACCCAACCAATTTTATGTGTTTACATTATGTATGTATGTATGTATGTAATGTATGTAATGTATGTAATGTATGTAATGTATGTAATGTATGTAATGTATGTAATGTATGTAATGTAATGTAATTTAATGTAATGTAATGTAATGTAATTCAATGTAATGTAATGTAATGTAATGTTATGTTATGGTATGGTATGTATGTATGTATGTATGTATGTATGTATCACGTATTATCATATATATATATATATACCGATTATACGGTTGCCCTCCCATATAGATAGATATAGTTATATATATATATATATATATATATATGTAAATAGATAGATATAGATATAGACGGAAATATAGAGATATATACATATATGCAATGATATGAATATATATATATACATATATACATAAGCTATAAGATATAACATATAATATAAAGGATAGAGATGGATGGATGGACGGACGGATGGACGGACGGATGGATGGATGGATGTATAGATGGATATATGTGTAGATGTGAACACATATATTGTAATTATATATACCCTCTGGTTATTTAACATACCCATGTATAGATGATTTTCCCAGCTAGATACCTCCATTTATGGTTGGGATTTTCCATGGCTATGTTAAATAACCAGATGGTAGTAATTGCATGTAATTTCATGGGTACCATTTGGATATTATGGGGATTTATAGGGGATTTATGGGGATTTATTTGGATATTATGGGGATAAAATAGAATCCACAGCCATAGCCTGGATCTTAGGCCGCTTCCTTACTCTGCGGAGCTCCTGGCGTCGCCGCCTCGCCGGAAAAGACGCTGCCCTCGACGCCGCAGCGGCGCAGCCAGCCCAGAAGCAACGTGCCAACAGGAGACGACCGTAGGATCTATGTGGTGATCTTTAGGGAAATTACCCATGCAAAATAACATAGATCCATGGAAAACCCAGGATTTCACTAACATGATCTAGAAAATTTGGGTTGATTTAGTGAGGATATATTGAGTAATTAGATATCTAATGGGATATATAATATAACTATAACCAAGAATCTGCTCGGACGCCTCTACAACGTATAATGTTACGTGTGGAAATGGAACAGGCTTACAACTTCCTGCTTGTTGATGATCACTCTGATAGCCCTTATGTTAAGCATATTTTAAGCAGCATGTGGAGCCAGGTGCAGGCAAAAGATTTCGCGCACGGAGATTCGGGTTTTTGGGCAGGGCAAGTATACTTCCCAGAGAGGTCCGGGAAATCTTACTGGGTAAGAAACGTAGATGAAAGTAACTTACAGCAGGCAAACCCAGAATTGGGGCACGGAGATCGCACCTGGCCCCCGGCACAGCCTACGGCAAGAGGCAAAATCCGTCAATTTTGGGATGCTGGTAGTTATGCGCCAAAATTTCGGACACCACCTAAGGGATCAGGTTCAACCATGTTCAAGCGTTAAAATCGTTTCAACCGGTGCTTGCGTGTGTATGCAAAAGTTGCGGACGGGTGTTGTCCAAAATTCAGGTATTCTCTGACAAACATCCACTCACCAGGGAGAACGCTAATGGAGTTTTGGGGTAAACCATTTTCAAGCAAACTCGTAAACCAACAGAAATTTGGAATTAGTCAAGAAAATTGGAATTTGACCATGCAAAAAACTGACTTAAATGATTTAGCAACAGAATGCTGCTTTAGCCAAGAGAAAACTGAGTCAACCACCAAGAATTGGGTATATATGTTTCACCAAATCTGACATTCAATGATGGACAATATAGTTGTTCAGAAACAAATATAGGAGATAGGAAACAATAGTTTTTGCTAGTGAAATGAGGGATGCTATGGGATGCTGCTGTCAAGATTTTTGCGCAAAAACTTCCCAACAGATATGGTGAACGCAGCCCCAAAAAATGGGTGAAGCCACCCCAGAAAAATCCCAAAGGCAGAAATTTCAGGAGCGCAGGCAGATGGTTTCGTTTGGCGTTTTTGAATCATGTTGGGGTAATTATGACCACCCCAAAATTGTGCAGATACCCATGGTTATTGTCATTCAGGAGGCCACTGAGCAAGGATCGACCCCCAAAAAGTGTGTGGAACATCATGAAACAAGCACAATAAAATGATTGGTTTTATTCTGGGATGCTGAAGTGGGTATTGTTTTGTTACGTTTTGTTTGTTCCATTTTGTCCAGGTAGCAGATAACGAGCCACAAGCGAATGTTCCTCATGTCCGTCGGAGGAGATAAGGTGAGGCGACAGTCCAAGCCAAGTGGAAAGGTGGCCCACGAGAAGAATCTCAAGCTGCACCGGGCTGCAATCTTTGGCCAAAAAGGATCAATTTCGGGACCTCTACCACGAAAACAAGGAGGATTGTGTAGCATTTCATTTCGTCATCTTAGAACTTATAACTTTATAACAATAATTTAGGAGCAACGGAAACCAAACAGGAAATTCAGGACATTCGAGGGGTGTAATGTGTGTGAATGTCGTCAGCCATTTCTTCTAGAACCAGCGCAGAAGGATTTTGTGCTTGATGAGTGACACTTTTTGAAGGTGAATTGCCCGGTTGTCCTTCGCTAATTTGGTAATTTCCAATGAGGTAAAAACCATAGAAACTGTTCGTTACTGTGCTATTTTGTGGCCACAAGATTCCCATCCTTAGGGTTTTGTTGGTGAAGTTACACATGGCTCTGAATATGGGGGATATTCGGATACCTCATTTAACGGCCAATAACATCCGATAAACATAATCATAATATATCACCCATAGGATCCATATATGGTATATATGCTAACATTTGGGGTATATTGATGTTAAATGTTACCATATATAGGATACATGGATCCTATGGGTCATAATGACAATCATAATAGCAAGAAGGGGGACCAAGGCCACGCACTCCGACGCCACGCCGCTCCCCAAAATCCCCCACGATGACGCGACGGGAGCTGTGCCATGCGACCAAACGTGGTGGTGACTTTGCCCAAGAAACAGATGTTCATCTTTGTTGTGCGGGGCTGATAAACCTCCAAAGATTGCGGATTCTATGGAAATTTCTTTGGGGACTTGGGGATGGCTCCAAAAATAAACCTCTGACATTGTCGAGCATTGAAACCATGCTAATTGAAGAAACGCATTCCGATTGGGACGGCCCTCTGTCGCCATAGCCAGCATGGGATGGGATGGCTCAAATGTGGATGGTCCAGAAATATCCACTATAGGATGATTATTAAACTCCAAGCTCTTCAGAAATTTAAGAACCAGAAAAAAAATGCTTCTGCCAAAGTTTTGTTGCTGGCTCTCCGCCCTGTTCGAGGGTCGGGATGGATCAAAATCCTATGGGTTCCATCGAAAAATATACTGTATAGATCTGTATGACGCCTAAAAGGTTCATTTTTTTTCGGACCATTCCATGGCTGATTGGAGACAAGCGGTGCCGAAAACAGATGGAAGGATGAGCCCAGCAGAAATCGTGAATTTTTACAAACGAAAATGTGGAATGTACCCAACATAAGTTGAAGTGGGGAGATAAAACAAATTGAACATTTTGCAAACAAGAGTCGGGGTGTCAGCGAATGGGGTATCAACCAGCAAAAATGATGCTGGTTCACCATGTTGCACGAACAAGACTGAAGGTTAACAAGCATGGGTAACCAACAAGAATGGGTCAAGAAACTATGACTTGGTGTGTCAAAGATGAGACAAATGCCATTTGTTTTTTTTTTGTGGGTTTCAGGTTTCAAAATCACCAATACATGTAAAGGTCCCAAGGTCCCATTTGCAGCACTGGAAGTTGCATGTTTCTTGCTCGTCTGTTTGGTGCAAATTGACCCAACATTTCACCAGAGATAGTACTCTTCGATACACAATCCTCAAACAGTCCCTGGTTGGTGGTTTGGAACATGAATTTTATTTTCCATTTCATATATGGGATGTCATCCTTCCCATTGACGAACTCATATTTTTTCAAGATGGTTATTGCACCAGCAACCAGTCAAACAGTCCAGTCAGGTCAAGCAGCAATCAGTCGCCCCAGCCGCCCCAGCCGCCCCAGCCGTCAGGTCTTCCCTGCAATTTTCCTGGATCGAAACGGCCAACAGGAGCCTGGCCGGTGTGGGAAAGAAGAGCACTGTGCTTGGGGAAATCCGAGGAGAAGATGGGACTTTTAAAGCCAACATGTCATATCATGTAAATATGTTATATTATATTATATTATATATTATATTATATTCTTTTTTTTATAGTATATTATATTACATTATATTATATTATATTATATTATTATTATACTATAGTATATTAAATATAGATATATATTATAATATATACATACCTATGATATCGTTACATATGTGTATATGTTTATTCAAGGGTGGTGCAGTGTTCAAAATCAAACCCAAACCACAAGGAGTATTTGCCCAAATGATTGGCTTTGGATGATGTTCGGCCGCAGCAATCCAGCTGCAGTTGCAGATAGGTCGCATCAGAAGTACTCGTAGCGTGTGACTACAATTTGTGGATATGTATGACCGCCAGGGTACCATGATGTTGACTTCCATATACACTTTCACCAGAAGCCCTTCCCCTTGTCCTTCGTGAAAACCATTGGCTCCCACAGCACCACTATTGTGGATGTTTCTCCAACTACTTGTTGCATGTTTTATCTGCGGGAATGTCCCTACTTATTGTTGGTAGGGTGCACCCCCGTGAAGACAAACATGGAGCCCATAGATTTGTTGTGTTTAATGGGAAACATGTTTTCAGATTGCAGTTTTGCGGTCTCATGTTAGTTTTATTTTCAAATGCCCCCAAGTAAAGTGAATCTATCATGATGTTCCATATTACACTGCTCTAGACTGTTCCGTGCCCAGCTGCTGTTAGGAGCCTTGTTCTTCTATTGTGGCTATCATGCTGAGAAGTGGCGTGCCCACGAGCGCCGCTGAGTGCTGAGTGCCGCTGTGCCACTGTGGCCCAGAGTCAGAGACACAGAGCAGTCGCCTCGCAGATCTCATGATTTTCCACTACTACACTTGGGAAAGCAACTGGTGGATGAGGTCTATCATGTTCAGCCATGACGGGAACTCAATTCTTTCCAGCTCAATTCTCCATTCAGGGGCACCCCAACATTCTATTCATGATTACACCCTAAAAGCACCAGCATGGCAGGATGGTGCAGATGAATCTCGAGGCAACTCAAATCCGATTATAGACACAGATCTCCGGAAAAAAAGTGGACCGAGAAAGGCAGCGGCAATGCTACTGGGCAAACCGGATATGACATGATATGACAACTGCTGGCCGGCCTCAGAATCAATGATTGTTAGTAGGAAGCCATCCCAGAATACACCATATTTCTGGTTGATAAATGAAAGTACTCTTCGCAGGCACCAAGGAAGAGGGCGGGATCGCACAATGGTTGATTTGGCTCCAAGATGGAAGTGAAAAATGGCAAGGGGTGGCAAATCCAGACCATGTTGGTGATGCTGACCCTTTTGAGGTCTGCAATGGGGTAGTTTCGAACACGACTTTTGTCCGGAAATTACTTGGAAAAACCAACCTGACAAGCACGTGGCAACCCTCAATCTCGTTACTGTAACTCCGGGTGATTTGAGTCATAGAAATTTTCCTTCAGCATCATGTTGTTTCCCTTTCCCTGGGTGGAACAGGAGTACCTTTTGGAAGAGATCTATGGCCTTGCTGATCTTGGCAAGGACGGGGGGTTACACAATATGAGAACATCCTGCTAGTGTGCTCGGCTAGGGTCGAGTTGTTGGTAGTGTATCTCCCTATTGTTTGGATTTCTTTCACCAGAATAGATTAGACATGATTAGACATATGATGCCAACAAAAATCTTATAGAATGATATCATATAGATACACCATAAAATTATGTGTTTTTTCATAGTTGACTACAGTACCAAAAGGAGACAAGAATGATTTCATTTCCATGTCACATTCAATATCCCAGTATCTTCCCCATCATAAGACTGTCCCGTCAACTTGGGGATCACCTACAGGCCCAAAGCAGGGGGTGTGTAAAGCTGGTGGGTGTAAAAGGTTGGTTTGATGATGATGATGATGATGACGATGATGATGATGATGCTGCTGCTGGTGGTGGTGGTGGTGATGAGGCTGCTGCTGCTGCTGATGAGGCTGATGACGATGAGCAGGAGGAGGATGAGGAGGATGAGGAGGATGAGGACGATGACCACCGAGATGAGGATGATGTGATGATGTAAATGAGGTGAGTGGCTAGTTCGCTTGAGAAAAGAGATTAGGCCAGATGAATCTAGACTAGACTATACTAGACTATACTAGACTATACTAGACTATACTAGACTATACTGGACTATACTGGACTATACTAGACTACTAGACTATACTGGACAACACTAGACTAAGACTATACTATAGAACTATAGAAGACAGTCTATATGGGAGGGGGGAAGTAGGGCCGCCGAAGCAAAAATCCGTCGAAGAGATGATTTCAGGTATAGCTATAGCAATAGCTACAACCAGATCTGAACCTAAAGCTAGAACAAGACCAAGCAATTGCTGCGGCTTGGGCTAGGCTAAAATCTAAAACTTGAATAAGAGCAAGAATTCAATCTCAAACCAGAACAAGTTAAAGCTAGGGAACGTTTTCTAGAAGAAGCTGAAGAAGAAGTAAACATTATACAACCACAAGCTACCTGTAGAATTGGGACTTAACCGAAGGTGTACCAAGCCTCAACCGAAAGGCTATACCCAGCTGGAGCAGCGCAAGCAAAGCAAAAACCCGCGCAGAAGCAATCTATAGGTGAAGCTAAAGATATCACAAGATGTATCACAAGAACATCCACAAATCACGCCGGCAGGCCGGCGGATTTCACAATACTCCATTCCTACAGTATCCCTTTATCAAGCCACGGAACCTTTGAGACCCAGGACGATGGAGCTCATGATGAGACCTCGCACGGAGAACCATGTATCTTGGTGTGTCAACGGATGTCAACGGTCAGCAAAGAAGATAAAGAAGGACCCTGTGGAAAAGAAACTTGGCGAAAAGAAACCATTCAGTTAATGGGATTTATATGAGATTTGATGGGCCTCAATGGGATTTAATGGGAAATCATGGCAATTAAATTAAGGGGCTTAATGGGACTTAACAATCAACAATGCAGATTCTGATCCATACACTTTGCTGGTAGTTCGGGGATTTTCCATCCAGCCATGTTTGATCACGAGAGGGTAAATGATGTTGGATTTTCCATTGCCAGGTTTGATACGTATCAGCATTCGGACCTGCTCATATCTTCTGAGATTTGTGCGCCATGTATCGGCTAAGACTTGATGTGGCATAGTGTTTACATTCCCAAACGGTACCAGGTCTACCTACCACTGATTTTTCCGTGGGAATGGGTGGCTCAGCCACTGGATGAGTGACTGGGTCTTCCCAATAGCAACGCTAAGCCTAATCACGAACCCCATGCCTCCACTAAGAAAACAACATATAAAACAGCCTAAATCAGACCCGGAGATGAATGGGTCCACTTTTAAACAGGGGAAGCTGCTTGGTGGTGACTGGAACATTGTACATGTTTCATCACTTTTCCATATATTGGGAATGTCATCATCCCAACTGATTAATATTTTTCAGAGTTGAAACCACCAACCAGGAAGGTATTGCAGTCCCTATTGAGTCCGAATTGGAATGACACCACCGGTCGCGGCTCAGGTGTAGTTTGTTTGAGCGACCCGCGGAACACGGCCATCCTCCCCTGCAGACATCTTTGTCTTTGCGAGGACAGTGCCTTGGAAGACCAAAACACTGAGGCTTTCAGCAAGAAATCAAACACGGCTGGAAAACCTGAGGTTAACTAAGAGCAAATATATATATATATATATGGACAAATACATTCAGATTGTTTTGTTTACGGCGGATGTGGAACTGCCAGGTTTGATGACGCTGTCAAAAACAGAAGATGCAACTATATAGTAAGAATTGGAAGATTCCACTCGCCAACCAAAGCGGGCATGCAACAACGAAACGAGAACATGTTTTTGATGAAGAAAAGTTGCGATGGTTCAAGAAAGGTGGGGCATGATTGGCAAAACAGGAAGTTTCCAAAACGCAAGACCCAGAATCTACCATTTAAAGGAAACCATAGATTTGCTATGATTGGGCCGGCGGCCCCCATTTTCAAAGTCATGAAATTTGAAATTCAACATGCTGTGGAATCCAAGGTTCATCTTGCAATTGGGCACTGGTTAGCTGAGGGTCGGAGGAAGCCAAGGTTTTTGTTGTTGCTAAGACAGATCGGCAACATGTCAAACACGTTGCACACCAAATATGATTCCGGGTCAAAACTCAATGGCAGGAATTAGAACATGTTGATACTATTTGTAGTGGGACAATTTGCATGTAGCTTCATATTATGTTTGAGATGCTTGGCTCAACCACATTCCCATGCAGCTACGGTTTTTTTCATTGGATCATAAGAGGATGCTTTACCATTTTTAAACAACTAAACGATACTAAAGGTAAATAAAGCGTTCATTTCACCATGTTTTTTTACCACTTATTTTCACCATGTTTGTGGTCCCTTTGAACATGATTTTTCACCACAGGTGTTTCATCGGCCAGCTGCAGGAGTGCGCTCGTGAACTGACCATTGGAGCGCAGCTGAGAGGTCGCGATGGGAAGGAATGGGCATGGCCATGGCGCAGGATCTCTGTGTCTGTCATAAAGACTGTATTATGTATATAGTGTGT
>Ga0126342_10020838_pt1 | contig 10988 bp, 11 predicted proteins | sample Cyp1metagenome_FD_92528 | JGI IMG/M metagenome (GOLD analysis project Ga0126342, IMG submission 92528) | Coral microbial communities from Lord Howe Island, Old Settlement Bay, Australia - Cyphastrea 1 metagenome | ecosystem: Host-associated > Invertebrates > Cnidaria > Coral ... | reverse complement strand
CTGGGAGACTATAGTGAAACATATGGTTGAATTCTGGGAAGAATGACTACGATCATCAAAAAAAGGCTCAAATTCTGGTGAGATATGAAGAGAATCGAAGAGACTGTTCATTTGATATAGATTCCGTCAAGGTGGCGGCCCCAAGACGGCCCGCCTCTGAGCGTAGCTCTGGCGTGCTCTCGGCAGGCGCTTCAGAAACTGCAGCCTGACGAGACATGGATTTTTTCATGGGAAACATATGGGAAATATCTGCCTATGAGTCAAAACGCTGGCACACTACGTACCCTAGTCAATAGCTGGTTCATGGATGTTAATGGATGTTTATATATATCCGAAATCAAAATGTTGTAATGATAGGTTTTGACCCATCCCCATACCGAAAATTATGGGAAATTTATGGGAGACTATAGTGAAACATATGGTTGAATTCTGGGAAGAATGACTACGATCATCAAAAAAATGCTCAAATTCTGGTGAGATATGAAGAGAATCGAAGAGACAGTTCATCTGATATAGATTCCGTCAAGGTGGCGGCCCCCAAAACAATTTTCTAAGCTTGCTTGTAGCTTCAATGTTTTGAGTAAATGGTAGATGTTGTCATGTTTGCAAACCAGACAGAACGAGGCCCCAAGGTTCCCGGTGACCAATCAGAACTGTGAAAATCCCAATGGACCAGCTGTACTTTCTGGTGGTTTCAACATCTTCAAATCGGACAGAAGTCAAACTTGACCTGAAGAAAATCTATGGACAGTGATGTTTCCTGAAGTTCGGGTTTCTGAGTTTGTAATCCCGCAGGAGATGTTTCATGGGAGATACTTCCAGGTTTGTGCAGGGGCGAGCTTGGTAGGCCATGGAACCAGAGATCATGCCTGGGTTTGACTATCTGGCTTGACTATCTCGGGCCAAAAAAGATTGTGATCAATCATTCTAAAAGGCTGTGGACTAGGATTTTGTTGTCAATTCCTTCAGGTCAATGTCAATGCCTAACATTGGAACCAAGATGGTTTTCCCAATGAAAATTATCATTTTTATGTAGATGATCAGCCACAAAAAATCTCGGAATTATGTGGACTATGAAAGGGTACAATGCGTAATTTCCGCGCTACGCTCTTGTTGGTTTGAAGATTCTAGCATCCAATTTGAATGAACTCGGCTGTGACAGAATCTCAGGTAACTTGTAAGCCAGTAGGCAGTCTAATTGGGAACACAAACCACATGTGTATCTATGTGTGTATGCATGTATGTATGTATGTATGTAAGCATGTATGTACCTATGTATGTATGTATGTATGGATGGATGGATGTATCTATGTATGTATCTGTGTATTTATGTATCTATGTATCTATGTATTTATGTATATATGTATCTATGTATCTATGTATCTAGGAATGTATGTATGTATGTATGTATGTATGTATGTATGTATGTATGTATGTAATGTATGTATGTATGTATGTATGTATGTATGTATGTATGTAAGCATGTATGTATCTATGTATGTATGTATGGATGGATGGATGGGTGGATGGATGTATCTATGTATCTATGTATCTATGTATCAATGTATTTATGTATATATGTATCTATGTATGTATGTATCTATCTATCTATCTGTCTATCTATATATCTACCTATCTACCTATCTACCTATCTACCTATCTATCTATCTGCCTATCTACCTATCTACCTATCTACCTATCTAGCTATCTATCTACCTAGCTATTTAGCTGTGTAGCTATGTATCTATGTATCTATGTTTTTATGCATGCATGCATGTATGGATGTATGTATCTATGTATCTATGTATCTATGTATGTATGTATGCATGCATGTATGGATGTATGTATCTATGTATCTATGTATCTATGGATCTTTGTATCTATGCATCTATGTACCTATGTATCTGTGTATCTGTGTGTCTTTGTGTCTATGTATCTATGTATCTATGTAGCTATGTAGCTATGTATTTATGTATCTATGTATGTATGTACGTAAGTACGTACTTACGTATGTATGTAAATTGTTATACATGTGTATATATATATAACACTGATTAGTCTTGATTAGAATATAATTAGGTGAAACAACCAGAATTATGAACCGCTGATGATGACTAGCAAGCAAATTTGACGATGTTGACCTGCAAAACTGGTTTAACACAAAGACTGAGATGATTGCTTGTAAATCCAGGGGAACAATAAACATTGCTTGCAGAAAGTGCACGGGTGTCATGAATGTGCCTCCTGCTGAAAACCGCAATTACAAAAGAAAATTGAGTACTGTCAATTATGTTTCAATCACAAACATTGGACATAATCACAATTGGAATTCAATCCATGGTTGTTTCCTTCAAACAAGCTTTTGCTTCTGCAGAAGATGAAAGGGAATCATTGTCCCCTTATTCATTGTCAAATCGTCTACAGGGGTCAGTGAAAGTTACAACTCGTGTGTAGTTCAATGTTTGGAAAAAAACAATTCCAATGATTAACAGCTAAGTGTGTTTACATGTTCTTCCACCGTTTGTAAGACGTCATACTCTCCGGTCAAGTAATATTTAGCTATCAAAAATCACAATCTTAAAAAATGGTAAATCGCCGGACGAAACGGGCCATCTCTACAAAATCGCAAAGTGTTCCAAATTACCAGAAAGGTACCCCCCATTGACCCCTCACGGCCAAGACTCTGTCTCCATCTTCCGTCCTGATGAATTTGGTGTGGACCTTATAGCACCGCAAGATCATCCTGGATGAAGCATCCCATTATACATGGTCAATCTCTGGTGGCCGAAAAAACCATTCATTGTTTGATGTTAATGACTATTTTCCATGGCAATAAAAAGATTAAACTACCCATCCAGTTGGTTGGGGATGTATAATGTATATGTATATAACTGTATATATATATAAATATTGTTAATATATATATATATATATTTATTTATATTTTTGTAATTATCATCATTATTATTTATTTATTGTTATTACTTATTATTATTATTATTACTTATTATTGTTATTATATATATATGGATAAATTATAAAGAACAACCCATCAAACAATATAAGAACCAGATCCCCCAGGTTGAAACAGCCCAGATGTTTCATTGTCATGAACAACCCAAATGGGTTCTGAAACAAGCCATGAACATCTGGGTCCGAAACGGGGCAAGTCACCAGCTACCATTCTGAAGATCAAACAACTGCGGATGGGTAGATGTCTACGGTTTCTGGTGGTTGAACCTATTGGTTTCTGAATGGAGGGAACCTTCTATTAATCAAGCAACCAGTGGGAAACGGACATCGTTGATGGTTGAACATCCATGAAAAAAACATGAGGATCATCATTCAAATATAAGTGAGTGGGACCATGAAAACACGAAAAAAAAAATGTTCGACAGTTGTACTCGGACTTAAAGGGAATATGTGGAAATATGTTTAGGGATTCAAGTACTTGAGATTAGTGGGCACTATTAGGCTTTCAGCAACCTCCCAAATTAGATGCCTAAAAGTTGGGAAACTGCCATCTTGGAAACACGTTTTGGCATCTGTTCGGGGGTTGTTAAATACGTTCTGACTTTCTGACATACACTTAGATACGTGCTGTGAAATTGTATTCGATCCATCTAATGACACATCTACTGGCAAAAACTCTAGCTTTCTTTCTAGGTCGGACATTTTACCTGGAATTTGTTCTGTTCTCTCATCTGCGTTATATTATGACATATTATGTGCGGTTCTGACATTTCGTCTGACGCATGAAATTGTCTGGAAAGAGCGCACCCCTAAATCCACTCATTTATCAAACATGGTCCTATTCATAGTTCCATTTGAGCACTGTTCAAAACCCTGTGTCGTCGCTGCATGCTGGTCGGTTGAGAACGAGATTTCCTTTCATGGATTGAGATAATCTCCAAGTAATCTTGGCTGCAAATATGTTACCCAAGATTCCGATAATCAATCACAATTTTCCCTGGGTATACACCAGTCTCATATATGTGTATAGGTCAAAATTGAGTACCCAAAAATTGGATGGTCAATACTAAGTATAGACAATAATCTGTGGTTTTTGACCCATACCCACATGTTGACCAACCCCTGTCCCATTATCCGCTCCATTCTCCATCTGCCGAGGCGCGTGTCACTTGGGCCACTACTACTTTCATCGAAGAAGCCGAGCAAAGATCTTTTCCTGTGGCGAATGTTCAAAAGCCGCAATGCCATTCCATGAAATACTGGTTTGCAAAAACGCATTCCGAGAATATATTCAATATTATGATACATACATGTTTATATATATATACATATGTTTATATATACACATATTATTATACACACAAATGCAAATCCGTATAATATCAAAAATATGATAATAAAGTGCATATATTATGATCTGCTTATTATCATCCTCCATACCTTGGGCAGTTTACTCTCAAACTAATCATCGTCCAACAACAGTTTTGAACGCTGTCGCGATGTCCACACCAAGGTACTGGGAGGCACGTAAGTATCTGGGAGGATTTGCCACAAAAAATAGGATTTCACTATATTTCACTTACCCAAAAAATAGTTATTTAACGCATCATTGGATTTTTGACTACCAATATCCTATGGAATTAACATGGTTTAACTAATAATAGAACCGCCAAACATACAGCTTCAATACAGCACGCGTGGGGGCTCAACAAACAAACGCAGGGGATTCAACTTCAGATTGAGTGAGCAAAAAAATGAAAATTCACCAACTAAACTGGGGTTTCAACGGTAGCACAGCAATGACACTTGGCAATGTAAAAGGGCAAAGCAATAGTGCCGGACTGTGGGGTCATATGCGCGCATGACTCCTAGTTGCGCTTGATTGTTGACGCGCATGTTGTGCGTTCAGAAAACGTTTTCTGGTGGTAAAGACATGTTGGTTATCGACCGTCCATGTCTTCGGCAAACCACCAATACCTTCATCAAAGGAAGTTTTGAAGTCCAAACTCCGTTAAAACGGAAAATATGACAGAGAAGAAAATAAATATTCATCACATCACAATATCACCACATGAAATCACCACCGCCATTGCATCATCACATCATCACATCGACCGCATCACCACACCACCACATCATTACATCACCACAATCATTACATCATAACATCATTACATCACAACATCACCACATCCGTACATCACCACATCATCACATCATCACATCACCACATCACCACATTAACACATCACCTCTTTATCACATCACCACAGCACCACATCAGCATTGGCTTCGTCAAGGTGAAGCTGGTGAGGATGGAATCGCGCCAAACCCTGTGTTTTCTTGCAAAAAGTGCGCCTGGCGGTGATGTGGGGAACCTTTTGTCTGTGCGACGGGTGCGGCTGCGATCGACTGTGCTCCGACACGCCCTACACAGTAAAGTTGAAGTCAGAGGTGCGGATCGCAATGAAACGGCTGCTTAAGGTTTGTGTGTGTGCAGCCTTGGTTGACGCAGTTGTTTTGTGATTTGCAAGGATTGCACATCGCAGTGGAACTGCTTCAAGGTGATGCTTGCCAGGGATCGCTCGAAACACCTCGAACCCGTGTGTTTTCTCACACGTGCTTCCCGGCGGCGATGTGGGGAACTTTTTTTGTGCGACGAGTTTGGTCTTTGTTCGTTTGATCTTGGACGCGTTCTACACTATATAAAATTGAATTCACGGGTGCAGATCGCACAGAGATGCCGATGGCAGTCTTGGTGGACGCAGTTCCACTGTGATCTGCAGAAGGCAGTGTGAGTCCAGATCGCAGTCCAATTGTTGTCGAGGTGGCGCTGGTGAGGAATCGCACGCATCCCTATGTTTTATTGCACAACATGCTTCGCGGCTGCGATGTGGGGAACCTTGTTTGTGCGACAGGTCCTGCTGCGATTTATTGTGCCCGGACGCGCCGTACACACTGTAAAGTTGAATCGGTGCAGATCGCACTGCTATGGTTTCTTCATGTGTGTTTGCAGCCTTGGTTGACGCACTTGTAACAGCACTGTGATTTGCAAAACTGTAATGGCAGATCGCACTTGAATTGCTTCGTCAAGGTGACGCTGGTGTCGCGCGAAAGCCTATGTTCTCGCGCAAAGCAATACTGGGAGTCTTGCAGTACGAAGTAGCACTGGGCAGCGAATTGTGTAAGCTTTGTAGTACAAAGTAGTACTGGCAAGTACTTTGTGTAACCTTAGGAAGTAGTACTGGGAAGTACTTGGTGCAAGCTTTGTAGCACAAAGGAGTACTGGGAAGTTCTTAGTGCAAGCGATGACATCCAGAAAAAATGTCAGGAGAGAAGAGTGTGTCAAGTCTCGGGCTTCAGAGCTGTCAACCAGAAGGGCTGTCAAGATTCAGAGATGTCAGGAGCAAAGCGGATCAAAAGAATGTGGTATCATGAGAAAAGGATGGCAAGAGAAAGAAATGCCGCGGACCAAGAGTTCCCAACAGATCATACAGTCAACCGCTCTGACAACCAGGCGGTCAGGCAAGCTTCGTTCCTATAGGCTCTTCCTTTTCTTTGTTGGCTTCCGCCCTATCGAAACTTCCGTCACCCGGCTTGTCCGGGCTCTACTGGTAATGAGTTGAACATTGTATATCTTAAGTATGAGTATTTCCAATCTATCACTTTTTCTTGAGATGCATGCGATAGGATGGAAGGTATGCCTCAGCTTCAAGTTCCGAGAAGAGCTTAAGGAGGAGTATAATATGTCATACCTTTAAAATAGTAGGGGAAGGGATTGTAGCTGGTTGTTTCAACTTGCTACTGCGGATGGACAAAATCCTGCACCAGTTGATAGATGGCCTATCCCATTACTATCCCATTACGTACAGGGTTTCAAAGTTAATCATGGCTATCGATACTTACCAGCCGGTGCAGGATGGCTTGTCCATCCGTATGTTCGCAGAACTTTGGGGGCCTCACCTTGTAATTTTGCAAACCATTATATATACATTCCCAGAAAAAGATATGACTCCCCATTTCTGGAGGCTCTCCCCTAAAAATCAACCATAACCTTAAATCCAAGGCCAGGATGTTCGCGGATTTTTGGATCGCCCAGCTTCCTTGTCTCAAAGAACTCGGAGCCAGAACTCTGAGAGGTGGCGGAACCAGGGCGCATCGACATGAGCTGACCGTGGATTGACTGTGGTACGGGGAAATGGACGGTGGCATTTTACCAGGTGAGGCCCCCGCTGAATGACAAAACCATAGAAACATGGTGGTTTCAATTGATTTCACCAAAATGATGATTTCAGGTACCGATTTCTTGGAGGTACCCTCCATATATATAAGACTTAAGGGGGAAATGTTGGAAATGTTGATCAATTTGGCTTCATATGCTACAGTAGCTTAATTTAGTTTACGGTCCAGGATTTCTCATTGATCTCTTCATTTGTTGAGACTCTTTTTTGGCTCCAAGTGATCTGAGAATGTATATCACTTCTCTTTGGATCCGTTTGACTGAACCCGCAGGGCTCGGAACCCGAGGCAACCGCCCACCAAAACCAGCACGTCCCACTGAGCCGAGAGCGATGCACATTTCACGACTGGTGAATATTATAGGGGGTACAACGAGCTAAGGAACTAGTATTCACGAAACCTAATCATAAATCAGCCACAAATCCCATCAAAATGTTATAGAGATTCAAATACTTCATCAGAAGGGACTCAAACCCATAAATCATACCCCAGTCATACTTTCTGATAAAAAGCACTGTTGGATCCATAGTTTCCGCGGGAGCGACTTGTACTTCTGAACGGTTGTCAACCATGTTTTTTTTAATCAACCTCAAGACCCCTCAATGTGAAAGTGGATCAAAATTAATTATTAGCTTCAGGGCAGGAAATCAAACAAAATCATCGACATAACCAACCATCTTTTTATGTGCGAGAGTCATGAACAGAATCACAGATTCTGTTGAACAGAAGTGTGCTAAACATCCAATTTGTAGACAATGCTTTGACCTATGCTCAGGCAACTTGTCGCAAACCTGAAAATTAATTTGCCATGGCTGGATTCTTCCAAGTACCAGTCACCATGTAGCTCACCATTGAAAGGTCCAAGGACCTAAGGCCCTAAGGCAATGTGTTTAATCCCATATCTCCGATCAAAGACAGAGAAATATAATTGGGTACTGCAATACGGTGCAAATCTCCCTGCAGAACTTGCAAAAATCTGGAATTTTGAAGCTCCAAATTGCCCGAAGACGGTCTGTCAATTGTAATTTTATCAGTCATCGTTGGATACTCATATTTTGTCAATCTCATTGGCTCAGGATTTACAATTCGTTCATCATATACAGCGACCCCGCACAAAAAAAAAGAACACATATTCATCACTATTTCAGTGGGGAATTAATTTGTTCTATCCTTTGAAAAGATTACTATATACTCAATCCCCGGTGGAACCACTGTGGTACCCAATGGCCTACCCCGTCGGAACTCTCCTGTTTCTGCCACAGTTCTGTCCCCACCTTGATGTTGCTCGGCCGCAACCTGACGCCCGTTGCGAGCATGACAGGAGTGGGGATACGTCAAACTTGGTTGCAGTGGATCCCCACACAAATCCTCTTCCTTTGTAATATTTTTTGTGCGTCCGTTTTTCCCCACATCTTTGTGTGGGGTTCTTGTTCTTGGTTATATTATCCCATCGTCCGCCGTCCGCCGCCGCCTCCTCCGCGTCAAACACTACTCTTTCACACACTACTCTTTCACACACTACATTGTCACACACACACAACATTATCACACACAACATTGTCACACACATCTCTCTCACATACACCTTAGTCGCACACACACACAACTTTGTCACACACACACAACTTTGTCATACATCTACCTCGCACACATTTATCTCACACACAGCTTTCACACACAACTTCCACTGACATACAACTTAATCACACACACACACAACTTTGTCACACAACTTTGTCACACATCTATCTCACACACAGACAACTTTCACACACAACTTTCACACACAGCTTTCACTCACATCTTTGACACAGAACTCTGTCACACACACAACTTTGTCACATCTACCTCACACACATTTATTTATCTCTCACACACACACAACTTTCACACAAAACTTTCACACACATCTCTCTTACACACAACTTGTCACACACACACACCATCTTTCACACACATCTCTCCCTCTCACACACACACACACACACCTCTTTCACACACAACTTTCACACCATCTTTCACACACAACTCTCTCACACACACACACCTTTGTCACACACCATCTTTCACACACATCTCTCTGACATACAACCTTGTCACACACACACACATCTTTGTCACACACAACTTTCACACACATCGATGTTTCCTTTGTGTGGCAGGCGTGGCTTATACGCGTGGCAAGCAAGGCACTTGGCGACATCGACGTCGCTCTTGCGTGCCAGGCGTGGCACTTATAGGCACTATAGGCTGGATCTGGTGACGCACCGCGATGGTCGTCCGGGGCACCGTGGGACTTTGCGTGGCAAGCGTGGGACTTGGCGACATCCACGTTCTTTTTGCGTGGCAAGCGTGGCACTTGGTAACATCCCAGGTGCTTTTGCATGGCAGGCATGGCTCTTACGGCACTGGGCTGGCTCTGGCGGCGCACTTGGTCCAGGTTCGCACTTTGTGTGGCATGCGTTCCCTGGCAGCCATGGCACAAGTGCCCTGGGTTGGCTCTGGTGGCGCGCTGAGTCCGCATTGGTCGCCCAGGGCGCCGCGGCACGTTGCGTGGCAGGCGCGGGACTTGGCGACGTCCACGTTTCCTTTATGTGGCAGGCGGCACTTGGTGACATCCCAGCTGCTTTTGCGTGGCAGCCCTGGCACTTGCTCACATCGACGCTGCTTTTGCGTGGCATGCGTGGCAAGTGGCACTTATGGCACAGGGCTGGCTCTGGTGGCGCGCTTGGTCGCTGTGGCGCCACTGCCCTTTTGCACGGCAGGTGTGGCACTGTGCGAGGATGCCCGCGTGTCGTCTGTTGTTTGCTCACATGCTGTTTGCTCGCTAGGTCTTTGGGCTCTGGCTCTGCTTGATTGCAGGTCTTCGCACCACATCACTTTGGACTTCGTGCTCTGGCGCGCTTTTCACTGTCACGTGCGAAGATGCCAGCATGTCGTCAAAGCCACATTGGGTATATAGTTGAGGTTTGATGTTCCTGTTGCCATCCCTGAGTTTGGATGAAACCACACTAGGGAAGGCATGGGAGCCATGAGTTTCCTTTTTTCCCCACATCTTTGTGTGGAGTTCTTGTTTTTGGTTCTGTATCCTGTCGCCCGCCGTCCGCCGCCACCGCCTCCTCCGCGTCACACGCATCACACTACTTTGGCACACACACACACACACTACTCTTTCACACACTACTCTTTCACACACAAAATTGTCACACAACTTTGTTACACACATCTCTCTCACATACAACTTTGTCACACACACACAGCTTTGTCACACACACACACACAACCTTGTCACACATCTACCTCACACACATCTATCTGACACACAATTTTCACACACCACTTTTACTGACATACAGCTTAATTAACCACAGACACTCAACTTTGTCACACATCTATCTCATTCACACACTAGACAAGAACTGGATCATTGGAGTGATCCGTCGGGAACTGAATCCCCTAAAACCTTGACCGTTATTTTATTTTATGTTATATTAATTCAAATTAAATTAAATTATATGAAACATGAATATATCTATATATATTATATATTACTATGCTATATAAAAAATATATTAACTTACATTAAATGACATATTAAATGAAAATTACATATTATACTATATTAAATTGAGTTACGTTGCAAGTTGTATTCTAAACTATTATATTACATTCTATTCTTTGATATTTTATTTTAAATGATTTGAATTATATTCTGCAATATTGAACTATATAATATTACATTATACTTCATATTAAACTATAGTTTATCTTATATT
>Ga0126342_10020837_pt1 | contig 10988 bp, 10 predicted proteins | sample Cyp1metagenome_FD_92528 | JGI IMG/M metagenome (GOLD analysis project Ga0126342, IMG submission 92528) | Coral microbial communities from Lord Howe Island, Old Settlement Bay, Australia - Cyphastrea 1 metagenome | ecosystem: Host-associated > Invertebrates > Cnidaria > Coral ... | reverse complement strand
GGGGAAAGGGGGGAAAGGGGGGAAAGGTGGGAAGGGTGGGAAAGGTGGGAAAGGTGGGAAAGGTGGGAAAGGTGGGAAAGGTGGGAAAGGTGGGAAAGGTGGGAAAGGTGGGAAAGGGTGGAAAAAGGCGAGTGAGGGTGGGATTTTCCGTGGATATTTGGTTGTTGTTCTCATGGCATTAATTTTAGTCTTACATATCATATATATATATATATACATGTCTATATATATAAATATGTGTCTGTATATATGTATATGTCTATATACATACACACACATATATATATAAGTCTATATATATATGTGTGTGTGTTTTATCAATTCCAAACTGAGGTGAGTTCTTCATGGCAGATTACTTTTCACGTTTTCATGGTTCGTGGGTATTCCCCTCTAGGACTGGTGTCAGGTCACAATTCGAACCGTAAAACATGCTCGTCAACTAGGGTTCCCATCATCTCAAGTAGTGATGCAAAAAGTGGTACATATCGTTATGTGCTAGTGATTTTGGATCTAGAACGCGAACCACCACAGAAAAATATAAAAAACAGGGGAACAAGGGGCATAGAAGATTGGGACTTTTGGGTGTGCCGGTGTCGGTGTTGATTAATTTCTCTTGGAATGGCGAAACGAAAGGCAGCAGAACAAACCAGAACCACCAAGCCCATGATCGTTGTTTGCTGATACAACAAGTAGGACCCTATGTATGTGGATTGGTCGTATCCACATTTCAGCAAGATTGTCCGCAGATATCCGCTCTCATTTATCGCAACATCCTGATATGGATTCCTACAGCCTATTAAGTCAAGCCCGCTAGATTGCCACTAGATCTACATTACATAGCATTAAGTAAGCAACAAGCACCCTGTGGCAATCAAACATGGCAATAGACAACGCACTATCTAATTATATGATCATCTATAATTAGTTACATAAATTCCATTTATAGATATTCCCATTCAGAAAAGAGAAGTGTCCATATCGCCATAGGGGTCCCAATCCCAATCCCAATGAAACTCGTTGCCAGCGAGGCACACTGTAGCGCAAAGATGAGTCCGCGCCCGCGAAGCAACTGAAGGAGTAGTTGTCGATGTCCAGGAGCAGTACCTGTGCCGAGGACGTGAGCGTAAGTGGATGATCAATGTGGGTAAAACAATGCCATAAACAACCCATTTGGGAATGGTAAACATACCACCCATTAAATTGGTGATTTGGGGATGGTTTTTGATTGTTTTACCCATATTACTGAAGTTCACTGAATACACCGTTTTCTTTTAGGATATATGGGCCAATCATGATCAATCTATAGTATGATTGGATGTGTAGTTGGGGTAAACCGCTGTAACCCCATGGTATCATACAAATCCCGGTTCCGATGTAGTTCGGAACTTGGGGGATACACCTTTCTCTGACGGGGGTGTGTAGGGTTCAAATCGGCCCCAATTGTCACTGTAGTCCTTTTCTCAATCCAAGTGCGTCCAAGTACTGTGCATTACATCTGCGATCATCTGTGCTTGTTTCTTTCTAGCTTCCAATCTCTATCCACAAATAGAAAATGCCCCACGGACGTTCATACCAGAATATGTTTACAATTTATGTGTATATATATATATAGAGAGAGAGAGAGAGAGATTCCAGATGCCCATTTAGTTTCCACGTTTCCCATCCAGCCATGTTTGGTACCCATCACACCTATCATAAACCCCCAGATATTCCCATCTTGCCACCATGTTTCATGCCTAAATCACCATGAATCCCTGTTTCCCTCCAATTTTTGATGCCTGAATCACCATGAATCCCCCATGTTGCTTCAATCCCTATGTTTCACCATGTTTCATGCCTAAATCAAACTATCAAACTACCGCAGAAACGCCACGGCATCACCAAAACTCCGCACACCCAGCCTTGAAGGCGGCCAGGAATCCCTGAAGATGTTCGGGCCACTCCACCGTCATCATCCCCACGATGCCCACGGATTGCAACAAATTCACCGTCATCCCAAAAGACATCCCCGTGGTGGCCATCACCTATCGCTTCATCCAGAGGTTGATGATTTCAGGGCATCACCATTTTCTGAGGTAGTATAAATAGGATCCAATAGGGTTTAGAATTGCGTGGGATTAGTATGGGATTAGTAGTATGGAGTAAAAATGCATGGGATTAAAGGACCTGGCAGGATTCATTCGGCATAGCATCCCTTTTGTTGATGGGACATATCGAGTGGTCCCCCAATATATGGATGGGGAATCCAAGCTGCCAAATGGGCACCTTAAGGTGCAGAAACGGGACATTTGGTCATTTTGAGTCCCATCCTTAGGAGGCTGAACATATATGTCTACCTGCATTCGTACATAATTACGTCAAACATGTGCATGCATACATTACGCGTATGCAAATAAAAAGAATATAATATAGAAGTGGACAGACAATATTATACACAATGGGAGATAATACAGTACACCCAAAATAAAGAAACAACACAGTGAAACATGCGACGAGGGACGGAGGCTTTGGCGGTGACTTGGCTTGTGAGAAGGTAATACGCCAAGGTCAAGAAACCGAACAAGGCGCACGTACCTGGCATGCTGGGGGTATGTGGGGGGTATAATCAAGATGAATATATGTTTATAATATAATATGGTGTATGTGCATATGTACAAATAATTTGGCATATATATATATATATATGTATGTAAATGTATATAGAAGAGAATATATAAAGTGCCCTCACCAGAACCGACATTTACAAAATGAAGGGGGGCAGCTGGTTTATGTCATAGCAAACCATGTAGACACACATGCACGCACACATACTAATATACATTACATTACATTACATTACACTACGCTACATTACATTACACTACATTACATTACATTACATTGCATATATATATATATATGCATTATATACCATGTATGACTCTGGCTTGTCACAGCAAACTTGAACTGGAAGTATGATCCATCCCCAACTTGGTTTCAATGGATTGAACAGGGAAGAGCAAATATTGGGATTTCAAAGGGCGCAAGTAGCAGCTTTGACATGTGACCAGCAAATTATGGGGATCCGACCCATAGTTTCCAAGCCTAGAATTGATGGATTGGATTGGGGGTATATTTACAGGACAGGAAACGATCGGTTTTACCGCAAAATATAGAGTTTTCCTGATTTTTTTTTTACCACCGTCCAATTCTGGGATTTAAAGTAAACAACTTTTTGGCGAGGTTAAGCAATGAGGTCAGAAAGGGAGAAACCAATGCTGCCGTGGGAATAATCAAACTCTATCTCTATCTCTCTCTCTCTTTCTCTCGAAGTCCCTCGTGGTGAGGAGTGAAAAGGCGCGAAAAATAATAAGTATACACACGCGTTCCTCCCCATTCTACATGTACAGTATTTACATAAATGTATATACATATATACATACATATATATGTATATATATGTATATATGTATGTGTGTGTGATGGTGTAGATAAATAAGTGTACATGCGTGTATGATTGCTTGTGGATGTTTATGGGTTGTTTCATCCCAATACTCAAACATGTGGGTGCAGGTTGTTTTTGCTGCACTCCATAACACTCCATCAAAACAACTCAAACGCGAGCCGATCATAGTGCCAGTCGCACCCTGAAGTGGAACTGCTGGATGAAAACGCTACTCTTTGGTAACTAAAGTTCAGATCCTTCTGGGTAATTACCCGCATTGGTCCGATCATTCTGACCCATACCCAAGTGGGCGTCAGTCCAAACATGGGCCATCCCCAAGGTGATGTTTTTAAAGTATTCAAAAATATGAGAAACAAACATAGTCTTCCCCATATTTTAGTCTTATCTATTTGTTTGTGTCTTAAGTATTCATAAGTTAATTTTAGGTCTGTCTTGTTTTAAAGGTTGAATAACCCACGTAACCCACGTTTTGTAGGATCCCCAGCCATCCAACCGAGGTGCTGATGACCCAGAAGATCAGGCTCCAGGCGGTGCACTGATCACATGAGCTGCCGCTCCACGTTTGCCCCGCGGGGCATTCGGCACAGGGAACGACTTGAAGACCTCCTGCAGGATCATTGGACCAACGTAATCTGGAGAGTTTTGCGGGGAAACCTGCAATAAACACGAAATTGGTATAAATGGAAATATATAGATAATATATATATATATATATGTATATATATATAAATTCATATACATATACATATACATATACATATGCATATGCATATACATATTTATCAAAGGAAGTTTGGTAGTCTAAACTCCGTGGTACGGACAATGAAAATGCCATGCGTGTGCCATTGTGTTTGGTGATCCTGCTTCCAACGCTTTGTCCGAGTGATGCCTGGGTGTTTGAAATCGCACGAAAAAGTGTGTTTTCTCGCATAAAGTGGCTCCCGGCGTCGATGGGGGGAACCTCGTCTGTGCGACGGGTGCGGATTGCATTCGTGCTGCGCTCGAGTGGTCCCCATTGTCAGCGCTGCGCGGAGGTGATCTTTGAAAGATTTCAGCTGCTGAGCTAGTGTGTTTGGTGATCCAGGCTTGCATTTTGCATTGACATGGCTGCTTCCAACGCTTTGTCCGGGTGATGCCTGGGTGATTGAAATCACATGAAAAAGTGCGTTTTCTCGCACAAAGTGGCTCCCGGCGTCGATGGGGGGAACCTCGTCTGTGCGACGGGTGCGGATTGAGTTCGTGCTGCGCTCGAGTAGTCCCCATTGTCAGCGCTGCGCGGAGGTGATCTTTGAAAAAAATCAGGCGCTGTGCCATTGTGTTTGGTGATCCTGCTTCCAAAGCATTGTCCGGGTGATGTCTGCGTGTGTGAAATCGAACAAGACCCTATGGTTTCTCGCATAAAGTGGCTCGATGGGGGGAACCTCGTCTGCGCGACGGGTGCGGATTGCGTTCGTGCTGCGCTCGACTGATCCCCATTGTCAGCGCTGCGCGGAGGTGATCTTTGAAAGATTTCGTTGTTCTTCGTATTGGAAACATCGACGCTTGATAACACACCTGGAAGATTACATGGCACGCAGAGTTGAAGGCCAAGATTTGCACAGGAGTTTCAGAAAAGAGCGCGCCGCCTTTTGGGCGTGGAGCACGCCATTCTGAGACCACAAATATTTTCGCTTCAGGCACTTAACAAGGATAATAAGTATCGTATAATTACTATTATCCTACTAATATCTTGTTCAAATTGTTTTTGTTTATTTATTCTGTGTTTAAGTTCCACTTATTTTTGATTTGAACTTACTACATTATATCTTCAATATAGTTGAATATTATTCAAAAATATCTGAAAATATTTGGAAATAAGTTCAATGTATTTTTCAAGTTTTTCAAGTTTTTTTCGATTGGGACCCTTATGTGTACTGCAATGATATGGTGACTTTTTGGCTCACACAAGGGGGCAAGAACAAGGTGCTCAAAACTTACAGGACCCAAACTATGAGAGATGAAAATGTTTGCTGGCAAGGAACAATTGTAAACATATACAGCTCCTGCAAAGCATAGTTCCTGCAAAGGATAGCTCCTGCAAAGGATAATTCAAGAACAGGATAGTTCAAGAACAGGATAGTTCCTGCAAAAGGTAATTTCTGCACAGAATAGTTTATGTTCAAAATAGCTCCTCAAGAGGAATGTTATTTGTTTTTCTGCATGTCAGATTTCTTTGGAAGATGTCTTTACTTGAAACAATTAGATTTCTTAATTGGTTTCTTTTGTATTTTTTGAATGTTCCAAAATTTCTGAATTTTCTAAATTTTCTGAATGTTCTGATTTTTTATTTTTTCTAAATTTCTTGGTATTCTGAATTTTCTAACTTGTTTTCCTTTTAATTTAAATTCTAATTCTGATTTTTCTGAATTTTATGTTTTTTTTTGTATTTCTGAATTTTATGAATTTGCTGGATTGTCTGAATTTTCTGAATTGGTTCCCTTTTAATTTAAATTGGAGTTCTGAATTTTCTGAATTTTCTGTGTTTTCGGAATTTTCTGAATTGCTTTTCTTTCATTTAAATTAAAATTCTGAATTGTCTAGGTTTTCTGACTTTTTGGAGTTTTCTGAATTTTATGAATTTTCTGTGTTTTCTGAATTCTCTGAATTCTATAAGTTTCAGAATTTTCAAGGTTTTCTGAATTACCTGTGTTTTCTGAATTTTCTGATTTTCTTTGTTTTCTGAATTGCCTAAATGTTCTAAATGTTCTGGATTTTATGTTTTTTCTTGGTTTTAAGATTTTTATTATTTTTTGTTTTTTGAGATTTTCTCTGAATTTGTGTTGTTTTTTTCTTTAAATTTTACTTCCTTTTTAACCTATATCATTTTAATTTTACTTCCATAAAACAATAATGTATGTTTTATTCAATAACCATTACGAACAACTATAACACAATATATGTTATGATCTAAAGCTATCATCTCTATAGCTATCATCTCTTCTTGCCATGCTGCCGGAAGAAAAAACCCAAGAACCAAGTATTTTCTGACAAGAAATTTTCTTGAAAACATATTTCCTGAAAAGGGTACTTCCTGAAAAGGATAATTCCTGAAAAGGCTTGTTCTTGACCAGGAAACTATCCTGAAAAGGATAATATCTACTAAGAAAACTTGCCAAACGACAAAAACATTATCTATAGACAAAGAAACCCTGCCTATCTAAACTTAAAACGCTTTTTTCCGCAATTTTATTTCTTATATTATATATATATATATATTCAATTGCTGTTGAAAAATGTGTACAAAAATTGAATCCTTCGCATTATAGGTTCTAAGCCTTTGGATGTTTCAAAAAATAAGTTAAAAGTTAAAATAAGTATTAACTTTCACGAGATCCACCCATTTGGCCGAGATAAGTGTGCATGGCTCCGTTTTCATCCCCCGCAAGACAGAAGTGCGCGCAAATTTCCTATGCCCTGGCTCACAAAAACAAAACGACAAATTGCTCACATCCAACAAAAATTTACGAAGGGCCGGATGGCTGCCAGGTTTCCAGGGATGTAAAGTGATACTTACCGGAAAGGAACCAACACGTGGCAAAGCTCCAACGGCTGCGTTTCTTATCAAAAACTGATGCCACAGTTGCAAGCCAAATTGGACACCATTTTTTGACACACGTAGTTAGTTAGTTGATTCTTGATAGTAAGTTTCGCACAGATCAACAGAATGTTGCAAGCAACGGCTGCAATGCTGCAGCAGCTCCACTCCAGCCCGATAGCCCGGTTGTGCTTTAAGAGATGTGTGAAAAAGAACCCATTCATCAAAAGTATCGAAAAAAAACATTGCAAGCACATGGGGTCGACATGCAACAGGATAAGTTTTGACAAAACTTCAATTGGGAAGGACCCACTTTGCAGAAGTATTTGCATGACCATTTTTCCAGAAAAATGTTCCGCACACCCAAAATTTCCTGGAGTGACAATATAATAAACATTAGTCGAGCAAGAGCCGCAGAACATGGTCCAAGAAATGGTCCTGGCCGCACGAATCCGCTGTGAAATGGTCCTGGCAGAACCATAATTGGTAATTATGGTCCTGGCAGAACCATAATTGGTAATTGTGGTCCTGGCAGGACCAACTCGCACAAAATAAGTTTGCACAGGTCCAAATCAAACCAAAATTAATTACCAGTTATGGTCCTGCCAGGGCCATAATTGCCAGGACCACGGTTGGGCCTGGCGCAAAATTGGTCCTGGCAGGAACAGATTTTCGGGCAAAATGGTCCGGCCAGAGCAATTTTTCGTCAATTGGTCCGGCATGATCATTTTCAGGCATTGGTCCAACCCAGGACATTTTTCATATGTTTGTTCTGCAATTGCCAAGGCCCCCAAGAAATGCCGTTTTGCTTTGTGGAAACTCGGTCTCAACAAGATCTTTTTCTGGAAAGTTCCTCGCACCAAGACGCTGTCAATTCCAAACTTGCAGAAATTTGTTTCTGGCAGGACAAATTCTCCCAGAGCTTCCTCCTTTTATTTTGACAAGGAAAACAACAATCGTAGATTAATCAAAGTTGCAATGGGTAAAGTTGGCAAACCAATTTTGTGGGCAATGTCTCGCTCATCCAAGAGGGGTCCTGCCAACGACCACTATACAATCATGTCGATCTATCAAAGCCACTGTTGAAAGTTGAAAACATGAGTTTAACAAGCTCCTGCCAAGAGCAAGTTTGAAAGACCGCTGTCGAACCAAGGCCGCTGCAACAGAAACACCCATGCATGTTGATTGTAAAATGTGTGAAACCTTTGACAAACGAAAACGCATGTTTTTGCACGCGCGACTGCACAAAACGGCTCCAACTCCAGGAGACAAGGTTGTGCACACTTATTTTCTCAATTTTTTTGGAACCTGCAAAAATCACAACTCACGAAAGTTAGCAAAAATAAGTTCAAATAAGTTTTAAATAAGTTATGATAAGTTCAAATAAGTACTAATATTTTCATTAAGTGCCTGAAGTGAAAATATCTGAAGAAATTAGTGGTATTTAGTGGTCTCAGTTACGTCTAGCAGGTGTTTCGCGTGCAGCAACGTACGATCGGCATCGGTGGCTGTGCAAGGAAGCCGGCACGAAGCTGGAACTGCGTGGAAAGCAGAGCAAAGGCTGATTGAGAAGGATCGAAAACGCTTTGTGTGAACGCGAACGCAATGTGAGCGCTTGTCTTCGAATGGCTTGTGGTTGCTGCAGGTGTACCTCAAGAGTTTTCCGAAAAATGTTTACTGCGATCAAATCCATTGGATAGATTTCCGCAAAAGTGTACTCCGCAGTGAGACGATGAGTGACATCTGGCAGTAATGCTGGTGGACTGCGAGCTGGTGCTTTGACAGCCCTCGTGTGTTCCGGTGGACCACGACCAGAATTTTGGTAGTACAGAATAGTTTCACATGTCTGTGCGTCCGTCAGAACAACATCCTGTGCATTTTCTTATTGGAAAAACACCAGCTGTTGTTTTGATCTCAATTTCTCAGACGTGTAGGAAACAACAGGGAGACACTAGGGTGTGTCAGGAACTGAAAAGAGTAGGGAACTGAAGAGAGCTCTCAACAAGAAAGACGCTGTCAAGATTCAAACATGACAAGTGCAAGCCATATCAAAAGACAGTGCCAGACAAGGAAGTCAAGAGATTGAAGTGTTGGGGAGAAAAACACGCCCAGACAAACAGAAGGCAACAGGAAAGATTGTCAAGATTCAAAGATATCGGTAATACTGAACTCTGTCAAGATTCAGACATGTCAGGAGCAAGCCGGTTCAAGAGACAGTGGCAGCATCAGACAAAGATGTCGAGAGCAAGAAACGTCAAGGACAAAGACTTCCAAGAGATCACGCAGTCGACGGCCGTGCCAGCCAGGCGGTCAGCTGCTGTTCCTAAAGGCCCTCCCTTGTCTTTATATGTCTTTATAGGTTCTTCCCTCTCTCGAACCTTCCGTCACCCGGCTTGCCCGGGCTCTAATTGTATAAAAATGGGATAACTTGACATAACCAAGTAATTAGGGACTTCTTGATCCAGGTTACTAGGGCCCCGAAGTCTCGGCTTGGGTTGGTATTTTGCTGGGCTTTAAGGCTTAAAGGCCTTTAAGAAGTCAGGATTTCACCAATTAATTCCTTCCCCCTAATACCAGTAGTACAGCACAAGGCGGTGGCTGAAGTTTCAACGATAGGAAACCTATAGGAGAGGTGAGTTGCTGTGATGCATGGATGGCAGAGAAGAGAGAATCCACTGGTGGACTGAAAGGTGGTTGAGGCTCTGAGTCTCTATCTCTCTCTCTCTTTATATATATATATCTATCTATCTCTCTCTCTCTCTATATATATATATATATATGTATCTCTCTCTCTCTCTCTCTATCCCTCTATCTCTATCTGTCTCCATTTTCATCTCGATCTCTATCTATTTCTATCTCTGCCTCTATCCATCCATCTATCTATCTATCCATCCATCCATCCCATCTATCTGAAAGGAAGCGATTATGTGAGACTTCCCTCGGACTGGAACAAAAACATTACATAATTATCCATATATATATATATATACAGATAGACAGATAGAGATAACACATGTGCATGTGCAAATATATGCACTTATACATCGAGAGATTCAATATCGATGTAAATAATATACAGATTGATTGTGCAATCTAGTAACGTGGTAATAGTATGTAATAGTATGTAATAGTATGTAATAGTATGTAATAGTATGTAATAGTATGTAATAGTATGTCATAGTATGTCATAGTATGTAATAGTATGTAATAGTATGTAACAGTATGTAATAGTAATAGTATGTAATAGTATGTAACAGTATGTAATAGTATGTAACAGTATGTAATAGTATGTAACAGTATGTAACAGTATGTAATAGTATGTAATAGTACCTGCTCTGTCCTCCACATGTGTTTGGTCTTCCGCCGGGACATTGGATGCGATTGCGGCACTTGAAGACCTGCAGAGCCTTATCCTTGGTGCTGTAGTAGCCTTCAACAATGGCTGGAACGAAATCTGGACCATTTTTGGCGGTTCCATTCAACAAGTTGTGCTCGCTGGATGAGAAAGGACAGGTCATCCCTTCTGGGCATGCGTTGCAAATGGATTTGTTTCCACCTTCTCCGATGTCGATGCTGCCTCAAGGGGCGGTCATCGCAGCTCTTAGCGTCTTTAAGCCTCTAAACATGATACCTTTCAATAAACTAGCATAGCTATGGGAAATTGTCCATCTATAGATGACAAATCCCTTAAATACAAATGGTGATGTTCAATAGCAAACTGCGAGTTTACCAGAGGGTGTCCTATGAACCCATGGGGCACTAATAAATAAATAAATAATGTTAGTGTAGTTATAAATCTAAACAAATAAATAAATAAACAAATAATTAAATAATAAACAAATAAATAAATTACTTTACTGCGTGTGATCCCCACCATGACATTTATACATTTTCTTACTGGCAAATCTTCTGGCATTCTATCTGACATATCTTCTGACATTCTATTTGGCATTCTATCTGGCATATCTT
>Ga0126342_10020836_pt1 | contig 10988 bp, 7 predicted proteins | sample Cyp1metagenome_FD_92528 | JGI IMG/M metagenome (GOLD analysis project Ga0126342, IMG submission 92528) | Coral microbial communities from Lord Howe Island, Old Settlement Bay, Australia - Cyphastrea 1 metagenome | ecosystem: Host-associated > Invertebrates > Cnidaria > Coral ... | reverse complement strand
CAGCAAGCCAGCAAGCCAGCAAGCCAGCAAGCCAGCAAGCCAGCAAGCAAGCAAGCAAGCAAGGGAGCCAGCGAGCAAGCAAGCCAGCCAGCCAGCAAGCAAGCCAGCCAGGCAGCCAGGCAGCCAGGCAGCCAGCCAGGCAACCAGCAACCAGCAACTGCACCACTGTACCACTGTACCACTAAAAATATAGCTGCCGTGGCGGGTCGGTGGTGATGGTTGGTGCTAGGATACCCAGAATGGGAAAGTGATACGTCTAGATGGCAGTGATCATAAAAAATGTTATACCATGGAAAAAGAACCAAAGTGATGTGAAATTCAAAAATTGCAAAGAAAACCTGCAATTTTGGCGATCCAGGTATGTATTATATACATACATACATATGTACAGGTAGTCATTTAGATACATATTTTGTGGCTATTTATTTGCGCATATCCAACAACAGCAACAACAGCAACAACAAGCATAACAATAAACACAATAACAACAACGATCACAACAGCAAGCATCACAACAACAACCAACACCAACACCAACACCAACACCACCACCAACAACAACAACAACCATCACAACAACCATCACCACAACAACAACAACAACCATCACAACCATCACAACAACAACCATCACAACAACAACAACAACAAACAACAAACAACAAACAACAAACAACAAACAACAAACAACAACAACAACAATCACAACCATCACAACCATCACAACCATCACAACAACAACCATCGCAATGACAAACATCGCAACAACAAACATCACAACAACAAACATCGCAACAACAAACATAACAAAGAAACAACAACAAACATTACAACAACAGACAGCACAACCACAAACATAACAGCAACAAACGTAACAACAACAAATACAACAACATAGAAGGTTCCAGCCCCCAAATCCTACAAATAGCACGCAAACTGAAAGGTTCCTGCGCGCAAATGCGGCAAATAGCATGATAAATAGAAGGTTCCTGCGCCCAAATGCGGCAAATAGCATGCAAAATGAAAAGTTCCAGTGCCAAAATGCTGCAAATAGCATGCAGCATGGAAGGTTCAGCTCCAAAATGCTGCAAATAACACGCAAAATGAAAGGTTCCAGCTCCAAAATGCTGCAAATAGCACGCAGCATGGAAGGGAAGTGGCAGGATACATGCAGGGGAGGGAAAACAGAACAGATCAGGAAACACATTCCCCGGGGCAGGGGGAAAAAAATCCCTGGCGAGATTCAGCACCAAAAAAAATGTGTAAGTGAACACCCCATTGCTGTGATTTGAAGATCAACTATTTGCTCCCATACTTGTCGCTTCACACTCACATCCATGTTTGGCAGCTTAAATCCCAATGTTTGACCTCAGCATCCCCTTTAGTTCCAACACAAGTAGTCACTTCATTTGTTCAACGAAATAATCTTTGGATAGTTGCATACTGCCATATTGGTTACAGTCCACTTTTTCATGCTCAACATATCCCATATCCCATCCAAATTCCATCCAAATTCCCATATCCCAATCATCATAGCTCTGATTTTTGGTGGCAAAAGCTCCACTTTCCATGGTGGATCACCCATTCCGGGACGCTCCTGAGGTAGCCAGCAGCAACAGAACTTGCAGGCAGCCAGGCACCAGCTGAACCAACCCTGGGCCCCTTGGATTTCATGATGTTCATGGGGATTTGCTCAGGGATTGCCCTTCAAAGTCACTAATAGCTATGGGGAATGAGCCGTTTATAGATGATTTAAACCGATAATTATTTACCTATTGAAATGGTGATGATCCAAATATCCGTATGAGTTTACTGGAGGCTAATTGGGTTTGCTATGGGCATTCCACGGGATCAATGGTGATTTAATAGACACTGGATTCTAATGGTGATTAATGGGGATGATAATGGTGAAATATAAAGAATTATGATTGGTTGCATAGTTATTGTAGGTTTTTTACCATCGTCCCAACTAAGGGTTTTACCCGGCCATGAGCTGAGGGTTGGAGTATGTTTTGTTCCCTCAAGAAATGGGTGATTCTCACGGTCCGTGTTAGTCTGGGAGATGCTAATGTATATATGTTTATATGCAAGTATGTACAATCATTACCATTTTATTTTTACATATATATATATATATATCAATTTTGTTGTATACATTCTACATCCAATAATCCAATAAACACAAATCACCTTTGATCAGAATATCCTGTTGATATTCTGTTTTCAAATAGGAGCTATATATATATTAACATATATTATAACATATCATAACCCATAAATAGAGGAACCCAACCAATCACGTTCGCAATCTATCCCCAGGAAAGCGCCAAGTACTCCCTGGACAGACTGCGCTCGCGATTACAGGTTAGTGAGTTGTGAGCGCAGAGATGCCCAGGTCATTTATCCTTTGGTTGTTCTGAGGAGCTCAAAATCATCCAGTTCGTTAGCTGGTTAATGATTGTTGATGATGGTTAATGATGGTTAATGATGGTAGAATATATCTGGTTGGTGGTTTGGAACATGAATTTTATTTTTCCATATATTGGGAATAGTCATCCCAACTGACTAAGATTTTTCAGAGGGGTTGAAACTACCAACCAGGTACCAGTTTTTCAGTATAAAAACGCATGGTATTAGGGTCCATTTCAAGGGACATCCATCTGTGGTTTTGTGCGTAAGGGCAGTCTCTGGGACACGGTGATGCTCACAGAAAGACACGGAAACATCAGGGAGCCTCTTGTTAGGTGGGCGTGGGTCAAAATGAGAGATGGCAAACAGAACCTGCCAATCTCATGAGCATGTTTAAGCCTGTTTTTTTTTTGGGTGGGATGTATTGGCCCCCACCCATCCCTTCAAATGCTTCAAAAATGGCAGTGATTGTCATTACAAAAGCTGAAGATAGCCATTTCTCACTTTTTTGGGCTGGTCCAGGGTTCGCATTCATCAGATTTCATCACGTGCTTGTGATGGGGAATGAAATTGCTGAGCATATCCATGTTTTCTCCACCAAAAGTAGATCATTGCCACCCCTAACCTAAACCTTGAGTAAGCAACTTATTGATCATGTTTATCCAACAAAAAGGGGCACCAATCATCATTTGACATCGACACATGGCACATTTATATATATATATACAATTATATACACACGTGGTTTTTATTACTACTGTTATTAATATTCTTTTTAATATCATCATTATTTTTCTCTGAGAAGCGGCCAAAACATCGTATTTTGTTTCTGTCCTTTGAATGACCCCGCCCTTCCGTTCCGTTGGCCACTGATCCTGGACAAAGCTTCAGCCGGGTGGTCACCAAACAGGGCTGCCATGCGCGCAAGCGGTTGGGGGAAGGTCGTGGCGTTTGAATCAAATATCTAGGGAAACCGTTGGAAATATTAAAATTTTAGGTTTAGGTAACTAATATATTTATATATATTATAGGTTTAGGTAGCAAATATATAGGGGAAGTTTCTTTGGACATGGGAGCTAATGTGGATGGTAAGTATTTTGTGATGAAAACACCTGGTGTGTCGACATGCGTTCGTTCGCTGCCAAGCCGCACGTTGTTCGGCATGACAAACCGATCCATTTCCATCAGATGTGCCAATTGATGCATTAATGATGATACATCAGCCAATTATATAGATACATTAAATGTAACTGACATTCATATTTCACTTAATTCTCAAGATACATCAACCAATTATATATATAATATATATATTCCTAAATTCTCGACGAGCTAGCCAATAACAATCAATCAGATTTAGGGAATCTCACTGATGGATACCGATATAAACATAATTCCACATTCCATCCCAGATCATCCATGGTACTGCTATATATTAGCTGACACAAGGGTGGTAAGGATAGGGTGGTTTGTCCCAAATGTTTAGAGTTGTACCTCAAAATCCGTGTGTTTTTCATCATTGCCCTATCCAATTGGCTATTTGGCGGCATACCCCATTTCCAGACAAACCGCACTATCATGATGTTTCGCTGCTATATCTATCCAGATCCCCATATATACCATTGATTACATCCCCACAAGGTATAGATATCATTGCAGTCACCTTTTCCGAAGAATGACATGTGCCACAGCCAAAGCATGAGTTATGTTTCCACCAGCCAGGGGATGGTCATCCACCACTAAAAGGTGTTAATCTACCCCTCAAAACGAATTCTTAGTGACGGTGGGATGACCATAGGCCAAATACCATCGCCAGACCATGGTACAAGTACCAGATGATACCAGATGCATACTTGCTTACTTGCAGTTCCAGCTATAAGCAAATACATAACCATAGGCCATTGTTACATGCTTGCCGGGGGGCATATCCCAGCTTTTGGAGGTGAACTCACCCAAGTGATACGCACAAAAATAACCCCAACTGCAGCCCCAAGAATTATCTCATATTATATCCACGGATCGCAGAACTATCTATTATCACCATGTAAAATGAACTATCACCATCACCAAGCTTATAGCCACACATATGATTACCATTAGTATTACCCACTATTATTATGGATGACTATTAGTATTACCATTAGTATGGATGACTTCCCCCCCAAAAAAAGGGCCAAACCTTCACAAATTCGCCCGAGGATGGCGCTCCGCTGCGTTGACGCCTCTGAACGTCTCAGACCTCACTTTGTAGCCTGGGGACCTGGAAGACACAAGACACGGGCACTGGGGGTGCCACCAAAGAATTGGATTTTTTAGGGCGCAATGGGTTTTTAACCTTGAAACTTGTTGCTGACCATTTTCATAAACAAGTCTCGGAACTGAAACAAAACCCAGTTTTTTTTGGTGGAATATTCCCAATTATATGTGGGATATAGATGAGTTACCCTCTGGTAAACTAACGTAACTATGGAAAATCACCATTTTTCATGGGAAAACTCACTATAAATGGCCATTTTCAATAGCGTTTTGTATGTTTACCAGAGGGTATAGTTAAAGATTGATGATACTCCAGTTAAAAGCTGGGATGCACATCCAACCAGGGATTTCAAACTCATCAAACTTCCAAACATGGTTCAGGAAACATGACTAACCAGAGGTTAACCATAATTAGTCACTATTAACCATAATTAACCATGATTAACCATCATTAATCATAGTTAACCATTATTAACCATCATTAATCATAATTAACCATTATTAACAATCATTAACCATAATTAACCATTATTAACCTATGATTTTCCCAGAACATGACGCATTTTCACCAACCAAACAACCAGTCCGGTCTAGTCGTGACGGAAGCCACGCGTTTAGTCCTCGTTTGCCGAGGACTTGGTGCGATTTCTGAAGAGCTTGGTGGGTGACCCTGGCTTTGCCTCCGGAGTGCTAGGATGGAAATGGTGAAGCATGACCATCCATGACCCAGACATGCGATTTCATCAGTGGAAAATCTGCCATAAAACAGCTTTGATATGCTTAAACCTCATTAAACCTCCATTTATACTATGATATGATATTTTATATATGTCCCAGATGTTCTTCCATGACTTTAGCGAACGAAAGCTCCACGGCCGCAGGGATCTTCCAGCCATGTACCAGGAGGGTATGATCCAAGGTTGGACCCAAAACAATCACAGTTGGTAGTTGGTAGCAAGAAAACAACCAGCATCATCAACATTTTAGCGGATTTGAACATCCAAAACTGAGAATTACTTGGTTAGAATTATAGATAATTCAGGGATCTAGCCAGCAGTCAATGGGGATTTTCAAGATTTTCAACAGGATTTCGGGAAGAATGGGGAGTTCCCCGGCGAACATAGGGAATTTTTCAACAGCAAACATTGGGACTTTCACCTTGAAACATGACGCTGTCGCTAGAGACCATGCAGACCTCAAGAGGAGTTGCGGTTACATCAACAGCAAACAATGAATTACGCAACGGCCAATAGGACTATAACTTACCAAAAAAGAAAACGAGAAGAGTAGGTGATAATAGGACATTAACTTATATTAACTTACCAATAGGTGATAGAATCTCCACCAGTAGTGATGTGTATCGCCATCTTCTTCGCCTCGTTTTTTGCTGGTTTGATCCCCATCTTTGCTGCTTTTGCCGCGTAGTCTCAGGCGGGACGTTTTCCCAAGACCGAGTTCGCCGTGGCCATGGCCACCATGGCCACCATGGCACCGGCGGTGCCGGGGCAGGTGGGGCAGGTGGGTTGGTGGGTTCTGGGGTGCCCAAGTTATTCTGTAATTTCATATGTGACTTCACATTGGTAAAAGATAAACATGTTTTTTTAGAAATTGAGATTATCGAAACACCAATCTTAAAGGATGGCAGTCATTTTTACATGGAACTACATTGATTAATCGATGTTGTTACCTGTTTTATAAACATTTAGTTATACGTATATAATATATTAATATTTATATATATATGTATGCATATCACATATTTTTATAAATTTGTTACACTTTGTTTGACATTCTTTCGACCGTGTTTTCAACATTTGACATCGTAGGGTCATGCTTTTGCAGCCCAAAAAAGAGAGCTGAACTCCTCCAGGTGATGTCAAGCAGGTGCGGCGACCGAGTTTTTATTGGGGATATCATGGGGATATAACTTGGAATATTACCCTCTGGTAATTTAACATAGCTATTGAAAATTGCCATTTATAGTGGATTTTCCCATGAACAATGGTGATGTTCTATAGTTATGTTAGTTTACCAGAGGGTAATGGACAATTAATTGAATATAACTTGTATATATTATCAGTTATATATCTATGAAATACTGACAACGACCGATATGTGGTATATGTAACTTGTAATATTAATGGTATGGTATATGTAACTATGAACAGGTGTATATATATATTATATGTTTCATGATATATAGCTGGTACATAACTATACTATAATATTGATGAAATATGAATGGAATATAACTTGTGCAATATATCCTTTATAGAACTATTATTGATGAATGACCAGTGTTCCTTTTTATTCCATCCCCTTAACATTAAACACCCCTTTTTTGTGGTCAAAAAAAATGTGGAAAATCCCACAAAACCATGGTTTCAAAGGATATGTTTAATATGAACGGGGGAAGGGATATATTGGGATATCAAGCAATATTATTTGGATGACTTATAGGATAGTTAACTACTGCTAATTAACAATTAATAGTGATTGATTGTGGCTAATTGTGATGATTGATGATTAATGGGATGATTAATGGAATGGTCATTGATCTGGATGAATTTGATCGTGACCTCACGTCGTGACTGGAATCTGGAATGATGGTGAATGGATTGGGGGAATCATCCCCTAGAAAGCTGGCCGTGATGGATAACAGCTATTTTCAGGTTAGTGACGGTTAGTGAGTTATTATTGTCTGGTTGGTGGTTTCAAACATTTGGATTATGTCCCATAATATATGGGATGTCATCCTTCCCATTGACTCATATGTTCCAAGATGGTTTTTAAACCACCAAGCAGTAATTCACCCAGCAGAATCATAAATATCCATTCCGAAGAGTCTACCCTCTCGTAATTTAACATAGCTATTGAAAATGGCCATAGAAATAGTTGATTTTCCCATCAAAAATGGTGGATCTTTCCATAGTTATGTGACAGTTTACCAGAGGTTATGGGAAACTGATGATAATCCATCTTAATTCACCGGGGAGTCTCCAGCCCAGTGCTGGGATGATATCGCTGATATCGAGTAATTCATATGGGATGATCGTTGGATTTTTTCATGGATGTAGGATACCAGAGGACTAACATAACTATGGAAAGATCCACCATTTTTCATGGGAAAAACCACTATTTCTATGGCAAGTTTCAATAGCTTTTTGTATGTTTACCAGAGGATAACTATAGTTTTTTATTTTTACCATCCCTAGAGGTTTTCATGAAATTGGGTGTACCTCGTTTGAAAAGGACCCCTATGACTGGGATGATTGAAAAGGACCGACTGTGGATGTTTTTTTTGGGGTGGTTCATTGTTGGGTTTACCAAAAAAACGGTAAATCGTGCCCCAAAAAAATTAAAAGATAGAGTGAATTGTTTCACAAAAATCAGATATTTCAGCAAGAAATGGTGCACTCGTCGATTTGGTTGGAGGTTGAAGAAACCCAATAATAGACCATCCTCAAAATTCACTAGTCACTATTTGAACCATTTCCCACATGGTGCTTTGCCAACTGGCTTCCATCCAGGGTATTATACGCCCAGGGCGCCTGCCACCCCGATGTCCGGCAGGATAGCCACAAGGCCATTATTTTTGGGGGCCTGGTGGGTTCATATGGGGATAGTAACCATATGGACGGCAGAAAACTATATGCTGAATATCACTCAATAATATTCAATATCCCTATCTATTGATAGGAGACTAAATTGGGGATAGAAGATAGTCCCCCTATTGTTTTACAGGCCAACTTCTATAGTATAGGCACAATAGCCAAGATGGTGTTCATCTGGATGGGATGATGATCTACATCTAGAGTTGAGGAATGGTGAGTAAGTGGATTAATTCATGTTAATATATATATATATACATATGATATAGATTTATATAGATTTGATATAGTTTCTTGGCTTTGGATGGGACTTAGCTACTTGGCATTCAGGAGCTTCCTGAAACTTCAGACGGCAAGTTCCGTTGACTTCCAGCCATTTTTGAAAGCTGGGCTCTATAATATATATATATATATATATACACACAATATTTTTCTCTATTATATATATTTATATATCATATTTATATTTATATATTTATATACAAATAATTGTTATTATTATTTGTTATTACTATTATTGCTGTTTCTATCATTATTGTTGTTTTCAAATTATATACAGCGTATATATATATATAGATACCTGTGTGTGTGTATGTGAATAAGTCACCATTTGTACGCACAGAACCGGACGTTCGCCCGGAGCCTGTGTTTTCTCGCACGAAACAGCCCTTCTTTTCCACGGACCCCCACGAAGTCTGCGAAGGGTTGTTGCCGCAAATTGTTGTGAAACGAGCCATGAAGCAAATTTTGTGTCGTACGCATGCGAGGGGCCACACCCAGTGTACCGTCCATCCCTGCAAGGCGGTTTGAAACGTGGATGAAACATGTGTTAAAACCCGTGGAAAAATGAGATATATTACGTCATCATGGGCGAACGTTACAGTAGGTTCTGTGGGCATTTGTAGATCGTTTTCCTATGGAACCTTTTCCATATCTATCTTCTCTCCTTGCTACCGCCCGGTTCGACTCGCCCAACTGGAGGCAGTTCGAGCCCAGGCTTTGCCAGCGGTGACCCCAGGGGCCAGCCAGCTGACCTTGGCTTACGACTCAAATGGTGACCAGCCATGGGTTGATATCAGCCACATCAACATGCATTTCATTTGTTTGTATGCCAGTGCGTTAGCATGTGACATTTTGGACATTGGCAGGTTTGAGCTCTCCATATACTCTTCGGACAGTCGTTACGGATACATTAATTTAATTGTATCTAGTATCACACAGTTATTTTTGGTCAAACAGTTTTATTGGCAGGACTTTTTCTCTTCTCTACTTGTCGCGACAGGAAGTCGCAATGTGGAACACTTGGAACCTGGAAGGGGTCAAGGTGATGGATAGTTTAAACTAGTGAAAAATGGCATAATATGGCAATAATTTGCAATAATTTAGCAATAGTTTAATGTTGTTTTTTGTTCATTAACTATTGCTAAATTATTCAAAGAATTCCCAACCCAAGGTTTTTGGATCATTTCTTGAATGATTTTCGTTCCTTTTAGTTGGTTTCTGTTAGGCATCTCTGTCGTTCGCCGGGCGTTCTCAGCTCCGCTGAAGCTCAGCCGTGTTTGGTTCAAGCTACGCCGACGGCCGCCCGGCTCCTTACTTGAAGGACAGGTGGTAGCCGTCATCAACACGTTTTGAGGTTTGTAAGCCTCCCAGAGTGTTGATACCGTTGGTATATGTTGGTATAGTTTTATGATGTTTTATGATTCACACATCATATTTCAATATATTTCATCAAAGCATTTTTCTCTACTAAACCCAACCAATCCCAACCATTCACACCATTTGTACATCCATATGTTTACTCAGCCATTTCCAGGAGCATGGACCGGTCGGCGCTGAACAAAGCCACCAGTGCGGATGACACGCCCACGCCGGGCTATTTGTACACCGAGATGCTTGGTAGAAACGATCAAGAAATATAAGAAATGCTGGGAATGGTGGGCCCTGAAAATATCTGAAAGTCTTCCAAGGGAATGGATGGGTGTATAGTTGGCCCATGTTGGCCCTGAAAATCGACCAAACTTGGTGCTGAATTTACTAAACATAGGAAATGTGAGTTCCCAAGGCGCCCAGTTCCCAAATCCACCACCAGCAGCGCGTTCCTCGCCGAGGATAGCACAGTCCACCTTTGCGGACTTGAATGCGTGTCAGCAATTGGCTGATTACCTCATCAAAAAGCCCCTCGCTCCGAGGATCTGGACCATTTTGTAGGATCCAAGCTGTTGTTCATGTATTTATGTATATGTATTTGTGTATATGTTTAACCATGTTTAAGCCTACGGGTTGAAAACCGTCCGAGCGTTTTAGGCATTTTTTTATATGTTCCTTGGGGTGGGGTGGGTGGGGTAATAACGTTCACGTACTTGCGCACTCCCATGATGTTACGCCACGGCACGTTCACTTGCACGTGCGCACATTCGGCAAAAAAAACGTTGAAGATGTGTCACGTCACGCAGGGGTGGGGTGGGGTGGGGCAATAACGTTCACGTACTTGCGCACTCCCATCGACTCGTGCTGGCGTATGATCAAAGCCAGAGTTCCCGATCAGTTGACATCTTGCCCAGAAAACGAACAAAAATTGAATGACCTCATTTGGACGTACGTTAGCACATGGCAGTGGCGATGGGAGGCAAATGTAGTTGGAAAAGCCCTGTTGGAGAAAACAGGTGCGTACTTAGCGAAGATGTAGAGATCACCGGAAAAAATGGCTGT
>Ga0126342_10020835_pt1 | contig 10988 bp, 11 predicted proteins | sample Cyp1metagenome_FD_92528 | JGI IMG/M metagenome (GOLD analysis project Ga0126342, IMG submission 92528) | Coral microbial communities from Lord Howe Island, Old Settlement Bay, Australia - Cyphastrea 1 metagenome | ecosystem: Host-associated > Invertebrates > Cnidaria > Coral ... | reverse complement strand
GACATCTCAACTTCCAAAAGTGGTCCGGAGCTGAGGTGCTTTGTACATTTTGACTTGGAAATGTGCTTCGCGCCACAACGGCGTGCACTTTTTCGACATCTCAACTTCCAAAAGTGGTCCGGAACTGTGGTGTTTTGTACATTTTGACTTGGAAATGTGCTTCGCACCACAACGGCCTGCAATTCTTCATCTCATCTGGCCAGCTGCCTCCGCACCCGCCGCTTTAGCGAGTCTACTTTTCGACCCTCTGGAGCCACAAATCATTGGAAAAACACAGTGTTTCGCGACTTTCCTATATACCTTTTCGCGCACCTGCGTCTTGTTTCTTCTGACTCTTTCTCTTCTCTGATCTTCTCTCTTCTGCTCTTCTCTTTTCTTCCGCTCCACCTCTGCTTTTCATCTGTCCATATTGTCGGAAGTTCGACTTCTAAACATCCTTCGATAAGTGCATATATATATATATATATATATATTATGTATGTATGCACGTCTAAATAGACATACAGCCAACAACTATTGATGAAGATACCAACCAGATTCTTGGAAAGTTGTTCCACAATGAACAAGTTTCTCCTGGTACAAACCCTGACGTGCTTTCAAAATCCGTACGGTTGATACATGTTAAGTTCTTTGCAGGCACCATAAAAAGGTGAATTTCGTTCGCAAAAGTCTGAGGATACTTGGGATTTTTGTTCTAAAACCTAGGTTTCAGACCCCTTTTCATCACAATTCACCCAACATACCAACATTTTTGATGTGAAAAGGTTCCCCATTGGCACTGAGTTCAGGTTCCTTGTTGGAAGCTTGGCAATCGATTGTTGGGGGGCCCAGATTCCGGACCGGCCTTGGGCGACGGGCTCCAGCCGCTGAGGAAACAACTTTTTCGCTTTTGAAATGACAAGAATTGAGACATAGAAAGTTTCGATATCCATTAAGATAGGTTTCCAAAAGGAATGAAGATCTCTTACTGAGACATTGATGATAGGTTATTTGCAGTAAGAGACATATCATGAAGCCATGTAACTATGCAAGCTATTTTCTTTCATGATTTCCTACCGGTATATAGAAACCGCGAAAAAGATGCGGAAAAGTTGAGCACCTGGAAAATATGGATAAAACATGATACACCACCATCAATGCCATCCCGGGGGTTGCTATATATTTCTGGGCAGCACGTTTTTGGAGACAAAGCACACGAACATGTGATCGAAGACCTTCGATGCCCTGCAAGAATGAATTCTTGCTGACACATGTTGTTTGGTCCTCGAAAGGGTGAAAATGCCAAACATCTTGGGCAAGGCACTCATCGAGAGTCTATTTTTTAGTTCCCCAAACAGTGTGTCCACACTGAGGGGCTCTTACGGTAGGTGTTAAGGCCCGGTGTTCAATCGAGGTGGTATCGGAAGCGTCCGGCATTTTCCCTGTGAATTTCTGCACAAAATGCCTCTTGTGAAATGTTCGTGTACATTTCGACTGCGCAGGCTCGCACAAAGTGTGCTTCCCGGTCTTGGGATCGGTCTTCCTCCTCAACATCATCCTCCTCAACATCATCATCATCTTCCTCCTCCTCCTCTTCAACATCCACATCCACATCCACATCTACATCCACATCCCCGTCCACATCCACATCCACATCCACATGCACATGCACATGCACATGCACATGCACATCATCATCATCATCATCGTCATCATCATCATCATCACCATCACCATCACCATCACCATCACCATCACCATCACCACCCTTATCGTCACCCTCATCGTCATCGTCATCATCATCAGCAGCATCATCATCAACAACACCACCATCATCATCATCATCAACATCATCAGCAACATTAACACCATCATCAACATTATAGTACATGATCTTTTTGCTCCCCCCACACTGTTTGGGGTCTCTTACCAGGATAATTCTGTGGCTGCTTCATCGTTGAGCCGTGCCCCGGTGACCACTACCTAACGCTTCAGCCGGACCTGCATGTGGGGATGTTCAAAATGCTCACAAACTCAGAACTCCCAATATCTAGTAAATACCCGCAATATAGCTAGATTAACAAACATTATCAATATCTATATACACATAACTCCGAATATCCATTATTAACTCCTAATTAACTCCTAATATCTGTGTTTGAACTTCAGTACCTTGTCATGCGGGCGCAATCCAAGGCCTCCAAAACCAGATCTGGGATGATTTCCCAACCGTTCCCATGTTTTTTCACGGGTATGAGGCTAAGTTTCCTCAGAGAGAAGGCGGTTTCACACATCAAAAAGGCCCGTTGTGGGATGAAATTGAACATGATTGAACATCACTGTCATTGTGGAAAATGCGGGGTTTTCACCATGTGTTTTCACCATGTGTTTTCGATCCAGACATGGGCCTGGACATCCTTGAACCACTTGTGGAAGAACAGTCACCAGGGTGGACCATGTACAGATTATATGATCAGAACATCGAACGGAACACACAAAATCATGGGGGATTTGGCAAAACAAAAAGGCGGCTGTGGTCAACAATCATGTTATGTGCAACTTGACTGGTTCGTGGTTCTTGTACAGCTTTACAAAAACTACTCCGCACTTGATATCATCCAAGAAAAAGGGATGATTGTGGCACCAAGTAGAATTGAACGCAGCAACCAATGCCCTTTTTTTTGTTTGCTCAACACTCAAACATGGCCGCCAAACGACCAGCCATGGTTCTGGCCCCGCCAGGTCAATAAAAAGAAGTATACAGTTCTGCTGGCATGGTTTCGATCAAGACGGGGGGAGGTTCACCTGTTTTGACCTTTTTTAGAGGCTGGTCTTAGGATCTGAAACTATCCATGTGGGAGCTGGAAAAAATGACCCATAGCCACTTTGTGTTGACCCAAACTGGGAAACCCACTAGTTTCCCAGTAGAGTCGTTTCCCCATTGCTGTACTCGTACCGTCCACGTGGTTTTATCCACTACCAAGAATCAATAGTCTTTTAAGAATACCAACGACCAACAGATGGATATATCGGTGGAGCATTCTGTATTACAAAAAAAGGCTGGCCAGTGAATCTGTGGGTATGAGATAGGCTTAGATGTTAACCGATTTTCCGATATGAAACACTGCAGATAGCTCTACGTTTGGTTCATCTTACAGAGATGATGGTAACACTTCCCATTTTGGTGCCTAGATTCTCAAGGTTAGTGACAGTCATGATACCATGCTCAGGATGATTGGGGGTTTTCCATTATCCACTGGGCACCTAGCTTTGCTTTCATGCATTTCTAAGGCTACCCCCAAAGCCATCCCCCCTGACAATGGGAGTTTAATTAGCCACCAGAAGGGTTGATGGGGGTCCACAGCCCCTTCACAGGGCCTTATTTGAGCTTTGTCTGAAAATAGGATACAAAATCTCCGCAAGGTTCATCACGTTTCCTTTCCAAGTTGCGCATAACTGTTGGGTGTACACCCTACAAAATGGGACCCTGGCTGTTTCGGGGATACCTGGCTGCAGCCCCTTCGAGATTGCACCGTGAAGGTGAAGGCACAGGTGCTTTGCAACGGTCTCGTTTGTGAGATCAAAATACGGGTGCGCCCAGTGATGGGTTGACGCAACGGTGCCGGGATGAGTTGTGCCAAGGGGCGAAAATGATCACGCTTAATCGCTGATTTTCGAAGGTCCCACCAAGGAAGCGGGTACGAAAAATTACTGAATATGTTGGTGGTTTGGAACATTTTTTATTTTTCCATATATTGGGAATAATCATCCCAACTGACTTTCATATTTTTCGGAGGGGTTGAAACCACCAACCAGCTGAATATGCTTCAGATGGCTTGAATGTGTTCGAGTTCCCAGCAAAAAAACGAGTTGAGTTCGTCTAAAGACAGGGTCCCCCGTAAGATCCCAGCGGTAATATCGTCTTCACCAACGTTCTTTATTAAAGGTACCATGAAATTTCCGGCTCTTTGGAAAACCCCAGATGCTTTTCATATGTTCAATCAAGAACCTGGGTTTTTCGTGTTATCACCTCCCTCCTGGGCTTCATATGTTAGGCCAGCCCACTCCGGCCCCTTCGTCAGGCTTATCGCTCAGCCAAAGAGATAGCGGTGGTCGTGCATCGACTTGGAGGCATGGACTTAGAACCAATGTGAGCTATTAAAGAAATACCAGTGCTAGTTCGTTATTGGGGGTTGCACTATCACTATCTAAATTATTGGGGATTATGATCACCCATAATAGCGGTACCCATTAACCTGCCAGTATAATTCATGGCTCATGTGGCATTTTTGGAGGTTCCCAGAATGGGTCCCAACTTTAAGAAACCTCCGTATGGAGATATCATGAGAATTTCATGAGATATCTTGACCACAAAAGAGCTGTTTAAATAGCAACAACAGACAACAGGGGTATTCAACCAAAATGGGAGATTAAAAAAGGGAATTTAGAATGGGTATATGATATATGTATATAAATGTATATAATACATATAAAGAAATTGTAGTATGAATCAAAAAACAAACATGAAGGTTCTAGTCACAAAATGTTCACGCAGGACAGGATTCAGGATGCAACATCATCCTTTAGCCACAACAAGACCTCAACGACGAAGTCGATAGCAGGATACAAGACGCTGAGGCTTGAGCAATTCCTAATGTGACAACCTACTGTGGATGGTCGCGAAATCCTGCACCAGTTGATGGTGGTTTATCCCATTCTTCAATAGGGTTTCAACCATCCAAGGTGGTGCAGGATTTCGCAACCATCCACAGTAGGATTTTGCCCAGCTCCAGATCATAGCAGGCGATAGCATCGCTTTCAACGCGTTGCCGCCTGGCCAAGAAGATTCCATGGATCCAATTTGATGTGGCAAAAATTTGCATTGTCTTCCTTAGGCATCTTAGGCATATGTTTTTCATACGATTTTTCTTTATTTCATTTTTTTAGAAGCCTTCGTTTCTTGGTGAAACCTGTTATTATCTTTGTTGAAACTCCAATGTTTAGTTGAATCTCCAATGTTTGGTGGATTTGAGCCCTACACTTTGTTGCGGAAACCCGCATTCTTTGTTTTTTGGTGCTGATATCCCCAATTTGGTGGTTAAATGTTGCTATAACATGTTACAACAATAGGGTCCCCCTACAATCCATTGGTTGATCATCATGTTCCCAAGTGAACATGGCAGGAAAATGGGCGTAGCGATGCATAGCCAATTTTCGAACCATGACGTTTGTTGGTGGTTTGGAACCATGGAATTTTGAATGACTTTCCATTCAGTTGGGAATGTCATCACCCCAACTGACGAACTCCATCATTTTTCAGAGGGGTAGGCAACCAGATGACGTTTGTTGGTTGAAGTGGAATTTCGTAGGGTACCAGGTTGACATAGGTTGACTATGTTGACTGTCCGCCGAGGTTCCGACTGCTGAAGCAGGACTTGACCACTGGATTGCCATTGGAACTGAAGGTGGAGCTGTCAATCAGGGCTGTTTACTCAAGTCTATTCTGTACGTCGATCTATAGTGTAGACAGTATAGATGTATGAATTGTATGAATTGTATGATGTATGCGTGCTCAGATATTCTAACATTATATTCAGAGTATAGTCATACACATCCCCAAGCTACCTCTCTTCATCTTGACTTACCATATTTAGATACGTAGGTCTTAGTGTTTGTCATTATCTTGACCCTCCGGATGAAGTGATGCAAGTCAAACAACATATTTTCAATTGACACATTTTGTGCAAATAACTCCGAAGACATGCTGTCTATTCATTAATGTGCAGCTACATAGTATATATATAATCGCAAATAACCAGCATTAACTAACCATTTCTTCACCATATATAATATACACATTTAGAACGCTTCCCTATTTCATGTACGTCGACTGACCTTATTGGATACCTTATTGGATAGGGGGATGACCATGATGACCAGGCAGAGGCCGACGTTTCACCGTGTTCACCCGAGATTCCAAGCGAGGTGCGGTGGTGTCACGTATATTTTCCCCCCTGGCTAATTCCCAGTGCCATAAACGCTAATATGGATGTGGGTCAAAATGGAAGACCGTTAAGGGGACCACAGATGTGAATGTCTAGTTTAGTATTAACCATCCATAATTTTGGGGTACCTAATTTTGACCCATCCCCATATAAACGCACCATCCGCCAGTCATCAGCATTTTTCGGTTGGTATAAACTTCATTACCATTCCCAGTCATGGCTGGTAAACATGGTATTGTTTTAGCCACAGAAAAATGTTTTTTCCAATGGTTTTTCAACCCTAGAACTGGGATGATTGATGATGATTGGTTGGGATGGCTTGAGACCACCAACAAATTGATTATGATTATCATAGACATAGATTCTCAAGTTTGCAGCATTATGTTTCCACAAACATATCGACATTCAGACATTCAGAGCATTTCAGAGCAACACCTGGGTCTTCAGGCGTTTTGTTGAAACCCGTTTCTATGAGGAGTTAAATCAATTCCGGTCTTGGTCTGGTGAAATACCCTTCGCTAATTAACCTGGCATTGTTTCAAATCCACCATTTATGGATGATTTTCTCATTAAATCCTCCATTTATTATAGGGGATTTCACATTGCCACGTTTGATTACCGGAGGGTACATGTTTCTTTTTTTTACTTTGGAGTCAGGATGGTCATGATGTTGCCATGGAGTCTGGAGTTCCGATCACCTGACACGAAAAGTCAAACGATGGGCCTTTGTAACGGACACATCATTTCCATTTCACTTCAGGATATTTCAGATTTACGGATCATCATCTCGCTGCATAATTCCAATCTCGGCCCCCATTGCATAAACCCCTGGTCTTGTCGAACAAAAAGGGGGGGATAAAACATGGAAATTACATCAAGTTGCAGCAATTTCTTCAACCAGCCATACAATACAATTCTCCGCAGGTGCTTGAGATTGCCCACACTGCCGTTCGACACGGACCGGCCGCGGGGAGCCGTGTCGGGAGGACTGGATCAGGCTGTCCAGCAAACTAACATAGCTATGGATAATTGGCCCATTTGTACAACACGTGCATATATACATACGTATAGAAATAGAATATAGATATAGATATATATTATTTCCAAAATCAAAATATTAAACCTGGTGATTTTCCATACGTTTCTATTAGATTATTGAGAGATTTGTCGTGGTTTCAATATGTTTCAATGGGGTTTTGGGGCTCTGGGTTCCCAGGATTTTGCCTTTGATTTCACCAAGAAAATGGTGCCGTTTTCCTGGGCCATGGGATTCGGGGTTGCTGCTCAGTTAGTTAACCCACATTGTCGTTGACGAACTATAGTTGACTCACTATAATTCATTTACCAACTATAGTTATAGCTATCCCAGTTATAATTCATTTATCAACTATAGTTGACTAGCTCCATGGTCGCCCATCTCTCAGTACTTCATTGTCCAGGCCCGGTTGAGTTGCTCTCAAGGTCGTTCCGAGTGAGGACGCCTTTTTGGAACCGATCATTGATGCTGTTGGGGGCCCAAGGAGGGATGGTGGTGATTCCGAGCGAAAAAGACTCTGATACCAATGTGATAACGATAAGATATATATATATATAATATACTGGTTGGTGGTTTGGAACATTTTTATTTTCCATATAATATGGGTTAATCCTTCCCATTGACTTTCATATTTTTCAAGATGGTTAAAACCACCAACCAGTATATCATAATATGGGGATTTAACGATTCAACCTTTTGTTACATCATTAAACATTATGATTTTTCACCAGCAGCAAAGGGCTTTTTTAGCAGTAGAGCCAAACCAATGATCTATAGTTCATATCCCATAGGATCCATGTATGCTATATATGGTAACATGGATCCCATCAATATACCCCAGTCATGTTAGCATATATACCAGCACCATGGATCCTATGGGTATTCAAACATGTTCTACTGTAATTCTCTGCAACCATGGGATGATGGCCACAGACCATCCCCAGAGATCCGTCATCCGTCCCTTTGCTACGAGACAAAATTCATTGAAGCAGAAAGGTGTTGGTTGGATGCATCAATTACCCTATGGTAAATAAACGTAGACCCTGAAAATGACCAATTTTTAGTGGAAACTAATCTTCCAACCCCTATCTGCCAGGGTCTATGTTAATTTACTGGAGGGTACCAGTTGTGATGTACCTTTGCTAATTTGGACCCCGTGACCATGATTGTTTTCACATGTTTTCCACCACTCCTCAAATGATGAAAAATGGCTTGCGAAAATGAGGCTCACAATGCCGACGACACCCAAGCACAGGCAGGAGAAAATCATTGATATTCTGATATTCCATGGCATCCATGTTGCTTCATAACCCTGGATAGGAACTTCCCCTTTCGTTGGCTTATTCCCGGGGATGATCGTGATGTCTCGTGGGGTCACAACTGGGCGGCGACCGGGCTGAACTATGAATCATAATTCTGGGACGGGCGAATTGATAAATTCACATATTTACAATTTTGTGAACTAATTTACCATTTTGATAAATTCCAAAATTGAACTAATTGATAAATTCCATTTTGCTCCTGTTCACATATAAAAACCTTCTTGCTGCGCAAGACTAAGCAAGACATTGCTGCTTTTCGGATCACAAAGGGAGGCTAAGAAATTTTATTTTGGTGCACCTGGAGATGGGCAATGATTTCAAGCGATTTCAACCTGGGTCCCGGGGTCAACATAATTTTCTGACATGCCCCTCGAACCAAGGGAGTCTAGCCATTTCATGACATCCACCATCCGCCCATTCGCAAAGGGCCATGCAGATCAATGTGTGCTCTAGCTACTCAGTTTAAGGACTGATTGAATGGATTGCACCCTGGTACGTTTACTACCTGCATCATACGGTAATCTTATGTAATATTACGCAATATAGTCCTAGTCGTGTACGTATATAATCCCTTTTGTAGACGGCTGTTTCTTCAAATTGGGGTACCCCATAAAAATCATATGTCTTTCCCCATCAATGACCAATGACCTTGACGACCAATCAACAACCCCCCGATTGGATAACTGGAGAGTGGAGGCAGAAGCCGCAGCCTCCCTGGCAGCTGCAGCCGAGGACTTCACCCTCTAAGGATCATAGAGTTCCAGTTGTAGTGGTCATATGTTATAGATTGTGATCATGTTAGATTATATATTTTAACATTAAGATATATATATATATATTATAACCATTGTCATATGGATATCATGTTAAGTCATATTAGATAATATATGATAATATAATATATATATATATAGATTGAACTTGAGATGTTTATTTTTTGGTGTGGAATTTGGAACATCATTTGGGCCCATCACTAGCGTGTGTCTGAAAATGATGATAATGTTGTATAGCCCAAAGATGGCAATGTGAATGGGGACAATGATGATCAATTCAATGATAACCCATGAAAATTTGAGGGCATCCGGGCATCCGGGCATCCGATGTTCGGAAGCTGGTCATGGAACCTGGTGGTCACGGTCCAGGACACCGGCACTGTGATACAGCTCTGCAATGAGAAAGCACAAAAGGCCATTGAGAAACTGCTCAAGGTGCCAGAAAGGGTGAGGTTTCCACTGGATTCCAAGGGGCAAAACTTGGAAGATATTGATACATCCTGGAAGATATTGATGATAACAACCTCCAGAAAGACGGAACAGTAAGATTTCTCACGAGTCCACATCTACGAAAATGTGGTGATACTGGCTCCTCATCTAGTTGGGGCTACTACAGTATATGATTCATCATGACTGGTTGGTGGTTTGGAACATGAATTCTATGACTTTCCATTCAGTTGGGAATGTCATCATCCCAACTGACGATTCGTCTATCATTTTTCAGAGGGATAGGTTGAAACCACCAACCAGATATGGGTTAACGACTATCCCATGATTATCCCATGATTATCCCATAGTATATAACTAACACACATGAATTTTGTTGGGGATTTGACAACAGCATCGCCCAACCTGGAGGTCGTCAGAGTCAAACTGATGAAAAATGCTGTTCTGGCTGAGCAGTGACAACTAGTTATCCGTAGTTGATACCCTCTGGTAAACGTTTACATAGCTATTGACAATGGCCATTTATAGTGGATTTACCCATTTAAAATGGTGATTTTCCATAGTTACGTTAGTTTACCAGAGGGTAGGTTAGTAAAGGATAGTAAAGGGCAGGGCGGGTGTTCTACTCGCTCAATATCTGATTATCACCGTCCAACTGAGAGTCTGCAACCAGCAAAACAGAACAACGTTGTGACATTGAACCCCCAGCCCCATGTCCAGCTTAGTATTACTTTGAAAGAATCTGACTGTATAGTTAGAGTCAAAACTGACACCAGGACTACTAAAATCGATTATTTCTCCCTCGTTTTCGAAGACGGGTACATGTCCAGGTCAACTGCTTTGAGGTTTCCTGTCAAGTGGAAAGCTCAGATCGATCAGTTTGTTGTCACTGAATTCGGATCCGGTCAGAGAAGGACTCGTTGATCCATGTTTGCCCCGCAGTTTGTCATGTATTCATATCTAACAACGAATGTGTAGTTGTGAATATAGAATCCCCTTGATTCATCAACCCCCACACAGGAACATGTTTGGGCAATACTAAAATGGGTTGATCCCCCTTGATTAATCAACGCGGGGGGGAATCAACCGATCAATCAACCTCCACATGCAGTCACATACTTTGAACACCACTCCTTCAAAGTCCCACACAGCGCTTCGACTCAGACAAACTCCCGACAGAGATTCCACCAGCCTTTTTGTGACTTTTCCGTTATAGGCTTGTGACTTTGCAGTGACAGGCTTGTGACTTTTCCGTCACAGGCTTGTGACTTTTCCGTTATAGGCTTGTGACTTTGCAGTGACAGGCTTGTGACTTTGCAGTGACAGGCTTGTGACTTTTCCGTCACAGGCTTGTGACTTTTCCGTTATAGGCTTGTGACTTTGCAGTGACAGGCTTGTGACTTTTCCGTCACAGGCTTGTGACTTT
>Ga0126342_10020834_pt1 | contig 10989 bp, 8 predicted proteins | sample Cyp1metagenome_FD_92528 | JGI IMG/M metagenome (GOLD analysis project Ga0126342, IMG submission 92528) | Coral microbial communities from Lord Howe Island, Old Settlement Bay, Australia - Cyphastrea 1 metagenome | ecosystem: Host-associated > Invertebrates > Cnidaria > Coral ... | reverse complement strand
TGTATATATGTGTATATATGTGTATATATGTGTATATATGTGTATATATGTGTATATATGTGTATATATGTGTATATATGTGTATATATGTGTATATATGTGTATATATGTATATATGTATATTTTAAACTCCCTCTCTCTCTATATATATAATTATATATATTATAAAATCATATAAATTTATCTATCAATCTCTATCTACGCCAGAAATGGGTATGAATGGATACTCATGCAACCAATGCAGAATCCAGCCCAGCAGGCCAGCACTCTGAAACTCTGGTTTGTTGAAAAACCAAACTCAACTGGGAGATAGTGAGATATGGCTACAGTTTCCAACAGTCATTTCATTTGAATCATTGCATCATTCGATTCTCTGGATTCGTTTGAGCGAAAATCTCAATGAACATACAACATATATACAGTTGAAGGATGTTAAAACCATGGAACATCGGCAAAAAATGGAACATACATACGCTCACCAACCATATTTTCGATGATCTTCCATTATTTTTCCAGAATGCTCCATCTTTTCCATAGGTGTCCGTAGATTTCCCATTATTTTACATGATTTTAACGAATTTCAAAACTCCATAACTGTCGGCCTTGGGATACAGCTGCTCATCGCCACCCCAAAGCTGCAGGACCTCCTCGACGAGACGCTCCCGTTCCTGGGGAGTTAAGCGAAATTTACCGCCAGAAATAGTGATTTAACCATGGGCCTGCCAGCGTGTCTGATTGGAAGGTGCTGTTCCTGTTCTGTTCTTGGTTTGTACTTTGTACTTGTTCCTTTGTTCTCTTGCTACGCGTTTTTTCTTCGTCTGAATACTACTACTACTACTACTACTACTCCTCCTCCTCCTCCTACTCCTGCTGCCAGTGCCACTGCCACTGCGCTGCTCCTGCTGCTCCTGCTACTACTACTATTGGTGCTACCCCTACTGCTGTACTCCTTCCTTCTTCCACAAGTACTAAACCCTACAGCACTACAGTCGTCTACCGGTGCCAGTAATACCGCACAAGGCGGTGGCGGGAGTTTCGAAGATAGGACGCTATAGAAGAGGTAAGTTGTTGCGATGCATGGAGGGCAGAGCGAATCCACTGATGGACAGAAAGGTGGTTGGAGCTGTGTTTTTTGCTGTGGTTGCAATGGTTGCAGTGGTCACCTCACCCACAACTGCTGGATGTAGTGTGGTGTAGCGCAGCTGTAGTTGTAGTTGTAGTGTAGTGGAGTTGTAGTTGTAGTGTAGTGTAATTAGCGTGGTGCAGTTGCAGTTGTAGTTGTGGTGTGGTGTAATGAGTGTAGCGCAATGTAATGTGGTGCAGAGCAGTGTGCTGTAGTGTAGTGTGCTGTAGTGTTGCGTGCTGTAGTGTTGCGTGCTGTAGTGTTGCGTGCTAGAATTAGGTCTAGTGTAGTCTAGTGTAGTGTGCTGTGGTGCGGTGTAGTGTGGTGTAGTGTGGTGTGGTGTAGTGTGGTGTAATTAGAGTAGTGTAGTGTGGTGTAATTAGTGTAGTGTAGTGTGGTGTAGTGTTATGTAATGAGTTGTAGTTGTAGCTGTAGTTAGTGTAGTGGAGTGGAGTGGAGTGTAATGTAATTGGTCTAGTCTGGTGTAGTGTAATGTAGTGTAGTTGTAGTTGCAACTAGTGATGTAATGTAATGTAGCTGTAGTTGTGGTTAGTGTAATTAGTGTGCTTAGTGTAGTTAGTGTAATGTTAGTGTAATTAGTGTAGTTAGTGTAGTGTGGTGTCGTGTAGTGTAGTGTAGTGTAATTGAGTGCAGTGTAGCGTAGTGAAGTGTAATTAGCGTAGCGTAGCGTAGTGTAACGTAATGTAGTTGTAGTTGTAGTTGTAGTTGTAGTGTAGTTTAATGTAGTGGACTGGAATGTAATTAGTGTAATGTAGTGGTGGTTGTAGTTGAAACTGCAACAAACCCTCACGTCTTGCTCATGTTTGACAAGGTGCGCAATCCCTTGCGCCTGCCACACGAAACGATATCTGAACGTCCAAAAGTGCTCCGTACCCGTCGGTTTTTTGCACTCTTGACTTCCAAATGTCCTTCGCGCCCCAACGGCATGCACTTTTTCGACATCTCAACTTCAAAAAGTGTTCCGAACCTGGTGTGTTTTGCAATCCCTTCCTCCTACTACTAAACCCCCCCAAATAAGAAAAACTAGGGTCCATCTCTAATTTTGGAAAAAATTCAGGTTGGCCAATTTGACTTTTAATTGATCCCCTTTAGAAAACAATTTGAAATAAAGCTACCATTTGTGGGTTTCGCCCCCTAATAATAAAAACTAGTTAACCCCGGGGTGTTTATTATTAGGGCCCGTGAAAACTTTAATTTTTTACATTAGGATTTTTAATTTAATATTCGGGGGAAGCTTCGAAATCGAATTTTCGGCAATATCGTAATTGGGTATAAAAGGAAATTTAAGTGACTTTGAAATCGAAAAAAACATATGAAGGTTTTAAATTTATTCATAGGGCCCGCTTCGAAATCCAATTTTTGGCAATAGTTTAATTGCGTTATAAAAAGGAAATATTTAACCATATTTTATTTTAACTGCGTTATAAAAGGAAATTTAATTAATTTTGAAATCGAAAAACATAGTTTTTCATTCAGGCTTTAAATTTATTAATAGGGTCAGCTTCGAAATCCAAATTTTGGCAATATTTTAATTGCGTTTTTTCGGAAATTGAATTGATTTAGAGATCGAAAAACATAGTTTTTTTATTAAGGGTTTTAATTTATTATCAGGGTTCCCTAATAATAAATATCCCCCTACCTGAGGTGTTTATTATTTGGGGGGGGCGTTTAGTATTAGGGGAAGGGATTATTTTTTGACTTCGAAATGTGCTTCGCGCCACAGCAGCGTGCACTTTTTCGACATCTCAACTTCAAAAAGTGCTCCGAACCTGGTGTGTTTTGTATTGCTCGGTGCATTTTGACTTCCAATTGTGCTTCGCGCCACAACGGCGTGCACTTTTTCGACATCGCAACTTCAGAAAGTGCTCCGAGCCTGGTGTGTTTTGTACATTTTGGCTTGGAAATCTGCTTCGCGCCACAATGGCGTGCAATTGTTCATCTCTCATCTGGCCACATGGCTCCGCACCCGCCGCTTTAGCGAGCCTACTTTTTGTTCCCCCGGAGCCACAAATCATTGGAAAAACACAGTGAATCGCGACTTTTCTACCTTTTCGATCCTTTTCGCGCACCTGCATCTTCTTTCGTCTCGCTCTCTCTCTTCTCTGTTTTTCTCTCTTCTGCTCTTCTCTTCTCTCACTCTTCCCACCTCTGCTTTTCCATCTGTCCATACTGTCGGAAGGTTGACTTCTAAACTTCCTTCAACTAGTTTCAGGAGGCAAGCGGTACTAAACTGATCGACTGGTACTGATTTGGTATGCTGTCCATAGGTTCAAGCACGCACTTGCTACTCGAGCTGCTTCTGATCTACAGCTCTGTCTTCGTCTCTTCTTCTTCTTCTCCTTCTTCTTCTGCTTCTTCTTTTTCTTCTTCTTCGTCTTCTTCTTCTTGTCTTCTTCTTCTTTTTCATCTTCTCTGTCTTCTTCGTCTGGTCTTCTGCTTCTCTCTCAGGCTTCCACCTAGCGTGCACATCAACCTCCCTTGGGGCAACCTCTCTCCGCTTCCACTCTCTCCCTTCCATGCAGCGGTCTGCTGTCAAGCCAGAGGCTCATATATAGAGAGGGATATATATATATAGTACCTGGCGCTACTTTGCCGGGGGCGGTACTCATTTGGCATATGGTCAACCACCTAGAGTGCACATCAAACTCCCTTGGGGCCACCTCTCTATGGCTATTAATTACTTATATAAGCATCAGAAAATGGTAAGTAAGGAATTGCATCGGATCTGTGAAATTGATTGACATATATTGCAATGGTGGAATTATATAGTGTGTTGGTCACTCATGAATTCGAGTAAGTGATGATTTGATACGTTGGACAACCCACCAATCCATCAGCTGATGGTACCTTCCTGGACCATCTTTTCCAGATGCTGGCCCTTTTCTTGCTCCCTCACTAGCTTTAGACGGGCGTGTCACAGGCGTGCTTATCCCTTCCCCATCTTGTTTGCTGACATATTTGTCTGATTTAACTTATATGGCCCATGTGCATTTTGTTTGGTTGCATACGATGCATACGTGTGTTTCTTATTCATATGCCTATGGTTTGCTGAAATCAATTAGTTCCAAGCCGCTGATGGTCAAGCATGTCCCATTCCACAACAGCTACTTTTACTTTTGCCATTCCTTGAGCAACCGATCTGGAATCCACCAATTAACATTGGAAAGTGACTTTCGTATTAGAAGTTGCCGTAAGTTACGGTTCATGTCAATGTTAAATTTCGGGATGCCTGAGTCACGCGGTTTATCTGAAAATACCAAAATCCAATGAACAGAATCATCATTTCCCCTTTCAAGAAGTCATAACATTATCCCGGCAAGAGACCCCAAACAGTGCGGGGGGAAGTAAAAGTATAATGTAGTAAAATATAGTATGATGTTGATGATGATGCTGCTGCTGCTGCTGACGCTGATGACGATGATGATGCTGATCAAGACCGGGAAGCAGACTTTCAGCGAGCCTGCGCAGTCGAAATGCACATGGACATTTCACAAGAGCCATTTTGTGTGCCAATTTACAGGGAATTAGCCGGAGACGGATGAGAACACCTCGATTAGACACCGGGCCTTAACTGTTACCGAAGAACCCCTCAGTGTGGCCACACTGTTTGGGGAATATTGGACAGTATTACAAAAACAACAACAAACATCAACAAACCAATCTCAGTTTTTGTCCAGGCCCAGATCTTGATGAGTTGGTGAATATATCTCCAATATCCATCCTCATTATGGTTGGTTTTAACTACAGCGTGGGGGCCCCTAGTTATAAGTTGGTTTATGAGTCCCAGGAATATGTTTTACTTTTTTACCGAAGCATACATTAATATACGATAGCTATTGGAGTGAGTGAACTAACTAAACCAGCTTTGCTATCGAATGGGGGCCGCACATTGTAGTCACCACTAACATCCATGAACTCCCATTACCAACAACTATCAACAACTAAAGTCACCACTATACTAACCACAAAAATCACCACTGTTAACCACTACTGTAAATCACTATAGTCACATTAGTCGCCTCTAATATCTCAACACCCAGTGGTTTTCACGTCATCCACGTGGCTTCTCTTTGAAGAGTCTGCGTCAGGTCTCCTGGAGAAATCCAGCCAAAACACGCCAAACATCCCCGTAAAAAAATTAAAAAAAATGATTTGGGGGATGGTATGGTATGTGAGAAATTATATATGAATTATAAATGGCTAACATAACTTAACCTATAGAATGGAAAACAGATGTGCAATGACAGCCCAAAGGCGCCCCCCAAAGTTGCCCTACAAAATGCAAAAGCCTAAGGTAAGATCTTCAAGAAACCGGAATTTTGGAAACAACATGGAAGCGCTACAAAATGCCAAACCAGGTGCATTTTTTTGGTCCAAAAAGTATGGCCCAGGAGGACTTTGGCGTACAATTTTTTGGTCCAAACCTGCTTTGTACCAAACCCGGGCTCACGTATTTCGTAGAGGAAATTCAAACCCCGATCCTATAGATATATATATAATAAAGAAAGTCATTCTAGTGAAATCCGACTGAAATAGTGATACATTTCTTTTCTATCTTTTTGGGAGATATGATAAATATCTATAAATACTGGTAATCCCTTCTCCCATGATTTTTAAAAATACTCGCTTATAATCAACGTCCGTTTCGTATTGGAACATATCAGCCCGAAAACTGTGAGATCCGGGCTGAAGCCCGGAACAAGTCCAATCTTTCAAGAAACGGACGCTATCCAGAAGAAACACTGTTACATGTCCAATACAACATATAACTACAATATATAATTCACACGATAAAATATCTTCTGGGACTGTCTCAAACTTTGGGTGTACCATAAAGTTCAAGGCTTTGCCAAGCAATTCATGGGGGGAACCAGGGCCAGGGCCATCCATGGCCATCCTATGTGGGTGCGCAGCAACCAGGGTGTTTGACAGCGTTTGGGAAAGCCGCAGGCCGAACACTTGGCCGCTTGCTCCAGGACCATCTGGCAAAGCAGCAGCAGACCTTCCTCAGATGGCTGTGGGTATTGAGTACCCTAACAATTGAATGGTTAATACATGTTTATACATGTTAATACATGTTAATGCATGTTAATACATGTTAATACATGTTAATACATGTTAATACATATTAATACTAAAACCTAGACTTAAATCATCTTAAATCTGTGGTCCCACAAGTCATTCATGTTGACCTATAGCGAGATTACAAGTGCTGCTGTGTTCAATAAATCATACCCGAAACGGTGTCATCAAACATGGCTGGGATCCTCTTCGTGCTGGAGGCTGTTTCGAAAGTGGTGCATGAACATTGAGGGAAAAACATAAAACATGGTAAATGCACATAATGGTGAAAGTCCCTAAGTCACTAAGTCTTCAATATACATATTATCATGTGTATGTGTATAGATACACAGCCATTACTTGTGGATGCCAAGGGATGCTGGTCCAGCACAAGTCAACAAAAAATCCACTTAGATCACTGATAATTCTTCCAACGACACATGATATACAGTGAAGGCATTTGATAGCTGCTGATTTTCGAATCTTCTTATACATATACATACAGTGCTCAAAAACTTCTAGATGTGAGATTTGGGTTTGCCTGAAAATCGGGTGTCCTCAAATTCCATGGTTGATCATCATGTTGATTCATTTTCACCATTAAATGGCCGCTTACAGCTATCCCCCATGTTCAAACTCACCCATTTGATGTGGAAGAACTACACCCATGATCCTACCCTTGTTCTATCCTGGAGTCGAATTTGGAGTTGGACCTCCTCCCAGGTCCTCCCAGCTACCAAATATAAAATGGATCATAATATGGCATAATTAATGTGGTAACCCCAACAATATACACTGAACATACACTGAACCATATTAACGAACCATGGGGTGGTCATTTACCATATTTATTTTGCATCCCTCTCTCTCTCATCTCTCTTTCTATATATATATATAGATTATTTATATTGGGGATGGTTCATTTTTGGGATTACCACATCATTAATATTTACTAATGATAATATTATTCACCCAAAATTGCACTTCAATGAGGTTTTCAGGGGGGGTCAGCTTGACAGCCACAACCGTTTGCCGTCTCCGAGGGTCGTATTGCCGACTGCAAGGACTTGGCTCACGTTGCCTGATCAAGAAATCCACTGGGGGATCTGGTGGAAGGCGCTTTTTTGCTGATAGTCTTCAATAATCCCTGGTAATTTCAATCAAAAGATATCAATCAAGTACTATAGTTCGATGTTTTGGGGGCAACATATGCATAGAAACTTAAAACAAAATGCCTCATTCAGAAAAACACCGATTCACTGGTGGTATGTCAACCCTCCTGAAAAAAAGGATGCGAACGTCAATGGAGATCCTCATCCCATTTGGATAGAAAATAAAGATATTTCAGCCCACCAACCAGTGCTTTGATGATGCATGATATGTTCCCAGGGCTTGTTGGTTGAAACAAAAAACCGCTTGTTGAGTCCTCGGGCCATATATAGCCACAGGTCGCTCCGATGAATCCAACACAGCCCAGGATGCAGAACTGACTGCTGGAACACCAACTCCACACTGCACCAAGAATCACGTAATCTGTGTGAACAAAAAACTCGCTGGCTAATGCTGGCTATGGCTATTCCTTTTTCCCGCAAATGCACAGGATATGATTGAAACCACCAGCCAGTTTGGTTCTAAGTGATATGTGTATATCTCAATTCTTGCTGTTCTCCCCATTCATTGGTTCATAGGCATTCTATGGCATTCTTAAGCCATATTTGAAACCACCAACCCAACTTCCTCCCCAACCCCAACTTTCCAATTTTTGCTCCTCAAGCCGCTGTTTATGTTGTTTAACCTACCCCCCTGTGTTTGCTAGTTCAAACCTTACACTTCAAAGGGACGGACCAAACATTGGTTATACCCCCAAAGATCCCCCAAAGATCTGCTTTTCGATTGGTTCATGAAAATTTGACTCCGTCAACCGGTCAACCTCCGGTATTTCTGGGGCCAAAAATGAGGCGGGCTGCCCTGTCGAAATTGACCAGCTGGAACTTCGGAAACGTGGGCTTGTCGGGGGCCCTTCGGAAATCAAACGTGGCAATGTATACAAAACCCACCAACCATTGAATACTTTCCCAGCGACTGACATCCTTTTATAGGAGATTTCCCATTGCCTCATTTGATTATCGGAGGGTATCATTTGGGGGTATACCGGATACCAACCATTTTCAGCCCCACACTCACATTTCACATTGTTTGTTATATTATATTATACTGTAATATGTTTTATAATATATCCCCTCAAATATAACTTTTATACCATCATTGTTGTTGCTTACATCCCATTCTGGTGGATTTTAAATACCAAATCTTTAATGGTTAATATCCCTTACTCAGTGAGTTGCCCTCCAAGAGTTTGAACATTTTTCCGTAGGTTTCCGTGAGTGTAGGCCAAAAGAAGCTTATTTTGGTGCAATTGAGAGCGCGCGCGGACCGAAGACAAAAACAATTATATGAACTGTAGCCGCTGGCTGTAAGAATCCCCAACATCCATTCCATTATTCATCGGGGAAATCCCTATTTCTGATGGTTTTTTCTAATATGTTTGATGGCCAAGTCCCCCTATGTTTCGTCACATGAAGTCTTCATTTCCCCACCAAAAAAAAAACATATTCCCATCATGGCCAGCTGGCTTTCCATTTTTTCACTGGTCAATTGGTCAATCTACTGAGTTATCCCCCCGTATTTTTCCCAGATCAACGGACTGTGCTGCGCCTGCAGAAGCTCGAGGTCTCAGCGTGTCGCTTGTGCATGTGAGGCATGCGCTTCAGCAGCGCACCAATGCGTTCCAAGGGAACGCCCAAGGTGAACCTTCACAGTGCCCCACGGTATGGGAATCGAAGCATCAAAACCATGGAGAAAAATCGTTGGATTTCACAATGGAATCAATCAAGATATGGTTTGGTGTCATTGATTGGTACTAAATACCTAAAATGACTACATAGCGGCTCATTAGAGGGATGTATATATATATATATTACTGTATATATATATATATTATATATATGTATATTATATAAATAACTATATATAATGAACTGATGTTATGACCAACTTATGACTGCAGAGGGCACATTGTAATTCTGTGTTCTTGCTCCACCTTGCAGGTAAAGGCCCAGGATTCAGATAGAAAATCCGACCCGGAAACTATGGGTTTTTATTCCCCCCCAAAAAGGGGCTGCCTAAATCGTCACTGTAAAAACCCTATAATCTATAGAAGTGGAAGGTTATCCCATATACAGCTGGGTATAATATTATATAGTAATGGTCATTGACATTTATTAACCACATCAAACTGAGAGCCATATCCCTGACGTATGACGGAATAGGTTGATTTGGATTGATCCCTGACAGTCAAACATTGGGCCTGATGAGGGAGGCAACGAATTCAGAAGCAAATGATGGCAGTTCTTGGTGGTCACCAAGGCCCAGTAAATGCCTCATCATTGGTGGATTTCTCGGAAAAAACTGGTATGCCGCTATGCCCCCCCAAAAAATGACGGTTAGTCATCAAGTTGAACATCACATAATTTTGGAGGTATAGGAACTATCCCTATCAACTTGTTGGTGGAAATCCCATGTGTTGGTGCAAAATCTCTATCTTGATGCTTGAAACTTAAACGCCTACGGTATTGATGGTAAAAAATGGTAAAGTCCAATTTTTCAGCGATATTTCATGATAGTTAGTGTTGCTCGAATCCCTACTTTGATGGATAAACAAACATATGTTTGATGGTGAAGTCCCCATTCAATGATAGTTAAAACACCATTTTCAACCACATCCCCATGGTAGTTGGTAGTCCCACAGCTATCGCCATACAGGTCCCGGTGCCCGCCGGTGCCCCCGCTCCCCTTGGGCCCAAACTGGAAGGACTGCTTGTGTACTGAAGCAGGCACCTGACCATGGGCACATATTTGGGGAGCAAGTGTTGGAAGTGTCAAATGTATAGTCGAATCTATGTATCTGTCCATGCATCCATGTATCTAATCTATGCATCTATTATCTATGTATCATTATGTATCTATGTATCTAAGTATCTATGTATCTATGTATCTACCTATCAACGTATGTAGCTACCTACCTTTTTATCTATCTATATAACAATCTATATCCGTCTCAATCTGTATCGCTCTCTATAATACATATATATATATATATATATATATTCACGATTATATATGTCTATCTATATCTACAGTAACTATATATGTCTATATCATATCTATATCGATCTATCAATCTATCTAACTATCGATTTATTCATGGATCTATCTATCGATGTATCATATAAAAGAGTGGAATACAATATCCTTAAATATTATTTCGGCGGTATATACATCAAACCCCTGAGCAAGGGTAGTACTATGAGGCGATGCAATCGATTGAAAGACGCAATGCTAGGCTAGGCTATCTTCATGGATTGGGTCTGGCGACGCAATCTTTGCTGCACTGATGACATAACAGCCCCTGGAAGCTCTAGTACACGAAGGAAAAATCTTGAAGCATTGATAAAGCCCATCGGCCTCCATCGGCCAGGAAACTGCGTTCATATGAGCGGTCTAAGATAGGGCCAACTCCAAATCAAGTGTAGATTTACGGGCTTTTAATATGGAACCATTTTCATGGGAGTATCGCCATGGACAAACCCACAGCAACAAATTGCTACAGTCAAACGACAAACTCATGCCTAACTCATGCCTGGGTCAAAACTTGCTAGTAAATCACCATGGAATCGCTGTTTCAAGAAACTCATGCCTAAGTCATGCCCAAATCTTAAAACACC
>Ga0126342_10020833_pt1 | contig 10989 bp, 9 predicted proteins | sample Cyp1metagenome_FD_92528 | JGI IMG/M metagenome (GOLD analysis project Ga0126342, IMG submission 92528) | Coral microbial communities from Lord Howe Island, Old Settlement Bay, Australia - Cyphastrea 1 metagenome | ecosystem: Host-associated > Invertebrates > Cnidaria > Coral ... | reverse complement strand
GTGCATTCACATACAATTCAACACTCTAGGATCCACTGCCAAAGGGGTATATCAAATCGCCCCTTTGGCTCAAGACCCACTGCAGTACCGGAAAAGAGCAAAGCCATGCGGACGCCGCTATTCGCTTGTCATCACCTTTGAAGACGACTCCTTCAAGAACCAACATCAATACATAGTCGGAGAGACAACCTCCGATTCACAATATATATATATATATATATATATCACATATCTACCCCGCAAACCTCCACATGTTGCAGCCATATCCGTTCAACGCGGATGATCGATGCCATTCTGGTGACTGGCCTCCCTGCCTCGGGGCGCTCCACCTTGCTGCTGCAGCTGCTGAAGGATCCGGACCTGGCGGACGCGCGCTGTGCTGCCGGGAGACCCGGCGCTGGAGGGAAGAAATGGAGATTTGGCCGTGAAAAGTTGGGGATTTAACCAAGTTTAGTCCTGAAGAAATGGGGATCAACTCACACAATGTGATTTAACGGTGATTTATTGATGAAGTTTGGATTTCAGCAATGGGAATTGGACACAGATCATACACAGATCAAGTCATTGGGGTACCAACGGAGCCACACATGTTGGTCGGTTTTAGGATCTGAAACCATCCATTTTTGGATCGAATCAAATTGACCCTTCGCTGTATTGGTGGAACCAACCCAAATTGTGGCGCGATTGTGTGACCGGAAGTGATCACATAGACAAGGGTTAAGCACTCCAAACACATCTTCATTTGTGCACCAACAAACTGTTTTTCGGTCGCTGCGCTTGCAGATGCACCAAGTACTCCAAAAAATTGAAGGATTGGTCAACACAAAAAAACGCCAACTTCCATCCCTTCCCCCTAATATTCAACACCCTGAAACCATGGTTTAGTATACGTAGGCAATTTCCAATTGGGAAATTGGGACCATAAAAATGGGGTGTTTAATATGAACAGGATGGGATCATGAAACATCTGCGGCCAGGTGTGCGTCCATCGCCATGCCAGAGCGTTTGGTTTGGTCTCTTGGTTGCATCCCTTTATCCGAGGGTCGCTTCCTCACATCAATGGATACGTTCCAGGATTCCATTTGTGGTCAGCCACTTCGCATGGACAGGTTTTTTTGGGATGAATATATGTATATGTATATGTATATGTATATATGTATATGTATATGTATATGTATATGTATGTATATATATATATATATCTATATTATAATGTTTTGCACATGTTTTGCGGATGTATGTTGTTTGTGCATGATTACATCGCAGTTCAAAATGCTCAAGTTGTCAGTCTTGATAATGTTGGTTTGCTTGAATCCTGAAGTGTGTTGGCAAATCACCCACAGGAAACCACATTGCTGCCAGTGGACACCTCGTGCCTTGGTCTCCATGGGAGGAGACCCAGAGAAATTTTTTTTAACAATACTGTAACAATACATGCACAGAAGTGTACATATGTATCATCATGTCTGCATGTGTATATATATATATGTATATACATGTATATAAATGTATATTAATATATGTATACATACTTAGGATAGTTTACATATGTGTATATCTATCTATCTATCTATCGATCGATCTATCTATCTATCTATCTATCTATCTATCTATCTATCTAATCTATCTATCTATCTATCTATCTATCTATCTGTAGTTTGATCTTTTGCAACACGACAGTCTCAATATGCACGCAGCTTGAAGTGCTGGAACGTGACCCAGTGACCCAGGCCATGTGTTCGCTACGCAGAGGTCTTCGACTTTGGATCAGGCAATGGCTTGGGATGCCCATTTGGATTCTTATGAAACACTGGGACTATGGGATTCTAATGGGACAAATCATCAACTTGTGCTAGTATCTTTCTTCCACAGTATCTATATGTATCTATGGTAACATGTAGCGTCAACCAGGTTGTCGGTCCGGGGTACCACTGGCCGAAACCCAAGTCATTCAAGTCATTCGACCATGACTTAGTCATTGAACAACCATGGTGACTTGGGGATCCCTCATGACAAAAAAGAATACACAACAAAACACATTGAGGTCTGGTTTAAAATGTTGAATCCAGCCTCATTTTTGCGTACTGGATGTGCTGGAGCTGCAATTTCCAGTTTCATCTAAAACCCTTTTGGCTGTGTAAAAGTGGGTATCACTTGTTATCACTTGGTTTATCCCTCTTACAAAGAGTGGATCCTTGGCGGTAAAAAGGGGCCAATATTCCAAACAATTCCGATATATTCCAATACAAAAACTGTGATGATTCAGGTGATTCAGCTCATACTAATCCAAGAATTCCAATACCAGGCTGTAATCCAATGCCAATCCAATAGATTCCAATAATCAATGTTGGTTGTGGGATAAACCCAGGTATCACCATAGTATCACCCGCAAGAATCCTCGTCCCAAGCATCCTGAGGCTGCTTGTGCTGCTCTCCCGAAGGAGATTTGTCTCGCTTGCTGAACGACCTGTGCAGTCGGCAAGATGAGCTCCTTGAGATGTGCGACAAGTGTGCCATCATGATATCATGGTTATGGAGTTATGATTATGGCACTATAGTACCTATCTATATCTATTATAGTAGACTTAGTATTATGATGTATTATGACGTATTATGATGTATTGTGGAACTATAGATATGTTTCATGTTTTTGTCGGATCCCTGAATCTGAAACATGGATGGTTTCCTTGAGGCTTGGATATGGGGAAAAAAAACGGATGACATGCCAGATTTTGGTTGGATGAACATCTTTGGTGGTTTCAAACCAGATGTACAAGGCTTAGGATGTGCATGGTATATGCATGCAGTACTAATATACATATTGCATTTCTTTAAAGCACATGCATATCATTGTATATCTATATGCATACATACACATACTATGCACATACGATGGATGTGTTGAGTTGATTTGCCTTCTCGGACAAGATCAAAGATGCCATCACTAGGTGGGATTTGAGGTCAACAGATGTGCTCGAAACATGACCTGACGGTAAAAGCCAAGGTTGAAATTGACCCATCTGCTGATAGCAGCTCAACCGCATTCATGGTGGAGCATACAAAACCGGGAGGCAAGATTCTGGTTTCATAGATCCTCTACCCTACTTTGGTGTGTTTGAACATGTGATATATCCCCAAATGGCAAGTTCAGTTGAGAACATGATGAACACATTGCTCCAGCTGATTATAGGCCATGCAGCGGGTAAATTGGTCGCTTTACCCCTATATTCAACCAATTTAGCCCCCTTGTACCTGGGGTGTGTGTGGAGCAACCCATATATGAAACTCATGGACTTTAGGGGCACCCCAGTTTCAGAAGTCACCCGCTATCAGGTCACTTGCCGCAAATCCCTTTGGAGCCGAGGAGACGACTGGGGTGGCTGATCCCGCTCCCTTCATTAAGCTTTTTGACAATGAGCCATGGCTGCAATGCACTGACGTGTCCCACTAAGCAAGTTGTTTGCTTGCAGATTCAAGTGTGTGTGTGTGTTAGTTCAGTGAAGTGCAATATGGACGGCAGTTCACAGATCTTCAATAAAACGATCAAGCACGTTTCAGCTGCTTGAGCATAAAGCATGTTCCTTCTGAGAACTTGTTTTCCACTGGACGAGTTAAACGGACTTCCTCATCAGTTACAAGTTACAAGTCCAATTATTTCTAAAAATCCTCCATTTTGTTTTGACATGATTCCTCCAAAACAAGTGAAGCATGAACCATTCCTTCCAATCAGTCTGGGTAAACTATAGTGACCTCACTGTGCACAGTTTCATCATGGTTAGGACGGTTAGGATTCCAGGAACCGTCCCCAAATGGCCACCGCAGAAAACAGTGGCCACAACGGACTCAGGTTGGTGAAATAAGATAATTTTACCCAGAATGATGGTTAGATCTGGTTAGTATACGGGAAATTCTCCCAATATGGAGGTATCCTGGCTTCCTGGCTGGGTGGTACCCCAATCATCGAAGCCATGGATGACCATGACACTTTCATGATCAGAAAAAATACAATGCTATATATATATATACATATGTGATAGTCAAATTCACTACTCTCTCTATATAATAATATATATATATATAATGTATGTATGTATGTTATGTTATGTTATGTTATGTTATGTCATGTTATGTTATGTTATGTTATTGTAATGTAATGTAATATAATGCAATGTAATGTAATGTAATGTAATGTATGTATGTATGTATAGTACATATATATATATATTTATATATACATCTTTTACCCAGATCAGTTGGCCAAACTTTCCATAGGACAAATACCGCCGGCAGTTCACCCTGCGCTGTGTGCTCAATGTGGTGGACTTACTACACGTTCAGAGCATCCTGGACGAGAACAAGGCCTGGTGAAGGTCTGGGAGACGGCGCCGGCGAAATTTTAGTGGATTTAATGGGTTTTAAACCACCTGTGTATATATATATATATATATTATATATTATAATATATATACATACCATTATAATTGGATCTAATATGTTCTATAGTTATAATGGGTTTTAGCGGATTTAATGCTGACATTCAGAGTACCCAGATTTTTTTGTCATGCGTTTTCTTAATACACAAATAAGGGGATGGAAAAGAACCGCCATTGATAGCGGTAAAGATATCACGGACCCCCAACGAATGGTGGGATGACTTTGCACGCGACCATTCACTGTGCTGCATCTGGAGTCCGCCCATGCTTGAGATATATAGTAAGTTTTTGCGTACCAAGAGGCTCTTCTTCCACACAAATACGGTCCTATCTTCCCTCAAGATGTTTGTTCTTAAATGTTTCAGCAAAGCTGACAGAGCCTTGGTGAAGGGACGCAACCAGGAGATCGATGCAAATAGATGTTAAGGGATGTTAAGGTCATTTACAGATATTTCTACAGTGCTTGTTTTACAGTGGTTGGGATCTTGCCCACGCTTTGCTTTATGTTGCAGATGCTTGCAGATTCGGCATCTCCACAACGACACTAGATGTTTGCCTGCATCAAGAGGTGTGAACATAATTGTCATGTGCAAATAATTTCAATGCACTTAACAATACATCCGTAAAATGTGAGTAGCAGATCATAGCAGATATAGATATAGCATATCGAAGGCTTGTGAGCCAGATGAGCTGGTGGGCTGCCTTTTCCTTTGGTGCAGGATACTGGTGATCAATCTGCAGGACTCGATAAGCTTGGGGGAAGGGAAAATGTCACAGAGGTGTCACTCTCATGTGTTCGATTCGCAATCAATTCTTCATTCCCTATAGTATCTTTTGGCCGACCTCACAAAAAGACTGTGTCAAAAGGTTGTAGGTTTGTGGTAGCACCAGTCATGTTTGCAAGGGTGTCTTGAAATTGGAACCCCCGACATCACCAAAGATATCAACGTTTGTCGTGTTGGGAATCAACTAGAAACGGTGTTGGAAGGTCCCCAAGAGAGACAGCATGGCAGCATGGTCCAGTCGTGGCAGGATCGCGGGGCCGGGTTCAGCTTCGTTGCTCCGACATCTTGATCTTGAATCATGCGGATGAGCTATCAGAGTCGGCTGGCACCACGAGAAAACCACCTTGGGCACTACTGCTGGTGTGAGAAATTCTGGGCATCCATGGTTTGAAACGGCAAAATGGTCAGCTTCAGAGGTAAGTCAGATCATTGTTTTTTGGCAACTAATGTTTGTAAGTTTGTATGTTGAGCCTTTAACTGTTTCAGATGGCTGTGGATCTTTGTTTGGATGTGGACTGAGAGACGTGAAAAAAATCGAAAGCCTTGGTGCAGAAGTGTGCAAATCTGCTGGTGGTTGTTACTTTCATGTTTTTATATTCATAGTCATAGTCCATAGTTGTTCACAGACATTCCTATGATTCCTATGGGCATTGATTATTTGCCATGTGTTTTTCACATGGATATATAATCCCAACTTGAAGCCACCAGCAGATGATGTCGGACCATGTCGGACCCAGTGATCCCAGGTCATCGGTCGAAGCAACCAAGAGGATGTTGCTGTCTGCGACGGAGGCAAGGAACGTGACTGAAACACCAGTTGCTACCCCCAAAGTGACCAGCCGAACAATCAGGGTGAATTAAATTAAGATGTATTAAGGGCCGAACTGAAGCACCAAGCTTTTCTTCCTTGAGTATCTAATCAATAGAACATAATAGACCCATGGCTTTGCGGATGAGTTTAAGTGTTCACCAGCTGGGTGGCCAGGAAGCGTCAGCCCCAGAAATCCTGGGCCCCTGCAGCTTTTGCAGCTTGGGGTGCCTTGGGTGATAGGGGGGCCCAGTTGAAGATCCAATAGGCAGATGATGATGGACCCCTCTGTTTGACTAAACAGACAGTATTGTTTGGTGGTTTCAAATATTTATTGCATATTTTTTTTAGATGATTGTGATGATAATTGGTGTTTTCCACCAGATAATTTGCCTTATTTGAAATGATGATCTGATTATTGTACAGTAATATTTCTTGGAGGTAAAACCACCGGCATTTGATGGTGGACTTGTTGTTTGGGCCAGTTCCAAGTGTGGGGCGGGGGGTTGATGTAGTGAACCTACTCATATTCCATTGCCAATCAACCAATCTTCACCATTTGGGGTTTAAAGAAACACATACGCCAACACGGGTTTATTGAGTTTATTGTGTTGCTGCTCTTGCTGCTGTTGCTGTTGCTTGTTGTTGTTGTTGTTGTTGCTGCTGTTGTTGTTGTTGTTGCTGGTGTTGTTGTTGTTGTTGTCGTCGTCGTCGTCGTCGTCGTCGTCGTTGTCGTTGTTGTTGTTGATGCTGCTGCCGCCAGTTTACCACTGTTCAATTACTTTTTGGTAATTCACACCAAAAATCATCACCTAGAGGGGAATGAGAGTCCAGAGTCCTGCTTGTTTCTCGTTCCAGGAAGACGTTGCTGTCATCGATTGCAGCTGTGGGCAACAGATCGGAAAGGCGTGTGGCTCCCACCACCTGTGAAGCTCTTCCCAGGCCGTCGATGTTTCAGTGCTTCGCTGGCACCGAAAAGGGGTCGGGCGACCAGTGGTGACAATTTGGTCTCACGGATGTCTCGCGGGGGTCGCATTGCGGAGGTAGAAAAGCATGCACTGTCGTAAAGGTGAAGGTGAAGACAACATTGTAGCCTGGCAAGTTGAAATTGTTATAGCAACATCGACAAAAAGTTTCTATTCTACTTTCTGTTGGAACGTGTCTGGATTTTTCCCGAGTTATGTTCAGTTTGAACAATTTCCAAATTAGTGATCTGCCCAATTAGTCACCATAATTAGTCTCTTTCATAATGATATATCATCTATCATTATCTATCAGCATATATCACCATATATCATCATAAATCATATATCATCATCTATCATCATCTATCATCATCTATCACCGTATATCATCATCTATCATCATCTATCACCATACATCATCATCTATCATCATCTATCACCATACATCATCATCTATCATCATCTATCACCATACATCATCATATATCGGTATGAACAACTTGTTGTGATTGTAGCAATGAGAGAACATCACCAGGGTGGATGGGTGGGATAGTGTGAATGTTACCCGTTTTGCGCTCAAGCATTCACACCACCCACTGTTAATTTGTAAAGTCACCCACCCGGTGAAACCAGTGTGGTGGGGAGACCAGTGGGGCGGGTGAATGCATCAGGCATTGATACCCAAAAGCGAATTGGGTATTGAAGAGTAATCAGGGGCGCTTGCTGCAATAGCCCTCGGTGTGGCGTTGGTGGCCTTGATCATTGTGATAACCTGCTGCAGCTTGCGCATCAGGAAACAGACTTGGGAAGTCAGCACCTTGCCAAGTGGCATTCGAATCACTATCAATGGATCCAACAGAGGATGAACGTAAGCAGATGGACAAGTTAGCTGCAGTGTTCACATGGGTTGGAGTACCGGCAGGTGAGATGAATGATGAGACCAAGCTAGCAGGATCCCTGGCAAAGCTGCTTGGGGCCACACATGATACCAAGCCAGTCACCTTGGGAGTTGTAGCAGAAGGTGACTTTGAAGCAGTGATTGCAAAATGGAATGTGCCAGATGGAGCAGGAGCAAGGCCACCAACATTGACAGAAATTGGAACAGCCAAGCTAGTGGGCCATGTTCGCAGAATTCTGGCTGGCGCGGGTGAGACGTTGGAGTCATTGAAGAAGAAGGCTCATGCTCTGTCACCGTCGGCCGCAACACCGCCCATTTCGACAGCTGCAGCAAGACGCATCAAGCTTAGCTCCATCATTTCTCAGGTGGATGATACTGAGATTCTGATGGCAGACGACGAAGTGTTGAAGGCCTTCGCACGATATGAGAGGGTGTATGGCAAGGGTGACAGACCACCGAATGGCACAGAGCCAACATCTGAGCAGCTATCGGCTGTCAAGCACTTGTTGGATTCGAACTGTTGTCCATACACAGACTTCCCTGTCTTTGGCCCCTATGGACAGAGGATCTACAAGAAGGTGAAGCTCAGCGGTTATCAGATTGCCAGAGATGGACAACTGACATCGGTGGAGCTTCATGGGCCTAGCAACATTGGCAATGGATCGGATACTGTAATGTCTTGCAGAACATCCTTGTCATGCTAGATGCGGTGGATCTGACCATGATCGAGCGCTTCCGTGACAAGTATGGAGAGAAGGTTTGGTCTGTGATATATCAAGGGGATGTCAGATGCAGACTGGAGAACATGCCACGGATCAAGCGCATTGCACAAGCGGCCCATGACAAAACCACGTCCACCGGTAGCACCACCAACTACGACCCAGCACGGCCATGGAACCACATGTGGCTGAAAGCAACGGAGGATCTGGAGTTTTGGAGAGAAGAGGTAGTGGATCCGTCATTCCTCATCATCACCAAGATTGCCAACAACGATGAGATTGTTCATGGCGATGCACCTACGAACTCTGCCAAAGGAGGTCCAACAAACAACAAGCTTGAGAATCTCCTATCTCAGGAGCATGAGTTCCGCAAAGAAGATTCATGGGTCTACGCGCATGACATGATGCAGGATCTCAAACAATCGAAAGACAGACTGGATCAACTGGAGTCACAACTGAAACGCCTTACTCAACGAACTGAAGATGCTACTCATATCCTAGAAGGGATGGAAATTGCACTCGGCTCTTGACAACATCGACTCCAAAGTGAGACACAAATCCATAGTTGATTCGTCATGCCCGCCATCCACGTGGAAAACCATGTGCGGGTGGAATTTCTCAGCCAAGTCCCATGCTGTCACAGTCAGATCAATCTCTGAAGATACTGGCCTGAGACTTTGCCCTAGATGCTTCCTTGGCGATGTGAAGGACTCTTCCTCCTCCAGTAGTAGCTCATCCGAAGATTAGCTGCAGTGAGATTGTGGCTTCAAATGGAACCCAATCTTCGGGCCCCCAGTCTAACTGGGGAGCGGTCACCCATCCAAAATGGATGGGTAGAATGGCGCAGTGTTTCAAATCGAGCAGCAGCCTATTAGGAAAACACTGCGGGAGGGATGAATTGATGTGACCGATTGCTATCATATATCATCATTATATATCATCATCACATATCATCATATATCATCATCACATATCATCATATATCAACATAGATCATCATATATCAACCAACCATAGTGTTTTTTGGTGTTTTTCCGCAGGTATGGATAGCCCCACAAATCTGTCCTCCAACTTGGAGCATCATTACAAAAGAGATGGGTTACAAAGCGCTTGCGATCCGGGGGATGACCCCCTTGCAGTTAGGAGATTCGTCCTATAGATGGATGTGTATACACATTTCTGTTAAAGGTTTATATATGTATATGTGCAAAACTAAATAGAAACACGGACATATAAAAAAATATGGTGTATGTGTAAATGGTACATATTGATGTAAAATATAAAAGATAGAATGTATTGCCGGCAAGCACCAAGCAGCTATCACAATATTTTGAACATACTCCAATCCCTGATACAAATTCGAACCGCAGAGAGAAGGCAACAACACACATGGTTTTATTTGACAAACACGTTATATACACAAATAAAAATATATTCATAAACAAAAACAGTGTATACCAAATTGAAGGACCGGATAACCCCACAAGGCAACTTCTTCCAATCATGAGCACCAAATGTTGTAGCCGGGACGGGGAAGGAAGGAAAGACAAAGAAGGTGGTGGAGGATTGAGAAGTAAAACAAAGTTGTGTGCGACAAAGTTGTATGTGAAAGATGGTGTGTGACAAAGAAAGATGGTGTGTGTGACAAAATTGTGTGTGAAAGATGGTGTGTGTGAAAGTTGTGTGTAAAAGAGAGCGTGTGACAAAGTTGTGTGTGAAAGATGGTGTGGCAAAGATGGTGGGTGACAAAGTGGTGTGACAAAGTGGTGTGTGAAAGATGGTGTGTGACAATGTGGTGTGTCAAAGATGGTGTGTGAAAGATGGTAAGGTGACAAAGATGGTGTGTGAAAGATGGCGTGTGACAAAGATGGTGTGTCAAAGATGGTGTGTGACAAAGATGGTGTGTGACAGATGGTGTGTGCAAGATGGTGTTTGACAAAGTGGTGTGTGAAAGATGGTGTGTGAAAGGTGGCGTGTGACAAAGATGGTGTGTAAAAGATGGTGTGTGACAAAGATGGTGTGTAAAAGATGGTGTGTGACAAAGATGGTGTGTCAAAGATGGTGTGTCAAAGATGGTGGGTGACAAAGTGGTGTGTGAAAGATGGCGTGTGACAAAGATGGTGTGTCAAAGATGGTGTGTGACAAAGATGGTGTGTGAAAGTGTGTGTAACATCTGAATAGATGTAAAATTCTCTCCTTTTTCTTTTTTTCTCTCCTTCTACATTGCAGGGGGATCAGGGACGTTTGGCCTGGCCTGGTCCAACGAAGCTCCAGCCATTCGTCAGGATATGATTGAGGGACGCCTCGATCACGTACCTGTTCTTGATAAGTTGAACTGTTGACTTCAGTTTCTGTTAACCGCCGTACTGTGTTTGCATCAG
>Ga0126342_10020832_pt1 | contig 10989 bp, 11 predicted proteins | sample Cyp1metagenome_FD_92528 | JGI IMG/M metagenome (GOLD analysis project Ga0126342, IMG submission 92528) | Coral microbial communities from Lord Howe Island, Old Settlement Bay, Australia - Cyphastrea 1 metagenome | ecosystem: Host-associated > Invertebrates > Cnidaria > Coral ... | reverse complement strand
GCTAGTCGTTGGAGTAAGAGAGGCCCTCTTGTGCGGGGTTTTGACCGTGTTGTAGCCAGCCATAACCTCGCCTTTATGGCGTAGTCTTGGAACGACAAACCTTCGCCGTCCCATTCCGGTGCAGGTCCTGCATTGGTCCTGCTTCCATCTCCATCTCTGTCTCGAGAGCCATCACTGCTGTCGCGACGGCGATCTCGGTTTCGTCGTCCTCCAGCTCGACTCCTGTTTCTCATCCATTCTCGGAACTCTTCACTATCAAACCCATCATCATCATTGTCCTCATCATGTATTTCATGTGCCTCGTTTGAGGCTGTGCTCGGTCTCGAGCGTCCAGGCCTGCCTTGGCCCACGGTCGCATGACCGTCATTCGGTGCCTCGTCACTGCCATGTGACGACGGGGGCACCGGCTGGTCCATGTCCAAGCTCCGGTTATCACTTGCGGAGCGCAGCGGAAGGTTGCAGCTTTTTCACAGCCGCAAAGCTTGTGTTTCCCCACACAAGAAGGGCTTCTCGAGCCCACGTCCGCTGACACACAGCGAAAGGTTGAAAACTGCAACAGGCTTTGTTCAAGGTGGTGTTCCCTATACAAATCCACAGTACAACATTTATACATTTTATGTACACATATACATACATACATACATACATACATATATATATATATATATATTATATATATACAATATGTGTGTGTGAATATGTATGTGTGCGTGTCACGGTCCCAAGCAGCCTGCTAGGAACCGCAGGCTTTGAGCGTTGTTTCACTATCTGTATCAAAATTCTGTCTGTCAGAACCCTTGTTTGACGAGTCTGCACTGCCTGCAAGTAGTTAGCGTGCGCACTGTCCCGCTCAGATCCGCACAGTATAGACAGGAATAGACAATTTTCAACAGTTTGTCATCACTTCTGATCATATTTCGATCCTGTTTAGACATCTCGATGATCTTGTTGAACAACTTGACAGACTTGACAGGCGCCTTCTTCTCGACCCGGACACTGCAAAGCTGGTACTCAGCGCTACAAGAAGTTGCATTTGTCAACCACATTTGCCTCTCATTTTCCTTTTGTCACAGGCTACTGTAACATGGAAACATTGCTAAGGATTGCTGTAAGGAAAGCAATGTTTCATTGGAACTTTGGGAAAGGTGGCTATGATGAATGATTCTGTCGACCGGCAGCGCAGTCCCCCCAAGGTGCCTTGCATCCTTCACATCGAAGTGGAGTTGCTCCCAGGAGCCATTGGTTTTCCTCTTGAGAACGAGAACATTAATAAGAGCCAGTAGCAGATGTGGAGAGAAAATTTGCCAGGCGAATTCCAGTCAGTACAGTACCAGCTCGAGGCAATCTTGAAGGCAACGTTTTTTTTCTTGACAAACAAACGACCTTAATATGAAACACTAGGGACAGCCAGAGACAGCTGCTGAAGTCGGTATGAACGCTGCCTATGACAAGATTTGCTGTAGATGACACAATTTTGCGAGGACAAATTTTCGCTTCTCGTCGATGGTGGCATGCATGGAGTCTCAGAGAAGCTGAGACAAAGCATTCGTTTTGTTTTGTTGGTAGACATGCAAACTACCAAGCTAAACTCTTTGCCAAGTTGAGGCCATTACATTTCGTAGCTCACCCTGGCAAGCCAGCCCAATTCCAAGCCTGTCACACGCCACAAGCCTTTTTGCAAATCAATCGTGGGTGATGGACCATGATGGAGACCGTGGAAGAAAGCAATTCAGATTCAAAGGGATTGAAAGAACCAAAAATGAATCGAGGAATATTTCCTTTTTGATTCGCGCCACGCTTTTGCATCAACCCTTACACTGGACTGTTGGAACCTGAGTTAGGGGGGTAAGGAAGAGCTTCTGCTGCCGGCATACACAGTAGATAAGTAGAAATCGGTTATAGCTTTCATTGAATTCCTACTGTGTAGCTATTTTAAGTTCTTTTTAAAACCTTCTTTCTTCCTCGAATCTATTCTGTGTTTTCAATGGTGCTTTGAGCTGTTACTGCAGCATTCCATGAATATTCAGACGATGAAAGATATATCATGATATATCCACAATTAAAGAGTGCTAGTGATTAGTCCGCATCCTGAAGAAGAAATGATGTACACACAGCTTTCAAACCATTTCAATGTATTTCAACTACGAGAAGTCCATTCAGCAATGTCGCAACTGAGTTCCTTACGACACATTTGACCCAGAAAACAGCCTGGTTGCGCTCTGAGCCTTGTGGACGTGCACGGGCTCAACTCAAGAGATTGGTTGCAAATTCAATTACTGTATGTGCATCCCTGTATTTTGGGCTTTTGCTCTTCAGGGTCGTTTTTGGAATCATTTGGAATCTAGCCTGCATGGTGCGCAACCACCAGACAAGTCGTTTTAGATGTGGATGCATGACAATGTGCTGTGTTCACGTAGTGCCCAGCCCGCGTGGTACTCTAGGTGGCTTTGCAAAGAGGTAATGTGGATTCTTTGAAGAATAAGACTGCTCCTTTGATATCACTTGCCGTCTTTCTTTGCAAACAATTTTGGGAACAGTATTGCATAGTATTGCAATGCAATCCAAACTTTGCAAGGGCATTGCTTTTTTGTTTCACTGTTGATGCATCGAGGTGAGGATGTACATCCTTGACTGTGACTCGCAGGAAGAGAACAACATACAAGAATTTACAAGAACACAATTTCCAAGTGAGGGGTGCATCAGCTTCAAACCTACCGCGCACCCGCCGGAAAGGTGGAAAGCTGGTTTCTATGTTGTTTTGATATGAGTATTCATATGTTTTGCTTATCTGCAATCAAAGTGCAAAAAAGCTCGCGATCGAATTTAGCGAGGAACCTGCTGATGCTCAAGCTGCTCGAACCTTAGCCCGCTAAAGCTTCGCAGACGCTTGCAGCTGTTTGATTGACACGGGAAACCATTGCCCAAGTTTATGCCAAGGCTCCGATTCCATCAGCCGAAGATTTTAGGCCGATCCCAATTGTTGCTTTACATAATTTTATATATATATATATATCTATAGATTGCTTCCAAAATGTCACAGAATGTGGACTGCTTCTAATCTATTCGTCGCTTGCTTCGCCTATCTTCGGTTTGAAGACCTTTACTGCTTGATTCATCTTTCCTGCCAGTCGCATGGCTACCCTCAATTCTCGGTGGCAGCTTACAGCCTTGGAAGCCTTGCACCTAGTAAGACCAAGGGAGAGTACTGTAGTCATTGTAGTCTGACAGTTTCAAGACCATTGTAGTCCTGCAGTCCTGGCCAGCATGGCAGTACTTGTACTCCAGTCTCCATGCAGCCAGTGCTTGAGACCAACGTTGCAATGAAGAATCACGCCCATCAAATTAATTCAAATCAACTGTAGATTGGCAATTCGTTCCTGATTCAGGCCGTGATAATCTCTCTTTAGCCTTTGGCTTCGCCAACACGCCCATGTCAAGCACAAATGCAAGGCAGCTACTGGCACCTCAAGAGACAATCGTGAAGCTCCCAGTGCGCTATAAGACTGGCAGAATGCAGCGTAATGCAACTTTGTGGAAACAATGGAAACAGCATGCAGAGGATTGCAGCGATGCTACAGTAAGTCAAAGCTGTGAAATTTGCAGAATTGGCAGTCACAGTTTGGAAGAAGCAGCTTAGGATCCCAATGCCTTGGCGTCAGAATCGGCGTTATCTCGAATCGTTTGCATCCTGTGTCGTTGGCACCTTAGGTGCGGCTTTGGGGGCAGTTTAGGAATGCTTAGGACTGGATAAACATGAAACTGACTGACTTACTGGATTGTTGCAAATTTCCTTTTTACAGTTTTGAATGAATTTCATAGTCTTGCCCTAGTTCCTGCTTGTAAATTCGTGTCTCAGGATGGACATCAGAGGTTTTGGGTGGCACCCAGGATTTTCTATGACATCCACTTTTGAATTGCGTGACTGTGCCGGTTTTGCAGGTGCTGCATTTTTGGTGTCAGCACGTTTGCATTGCTTGCGCACCCACCAACTGTCAACTTTATCATCCACAAGAATTGCCCCGTACCCACGAAATGTGTTGGGATACATGGGAATGATTTTGCGGCATGTCCAAGACAATCAAAGCAAGAAGGAGACTGGGTAGTACTTAGATGATCTGCCTTTGTATTGTGTAGGATAGCTCGGCATAGCGCCGGATAGGTTTTGCCGCATTTACCCGTTCTCTTCATCGCAAAGATGAGCTATGATTGGCAAACCGTTCGGGTGTCCCTAGCTCTTCGTCCGCTGAACACCTCCCCATCATCACTCCAGTTTGACGAAATTGAGCTACTGGACAGATCGGAGAAAATACCCAATCCCACAGCAAAGGGAATCCTGAGTTGCAATCTGCCGGATGGGTGGTTTGCCGAAACGAAGGAATGGGACAGAATCGGGCTCTGCCTTCAAAGCTTGCTAAAGCAAGCCGAAAACAAACCATGCAGGCTTGCTGCTTTAGAGTCTACAAATGGCTGCTGGAAAAAAAGCCAAGAACCACCGCCTCCACCAACACCAGCATCATTAAGACATCACATTAGAACCCATCACCACCGCCATCACCATCAGCACCAGTCCACCACACCACCCCCAACCACCTCCAACCACCCCCAACCACCACTAACTACTACCGCGACACCACTACTAGCACACCACCAAACACACTGCTGCCAGCGGCCGCCCATGACCCTTCGCTGCCTCACTGCCTATAGACCATGCAAACCTGTTTATAGCTATCGCATGCTATCGCCATTTGAGAAAGCCCGCAGGAACGACCCTGTTATTGGGCGAGTCTTTGGAAGGATTTGTAGATGGTGCAAAGCTGAAACGGGTGTGCCACTTGTGGATGGATATATTTCAGCCGGACCACGCTGGACCACAAACTCAGGTTCGCATGCCGCCAGCTATGAGGTTGTCAGTGACGAAGCCAAGGCAGTGCGAATCCAGTTTAAACCCCTCGATGAGCAGCATGCACATCCCGGCAAAGCCAAGAAACATATTGTGACCATCAGTGGCATATATTTCGATGGTCGTCAGTGAAGTGACTCACAGTCAAGATGCCGCTAGATTAGAGCAAACTCCATCTCGTTCGCAAGCACGGCTGTGTGGCTGCGATTGTGCCGTGGTTTGAGGAGTTTGCTTTGGATTTGGAGGCCCGGGGCTTGCATTGAATCAAGGAACTCAGAGTTAGGGGGGCGCAGAGAAGTTTACTTTGAACGCCTCTGATTAGAGTCCTCCCAGGAGTCCTCCACATATTGTCTACCGTCACACCATCATGCTCGTCAATGACATGGAACATGAAAATCTGGTGAGAACCGTGACGCTTGTAACATTGGAACTAAAGCACAAAGCCCCATGCCTTGATTTCATTCCTAAGGTTTGTGCTGGGAAAGTGCACTTGCAGACTTCTTCACCGCCCGACAAGGCAGGCACAGCAATAAATTTCAAGTTACTTGCTTGCAAACCATTACAAAAGCATGACGCAGGGTGCTGGCCCACACCTAAGTGTGAAAACTGCCCAAGTTGTGCTTGCGAATGTATGCCCAGCAATCGAGCGACACGGTGCTGTGATGAGGGAAGCATTTCCGAGCTTTGCCTGAAGCTCCATGAACAGCGTAAGGACAGTTTGGACACGATTTCCAAGATGGCTTCTCCAACATGAAGATGCCCTTTGAATCGAACAGGTGGATTCAGGCGCGCTGAAGAAGTGGCACGCATAGCAAAACAAACATGTCTGAGAAGTTTGCGCACGCAGGTGTCCTCTATGAATGGGGAATACGCGCGATACGTCATTTCTGCGCAGGCGGTGCAAGCGCAGATTGTTGCTATCTTTGGGATTATCTTGGACATCCTTGCTCACTCTTGAACAACCAGATGAAAACAACTTCAAAAAGTAAGATCAACAGTGTGTGTGCACTTATAAATCTGCACATGTTTGGGTGTGTATTATGTGATTTGAATGGATCTGCCTTGGTCTCAAGGGTAACGTAGTGGAGCACCCTAAGCCTGCATGTCTGGTGGTCTTTGTGTGTCCGTCTGGCTGCTCAATTGTTTGGCCTTTGTCTATCTGCAGTGCAAATGCATGCGTGTACACAGGATGCACGGGGTTCATAAGCACGCAAGGCATGTTAATACTGTAGATACGGACAAGAAATGACCATGGTTTGTCGAGGCATGGAAAGAGATCGCCTGGCTTGACACAGGAAATGGGAGGCCATCCCAACAGCTTCCGCCACCCGTTTTAGAGCAGTTCAAGTCTTCAAACAGGAGTTTGCATATAGAACAACGAGACACCGGTATTGCTGTGGCACCAAGCTCAGGATGAAAGCCGGAGCTACATGAGTCTCGTGAAGAGTGAAGACTTTGAATTGACAGCTGTGTGTGACATCGTTGCCCAGCCCCCCAACACTCCCAACGTCTCCTAGCACCCCCCAACATCTCCCAACATCTCCCAACAAATGCTGTGCACGGACACATACACATTTTTTTGTTCGGAAGGGGCTAGAGTTGTACTTACCAGGGTATTGCTTTCATACACAAAGCTCTCAACCAGACTCCAAAGACTCCAGAGCACCTGACAGACAGGCATACGTTTTCTCCCCGTCCGTGACATCCAACATACCTGGCACGGGAAGAGTAACATGCCAGGATTTCTCCGAGAGTATGGGAATGGCCTGAATGGCTGTAGAAGAGCTGGAAATGACCTAATGACACCGATGAATACCGATGATACATGATGATACACTGTGCCAATCTATGCCAATCGATCCCTGTCGATGCCTCTCCATTACACATCATTACACCACGATGCCCATGGCCTGAAACTTGTCTGAAATGCTTCAACCGTTCAACCTGCTTCAGCTGCTTCAACTTGCAAAGTGCGAATATTGTGATTATCTTTGATTGGTCCCAGCGAAAAAGTCATGGCAATCATAGTCCAACTGTCACCTGGGACATCAATATTCCAATATATTCCATCAGGGTCATCTTTTTCATTCCAAGAATTCTGCCATCGAAGAACTGAGGCGTGGCAGGCTGTTCACCTGGAAGGGAAGCAAGGCCATGCTGTTTCTTTCTGTCTCACATTTTGGAAAATATAAACTTATATCTTCTATTTGCATTCGTTTCGAAGAAATCGATCCTGTAATTATTTGTAATTGCCAAGTTTCAAATGCTTTGATTTTGCGTCTTCATCTCCCGACTCATCAGGTGGTGAAGACCCAAATGTTCAATACGAGGCCACAAGAGACATAGCCAGTTGGAAGTTCGTTGTTGTGTTGTTGGAATGTGAACGTTTCTTGAGGCAGTTACAAGGTGATCCAGGTATTTTCAGATTCAGAGTTGAACTGGATTTTCCCTTCAGGTGTTTTATATTCGAGCTGACTTGCTCCAGTCGAATTTCGATACAGCGTGTGGAATGTATTTGGAGCCGCTTGTCAAAAATGAAAGAACCGAAAAGGATTTTTTTGACGTAGTTGTAAAAGGCCATGCAGTTTTGGACCAAGGCATACTTTGCGGCATGCCAAACGAATCATTACGCACGCCCTAAACATTGAGATCCAGGCGCCTTTTAAGCTGGATAGTTGTTCCATGTTGTTCCTGCTTCTGCCTCGGGCACCGACCGTGTTAGCACGTGACAGGGCAGTACATAACATGTTGCGATTGGGTTTGTTTTTTCAGGACTTTGAGCCCGGCACCTTGTATCACGTCAACGTGTTAGCAAGGACTTTGCAAAATTTGCGCAGCCTGGTGTCACATCCCCTTCTTCAACTCACAGTTTGGCGCGAGGAGCCTCGCCACTGGGCACCTCTTTGCCTTCCAGTCCTCACGCTTGACGGGAAGGCTTGCATTTTCTTGCCAAATTCAAAGGATCAGCATTTTTTCGGTAAGCATTTCGGTATCAGTCTCTTTTTTTTCGCTGTGCAGGTTGGAAAACGAGCCGGCTTTTGACGAGGGAAATTACAGGCCCTGTTATTTTGTTGATGCACAACCATACCTGCTATACATTTTTGGAAAGGATGGGGGGGGGACCAAGGTCATTTATTTTGGGACCTGTGCTGATTTTGGTCATGGTTTGCTTCGCCCGGGGCCTAGAGGTGGATCAGCATTTTACATATTCTGGAATCATCTTGGGGGTCGCCCACGTTTGAAGTGCTCTAGGCCTGGTGCCACCGGCATTGTACAGGCATGGCCTTCAAAAATCTCGTCCCACAGAAATGCCAACACAGTTCGAGTATGTTCGAGTCATGTTTGTTCCTCATCGGCAAGGCCAGGTGAACGTGAATGCCATGATGCGACGAATCGAGTTGCCATCCTGGGGAAGGCGGCCTGCAAGGTTCAATACCGCAAAGCAGAATGCTTGCAGATGGTGAACAAAAAACAAAAAATCAGCGGTGGTGCTTGGACGTTCTGTTTGCCTGCAGTTCACCTCAACACTACCGGTATCTCGAAGGCCAACAGTGCAAAGTCGGAGGATGGAGCAGGATTCAACTCACAGATTTTTGAAAGGCGTGATGATACACTGCTTAAAGGTCGCACCATCGGCGGCTATGCTCAGTTTGCCAGATCCCTGGGTATGAGAAAAAGTCACGAGTTAACGAGATTCACAGTGCACCGGCAGAAACCAGAGCGACAAAAGCAGGAAGATATGAGATGACGAGTACAAAAAAGTAAAGAAGAGATAAGAAGAAGCCATTTCAGTTTGTTAAAGTTTGTTTAATGACAAATTTGCATCCTCTCAGTAGCACATCGAGAACACGCACAGCTGAACTCTGAGCGCGAGCCAAGTCCGTACCACTTGCGGGCCAGAAGTTGCCGCTGCCGTCCGAAAGGATACACGAGAAAATAGCGACCAAAAAATTGTTTTGGTGCACTGGTAGACTTTTGTTCTTTAGGCCGAGCGACTTTGCATTCCCGAAAAGCGTGCAGCCACAAGTCCAGCAACTAAAGACTTCTTGGTTCCATCCTGAGAGAAGTTTTCAGGCTCCATCCTGAGAGAAATCTTCAGGTTTATCCCATCTGCATCTATGCCAGGCATGCAGCATCTGGACTCAAGGGCAACAAACAGACATTGCTGCACTTGAAGGGTTGATTTTGATGATATGACCGCAGAATTCACAACAGTAGGCAGGCGCAAAGGACCAGAGGTTCAAAGCCAACACGCATCGCTCCATTCCTGCAAAACACAAAGTTGCTGGCTGCGTGAGTATGGGAGTTGCTAGAGTTCTCATGCCCTTCCGGGGTTTGAAGGTCGATTTGATAGGATCTTACACACGCTTTGCGTCAAAGGCTTGTCCAGGTCGCGATGGCCGCGGCAGATCTTGAGTGCATCCCATTCGCAAACGCCGAGGATTTGTGGTAGGGGCAGTTTCTTACATTTGGGTGGCATTGCATGTCAACCTATTTCAAGGAGCGAGCTATGTCAGCGCCGGTAGCAGCTGGAGGCATAGAGAATTTGGAATCTTGAATGCTTGTCTATTTTCCAATGCTGACAGGTGAGAGCTGAGCGTCGCCGATGGTCAAACATAAGTGCACTCTGCAAAACTCTGAACCATCTCTACTTTCTTGGTGCAGGATTCAAGAACAGCGCATAATTTGCGCCAGCATCTTTGAGATGCTTTTTGAATGCTTATCTTATCTTGGAAATCCTTGAATCGGAAAATGCTGATGCGTTTTGTGAAAGCCACTTGTCTGTCGGATGAGCTGCTCTCTCGTATTTGCTCCCTCCTCTCCTTTCCTCTCCTCTCCTTCACTCTCTGCTGCTGTCCGCTACTCTATTCTTCGCTACTCTATTCTACTCTACTTAGACCACTGGACTTGAGACTTCTGAGCCACTGCTTCTGTAAAACGATCCGTGACTCGGAGTTTCTACGACCCCCTTGTTTTTTTTTCTAAATAGACTTATTTATTCGTTTTTTGGTTCATTTATTTATTATTTATTCATTTATTATATCGATTTATCAAAGGAAGTTTAGAAGTCAAACTTCCGACAGTATGGACAGATGAAGCAGCAGAAGGGGGAATAGTCAGAGAAGAGAAAGGAAGAAGAAAGAAGATGAGAGGAGAGAAAGAGTCAGAAGAGGGAAGAGTCAAGCGTGCGAAAAAAGTAGAAAAGTCACGAAACACTGGTTTTCCAATGTTTTGTGGCTCCCAAGGCCGAGGGTCAAAAAGTAGGCTCGCTAAAGCGGCGGGCGCAGAGCCGTCTGCCCGGTGCAGAGCCATCTGCCCGGATGAGAGATGGGCGAAGCAGATTTGGAAGAACATATATGGTCAAGGGTTCGGAGCACTTTTGGAGGTTGAGATGTGGAAAAAGTGCACGCTGTTGTGGGGCGAAGCACATTTAGAAGTAAACATGTTAAAACACTTCAGCTTCGGCTGCGCAAAAAAGTGCGCACCGTTGTGGCCCGAAGCACATTTCGAAGTCAAGAATGCTAAAAACACATTAGCATTGAAACATATAGGTTAGGTTCACTACAAAATGCTAAGGTGTTGCCACCCCACAAGGGAGGAGTGTTTATTTTATGAAGCTTCCTGGGGCTACCAGCACCTTGTCATCGTCTAAGGCACAGTTCAAGTTTTAGGGCAACCATGGCAGCAATTTTGAGTTAAAATTGGATTTGGTGGGGGCACCAACTTTCTTCTTATGGGTATTTATGGGTGTTGTGTTGGCCAAGGATGGACAAGGATCTTTTGCAAGTTGTAAGTGTGACGACGTTCACGGCTATCTTATGTTTTCATTTTGTACATTTTCTTTCGTGCTCATTTTTTTTTGTTTTTTGGTACTCATGTGATAACACAAACGCGAGACATCATGAGATGAGTTCTGGTAGGCAATGAGGCCAAAGAAGCAAACATACAAAACTATAAAACAACATAAAAGGTGGCAAAGAAAAGGAATCCTTACAAAAAGGCTGCTTGAAAATCAACGAGTCCGGGAAAACCAGAAACAGGGAACCAGAAGTTGTTTCCTTACAAAATGATGCCCGAAAACGCTATCT
>Ga0126342_10020831_pt1 | contig 10989 bp, 9 predicted proteins | sample Cyp1metagenome_FD_92528 | JGI IMG/M metagenome (GOLD analysis project Ga0126342, IMG submission 92528) | Coral microbial communities from Lord Howe Island, Old Settlement Bay, Australia - Cyphastrea 1 metagenome | ecosystem: Host-associated > Invertebrates > Cnidaria > Coral ... | reverse complement strand
GAAGCGGTTGCGGTAAACCTGGCAGCGGCGAGCTGGTGATGAAAACCAGGGATTGTATGGTGATTATATGGTAATTGTATGGGATAGTATAGGATAATACATATGTATATATATATATATATAATTATATATATATTACATTATATTACTATATATGTCGGAAGAAAACCAACCATACGTAGGGTTTTCAATGAATTGGTATTGTCGGGAAAATCTGAGAATCTGCAGGAAGCCACAGGTTTTTAAATGTCTTTTAACAGTATTGGGGGGGTTCCTGAAAATGTTCAATTCACATCATCCAATTCATGGCATATATATATATATATTAATTGGGCCAATAACAAACCATGTACTGTGATGATCCTGTGACTCTGGGTTCGGGGGGATAGCCTTGACACCTAAAAATCATCCCTAATCCAATGGTGGAATATGGTGGAATCTCAAGGATCTACCCTAAAAATCCAAGCAATCATTGCAATGGAAAATTCCTTGATTACAAATGAAGGATCGAAGTAAATGGGGAATTTTCCAGCATGTTTGATGAGGGTTCTCCCATGAACATATTTTTGTTGGTTGTTTATATGGTTTTATACATATTACATAATCACTTTATTATTAATCGCATTCATTGCCCCCTGTATTGGGGGTCCAGAATTTTGAAGGAATCGAAGTCAGGGCACGACATTTTCCCCATAATCAGGCCGTGGAGACTGAGTGAGGATAACGATGGCGATGACGACTATTAGAAGTATCATCAGCCATGTAGATCCATTTTGGAAATGAAGATGTTCATTAGTACTACAAGTACTGTACTTCCAAAATCTCCTTTTGGGTGTAGTTGACTATCATATTCATTCATATTCTCCCATTCAATCCCACAAAATCCCACTAGATCCCATTCAATTCCAGTAAAAGTTGATGATCAAATCCGCCATTTCGCACCCTGCAGGCCGCTCCTGCCTGAATGAAGACTTCCGCCTCCTCCGCCGCGGCCCCCGACGCCAAGAGCGTGGACATCAACAGCAGCACCTTGCCGCTCGTTGCACGGTTTGGGAGCGCTACCATGGGATGAAACCCGGCGATGGTCTTGGGGAAAATGGATGAATCATGGTGATTCATAGAGATTTAACCAACCAAAATTTGGGAAAAAGTGGTTAACAACGGTGATTAAGAATTATGAGATTCAATGGGAACATAGTATCAATTAATTGTGGTGGTGAAGTGACAACAATGGATACTCAATGGGATAGTTAATGGGATGTACCCTCTGGTAATCAAATGTGGCTGGCTATATAGAAAAAAATAGGAAGATTATGTTGCTAAGTTGAAGATATACAGTCAAAACTGATCGAACATGTGGCTTTCGGGATGTTGGAAAGATAATGTTCGAACTTGAATATTGAATGTCGATGGAAAGTCAGGAATGGACATTTTTTAGGGAGTTCACTGGAGTTCCATGCTGAACTTCCTCCTAAATTTAGGGATATAGTTCGGTAGTTGACCTGCCCCTCTGAAAAATATGAGTTCGTCAGTTGGGATTATTCTTCCCAACTGAATGGAAAAATCATCCAGCCATGTTCCAAACCACCAACCAGTGTTTGTTGGTTTATAAACCATTATAATCCCATATAATCCCCATTAATATCCATTAATTATAGTTATATCTACCATAAACCATAGTTAATCAATGGTTCCAAACCACCAACCAGATAAATATCCCTCCACAACTGCAGCCGAAGCACGCGACACCAGGCGCTGTGCGCGGGGCGGCGCCAGGCACTAAGGAGACCGTGGCGCCGGTGTTCAGCCTGGAGCGGGACACCACTGAAATGGTTGGTGAATGGCTGGTGAATGGTTGGTGAATGGTTGATTTATGGGGCTTTAACATGATTTCAACATGAAAATTGGTGGGTTCACCTCACCTGGTTTAACCCATCCACAATGGATTGTTTGGAGATTTTGGCCTCATGGTTAACCTTAAGAAAAGGAATTGAACGAACAAAAAGGGAAGGTTAACCAACAAAAACTATTGGGGGTTAAGGGAGAGCTTTAGCATCAAGGGGTTGTTGAACTAACAAAGCATGAGGGTCAACCAACCAAAAAACATACAGTGAACATTTAGAATTCAAAGTGATGTTTAAGCTTCAGACTACCAATCATATCCAGAAATGGTGGGTTTAATCAACAGAAAAATTGTGTTTTTTTTTTGCAACAAACAATTTGGGGGTTGACCTGCAAATATGAATGGATGAAAACATGGGGGTTAACCTTAAAGAAATGCTGCGGTTTTCACGTATTTTAGCACACACATGGATAGACATGGGGTTAACATCGCTTAACATTCAAACATTGGGTTCACCAAGAAGACATCGGGGGGTTAACCTTCAAAGCTGGTGGCAAGGCCACGGAACTAGTCATCCAAATTCGCCCCCAATGACATTGTTCACTGATCTGATCTACCCTCTGGTGAACTAACATAGCAATTGAACATGGCCATTTATAGTGGATTTTCCCATTAAAAATTGGGATTTTCCATAGTTGTGTTAAATTACCAGAGGGTACGGTCAATGGTCTAATGGTGGTTCTGTCTGACGATCCTCCATGAAATCATCCACTTCACTGGATGGAACAAACTCCGCTGAGATGCCAAAACCATCGAAGCGTTGTCGGCTGCATTGGAAGGCCTTGAGCTCGGCGGAAGCGAGGCGAACTGCACAAAGGGCAAATATCATGACTTGGGGAGCACGGCATGTCTGTATACATATAAATTATCATATATTATATTTCATATAGTCGTGTGTACACATGTATCTACATACATGTATTCATATATATATATATTCATTATATATATACATATTCATATATATACATATTCATTATATATATATATATATTCATATATATATATATATATATTATATAGTATAGTATATACCTTGAATCTGTAAAACATCTATTGATGGTATGTCGTACACACTGATTGCCGATGGCTTGACACGAGAAATTGTCTGGATCAGTTGCAGGAAGGCATAGCAGCTAGGCGCAGCTAGGCCCCTGGGCACCACATATGCTGACTCGGTGTTCAGCACCTTGGAAAAATGATCCATGCAGCGGAGACAACGTTGGAGTTCAAACAGCATTGTACCTCGACTACCCTCTGGTGAACTAACATAACTATGGAAAATCACCATTTTTAATGGGAAAATCCACTATGTCTATGGCCATTTTCAATAGCTATGTTAGTCATTACCAGAGGGTATTCTTTCGATGTCGCTTTCAGGCATATCTATGGAGAGAAATCGTGAGGCCGGCACGAAGTGTCGCAACAAGGGGCAGTAAGCCTCAGCTTTGAGCAGATCTGGCGAGATTCAAGTAGCAGTTGCAAATGGTCGACTATGGGGTGTTTCATTCCCATGACGGATCCTAACGGTGCTGCTATATATGGTAACATGGATCCCATCAATATACCCCAAATGTTAGCATTACCAGCACCATGGATCCTATGGGATTGTTGTTTCTTTTAATGTTTTTTTGCTGACGTGGACTTTTCCTTGCAAAACACCCAGCTTTGGCTCTTTGCTTCCCTGCAATCAAAGTTCTATGCGTGGCTCTGGCAACCACTTGGGGTTATAACAGGAAACCAGCAGCAGAACCGCCCCAGGTGTCGATGGATGAGGATCAATCATCCTGTTTCTTGTGTAGCTGCTCTACATGATCTCCAAGAACCCAAGAGGCATTTCTCTATCGAAATCCCATATGTTGGGGTTGAATCCACCATGTGTGTAGGCACACCCAAACAGTTGTTGTTATATATATATATTTATATAATTATGTATATATTTATACATATATTACATACAGTATATATATATATATATATATATATCCCACATGATCCCACTATATCGATCCCACTATATCTCCATGAAAATCCCAGGAAATCCCCATCGATGATTTGTAAAATTCTCCGTCTTCCAGGATCCTGACCATCAGAACAAAGACCCGCCGCTCCACCAGCAGCGCAACACCATTGGGTGTTTGGGCCACCTGCAACACTTGCGATGAGGCCTGATTCGTTTGGACCAGATATGACCAGATATTTCAGGAGGTTCAGGAGGTTGGCAGGACGTTCGACTTTGACTGAGGTCAAGTTTGTTGTTTTTACCTCTAGTGGATCATGATGCATCGTGTATCCACTAGTTGATGCATTGGGCATTCTCTAGTGCTGGACCATCCACACACACAAACACCTTTGGCCGACAATTCAATCAGGGCCGCGACGTGTCTTTTCTGCTTCTTCCTGCAGGAAATGAGACTGGGACATCTCAGCAAACTTCTGCGGCTGCCGCTGTCCTGGCAAACGCAGGAAGCAGTTCTTGAATGATCAGCTGAAGCTGTTTGGTTCACTGCATAGTCTACCTGGGTCACGACAAGGATGCGCTCCGTTGTGTAGAGTCTCGTTGATGATGACATGGGCATGAAAGTCAATGTTGAACACACCTGCAAGTCAAAGATATGCAAATTGATGCAAATACAATATCCACTTGTGTATTAATATCCTAAATGGGGAAGCACATCATAGATGTTGTAAATCATAGATTATAGATGTAAATCATAGATTGTAGATATTATATATATATATATGTTATCATAGATATTCATAGATACAAATCATGTAATATGACATTGAATTCTCACCTCGACCACCCTTTCCTCCATGCCATTCAGTCGCTCAAATCTGCACTTCGTAGACTTGGTTCTTCTCCTTGGCCGCAGCGGGCCAAGTTCTTCAAGGTTCGAGTGGGGATTTGACATGATTTGACCATCAACAGTGTAGGGATTTCATGGGGGGTTCTACCATGAAAAAAATGGGGATTCACCATGAAAACTGGGGGATCAAAAATGAGGATTTGACCATCAACAGAGATTTTTTCATGGGATTGAATGGAGATATCATGAGATATACAGTCAGGTAATCACACCTGACAATGGCAAATCCCCCACTTAAATTGGCATTGGAATGGGAAAGAAGTGGGCCATTTTCTGTAGTCGAATAAGCAAAGGGGAAGAATTGGGGCTTGGGATGTCTTGACCCACTCAACCATGCTGGCTGGTGGTGAATATTCCCATGCTTTCCAGTGCTTCGAAATTTTCGACCCATGCCCAAAGACCCTGGAAACGAAACCGTACAGTGACCGGAAAGCATCAATAGCAACCGTGTTCTATGTTTAATCCTTAGGGTGTCATAATAAACATATCATCAACAAAATCCCAATAAGGGATTCCAGATGGCATATCCCTTGATATATCCCAGGGGTAAAGCCCAATGCCATAAACATCCATAAACCGAATCCGGCATGGCAGGGATGGCTGGTGAAGCTTCTCTGAGGTCATCACCAAGCTGGGCATCTGGAAGGAGCGAATCTTGGAAAAGCCGTTGCCTCGGGCCGTCCGCGGAACGAAGGCGGCACCGATGTCCTGGTTTGATATCGGCAGTGTGTCAAAACCTTGTACCCCTGTAGTTCACATCAAAATAGCTGGGATTTATGGATGTTCATCCCCCTAAAAATGGTAGGTATTGATCCATACCCATATCAATCTTGATAGAATTGTACATCCAATTGCTGTTTTTTTTTTTCTGTTGATTGATGGATGTTGATTTCAACCAGCCATGTCTTATATCTCAAGCGTTTCCAAACATGTTCCCTGTCAGCCTCCACTGGGCGATCCCAATGGGGATTTCAGGGGAAGAGTTGGGAAAACATGAGCTTCAACCAACAGTAATTAACCAATCCCTAGTTGCACAATGTTGCCATTCAACCAAATAGTTGACCATTATGTTCTAACTCATCACCCACGTTTATAGCCACACCCCCCCCCAAAAAAAAAAATAGAATTCGATCAAATCCGAATCTAAAATAGTGACGAATTACTAGACTCTATCTTGTGTGGATACCAATGTATGTATACCAATGTTGCCATCTCCATAAAATATGGCATGCTGGAGAATCCCGTATTTGGTTCTATGATTTTCCTATCAAAACCTCCATGTTCATTGGAGACTTCGCATTCCCATCCATGTTTGATGGCACCGAATGGCATATTCCCCTTGTATCCTATTGTATCCCATATTGTATTTCCAATCTATCCCATGCCATCATTCATACCCCCACTATTTTTGGTGATATATCCCATTAATCGCCCATCACCAAGGGTAAACCCGTTACAGTATATATTCGGATGAAACCCCGGCAAATCCCATTCAATCCCTGTTGTTCATGGTTAAATCCCATTGAAAAACCTGAATCCCATTGAGTCACCATGGTTTTTATTGGTTGAATCTCACCCCAATAATTAAATCCCAATTTTTGAATCCCATGAAATCGAAGTTTTGTTCCCATCAATCAATCATTACCAGGTTTTAACTTCCCAATAGTATAACAAAATATGGTTGGTTCAACCATGTTCAACCTACCATGAAATATTCCCCTAAAAAAAAAAACATCACATGTTGCTAGTTGACCATCGCGAATCATGAAATACCTCATCAACCATTGAATCAACCATGCAAAAAAACCATCAACATCCATCATGTTTCATGAAATATCTCCAATCCCCATGGAAATCACCATGCTTTTCTCCCATGGATTCCATGGATTCCATGGCTCAAACCCACCATCTAAACGGGCCATCCCCAGGTCCCAAGCCGCGACCGTTTCGGGCCCCCGCGCCGCGGAACATGGGCTCCGCGACCTCCGGCGGAAAGCCCAAGGTGCCCAGGCCCCTTCCGCCGTCCGCGGAGAGGCCGCTGGGCAGACAGACGCAGACCGAAATGCCTCGAGGCGATCTGGGGATGAGATGTTGAAAAATTGATGTTCTATTGTTATTAAATGGTAGTATAGTAACTTATAGTAGTGATAGTATATTTATAGAATAATCCTATAATTGAAAATGTTACCCTCTGGTAAACGTTTACATAGCTATGGAAAATTACCATCTTTAAGTTCTGTAAATCAATGGCAATTCAATGGCCATTTTCAATAGCTACGTTAAATTACCAGAGGGTATGTTCTATTGTTATTAAATGGTAGTATAGTAGTGATAGTATATTTATAGAATAATCCTATTGTATAATATATATATATGGATTATATCCCATGGGATCCATGGTGCTGCCATATATGGATATATATGGTAACATGGATCGCATCAATATACCCCAGTCATGTTCTATTGTTATTAAATGGTTCTATATTGTCGATATATATATTGTTTCAATATATACATTAACATTAACAGTTCAGTTATTTGTTATTAACAATTCAGTTACATTATATATGTATAAATTAAATGATATTAATGATAGACAAATGATTAATGATAGATTACATCTCATCTAATGGTATCTATCAAATATGTAATTTACCTATGGGGGTAATGTTTCAATATATATATACATCTAATGGTAAAATATATTCTAAAGGATTAGATGTACTATCATTAACTATTGCATTATACAGACATATATATATATATATAACAGTTCAGTTACATTATATATGTATAAATTAAATGATATTAATGATAGGTAAATGAGATATGTTCTATATACTAAATGATGTTCTGGGGGATTAGATGTATTAGCATTAACTTACATTATACATATATATATGTACATGTCAAATGATATTATAATATAGATACTATAATAGATAGAATATCATGTTCCCCAATTTCCGCACGATGGCCACTCCCTTTTCCTGTTGCGCGACAAGTCAGATAAGCCAATATGCTTGAGCTTAGATAAGCCACAAAACACCTTATTTCTAGATACCTTTAACTATGTAATTACAACTATAACTATAGGTATGTAATACCATCTCCCGATCTTTATTGGAACAAAATAGCATTGAAACAAAACCCATTTTGCTTCCCTCTGGTAATTTTCCACGATTTGCCACAGAAAATCACCTTTGCCACAGAATCATCGAGCTCCATGGGCCATGGCTTCCAGCTCAGACGAGAGGCCGTAGTAGGTCGCAGCCTTCTGATGATTTCGCACGTTTTCGGCCATCTCGCCTGACCATCGTGGTGACATGTGGTGACCATCGTGACCAGCAAAGCAATGCAAAGCATCAGTTTCCCCAGTAAAATGGGATGGCATGTTTCCTGGGTCTATTTCCGATTTTTAGACTAACCCATGTCTGTACTACATTTTGCATGGAAATTTATCGGCAATTGATGGTGGTTGATAGTCATTGAAGCCGACGGCTGACGCATGTTCGTCAAACCCAAGTTTTTGTGGGTTTTAAACCAGTTGAATCCTGCTGTATCGGTCATGTTTGTTTCTCAGTTCAAGCCCATCCATGCTAGTTTTATCACCAATTGTTGCTGGTTCAGTCCCCAATTGTGTTGCCTAAATCCGTTTTGTCTGCTAGTTGTTACATCAGTTACTCTCTGATAATCAAACGTGGCTAGCTGGGAAATCCCTAAGACTAAATGGAGGTTTATCGCTGGGAAAACCATCGAACTAAATGACTATAAATGGTGGATTTTCCAGAAAAAACATGTTTGATTGACAGAGGGTGCATCACATTCGATATCCCATTAAGTATCCATTATTATCACTGATTCACAATTCTGAACCACTATTTCCCCATGAAATCCCATAGTAACATCTTTTTACATCCCTATGAGTCACCAACCACCATTTCCCCAATGTTGCTGAAATCCCTATTGCCCTATTCATAACCATTATTCTTCCCATTAATATCCATTAATATGCATTAATATCCATGAATATCCATTAATATCCACTAATATCCATTAATATCCATTAATTAATATCCATTACCATCCGGTAAACTAACATAGCCGGAAAATGACCATTTCTAGTAGGTAAATCATCTATTTCTATGGTCCATTTTCCATAGCAAGTTAGATTACCAGAGGGTAATTATTTATATCCATTACTCACCATGAATTAATCACCATGAATATCAATTAAGATCCATGAATTACCATGAATTCCTATGATTTCATCCACCATGAATCATTGGTTTTCTCCCAGGACATCCCAGGACCCGTCTCCGGCCGTTGGAGGCGATATCCACAATGACCCAAACTCCACCGGGCGCTAAGACCTGTACCCGTCAGACGCAGAGAGCACAGGATGGGAGTAGATCTGATGAGATTCTACCCTCTGGCAAACTAACATTAGCTATTTATAGTTGACTTTTCCCATTAAAAATAAGGTGATGTTCCACATAGTTAGTTTTGTTAGTTTACCAGATTCTGGATCTAATAAATATGTGTATACATATATTTCTACTAGTACTAGTAGATCTAATATAAATATGTGTATGTATATATATATACATACATCTTAGATTTATGAGATTTAGATGATATACGTTATATCGTAGTTATATAAGATATCCCTGATTGGTATCACACAGCTGGGACAAGTTGCAATAATTTGAAATCATCTCTCTGATTGTCACTGGAACTGCCTCCCTGACTTCTTCGATCAATTGTTCAGGATGAGCCAAGTCGTGTAGCACCTGGCGGTGCTTCTCATACCAATGGATTCAACACTGGGTATGGTGATCAGAAATTCCAAGTTACCCAATTTTTTCGGGGGAACAAATATGGGAAACCAGAGTTTCTACCCTGAGATATAAGGTGTTCCTGTAGATGTTCCCATGTTGAGCAATGGCGTGCCGCTTCCTTGGGGGTGATAGGATCAACTGACCCTTCGGGTCAGTTGATCCTTGAAGATTTTGGACAGCAATAAGTTCCGACCTTCAAAAGCAACTTACCACGGATGAAATAACAGACCAGCAGTACACCACCATCTGTGGTGACAAAACTTGGAGAAGTCTCAAAGTCCAACATGTCAAGGTCTACTTTCATAGCCTGGAAACGGATCTCAAGTTCTGGAAAGATGAATCCAGATATGAATATGACATGGTTTGCCCATGGTCCAGTTGATTGGAAAACCCATGGATTGGTTTCTTCGTCATCCCAGTTCTTTGCTGCTTGAATCCTCTTTTGGACTGTTGGATTTGGTTGCTTCGAATCCCCATTGTTGTGGCTAAACTCCCATGCTCCTGTGGGAGAAATCCCTTCGCTTATTGGTTCAATTCCAGTCTTGCGGTGAAAATTTAATGATGCATTGTGAAACTAGACCTCCCCATTTGTCGTCCAACATCCAACATCTTTGACATAGCTTTGCCTGAAAATAGGATACTCTAGGGTAAACTAACATAGATGTGGAAAAACATTTGTAGATCATCAATTTCTGGAAAAAGCATGGCTTTTCTGCATCTTTTTTGTATGTTTACCCTAGGCTTCCCCAAGATTAGAGGTTCTGTGGCCAGGGCACATCGTAGCACATGACAAAGTCATAGCGTTGTTTCACCTGGTGACTCATGCCGCTGAAGCCATGATGCAGCCATGCCCACTCATGCAGGATGGTGCCCCCCAGTGATGTTTGTTGGTTTAGATTCGCCCCATGAATACTAGTTCGTTATATCTGCCATAAACCATAGTGAAATGGGAGTTATGTTCACCAACTTAGCTAACGAACTGGGGCACCACCTTGTATTGTATGTAATTTACATAAAATATTCCAGATATCATGAGAATAGAAGTATCAATCTTATTGTTATTGATATATATATATATTGATATTACTATTATGAAATAGTATCATATATCATCAATAGTGAGATCATTATCATCGTATATCATAATATCATCGTTATTTCTCATCACATATATATATATATATGTATGTATATATATATATGTGTACATTATATATATACATGATATATATATATATATATATGATATATATATATGATTATATATGTATATATATATATGATATATATATATATATTATATATATATATATATATATATTATATATATAATATATCTATATATATATATATATATATATATATATATATATAT
>Ga0126342_10020830_pt1 | contig 10990 bp, 6 predicted proteins | sample Cyp1metagenome_FD_92528 | JGI IMG/M metagenome (GOLD analysis project Ga0126342, IMG submission 92528) | Coral microbial communities from Lord Howe Island, Old Settlement Bay, Australia - Cyphastrea 1 metagenome | ecosystem: Host-associated > Invertebrates > Cnidaria > Coral ... | reverse complement strand
CGACTTTCCTATCTTTTCGCGCATCTGCATCTTCTTTCTTCTGATCTTGTCTCTTCTGACTCGTCTCACCTCTGCTTTTCAACTGTCCATATTGTCGGAAGTTTCACTTCTAAACTTCCTTCGGTTAATATGAACATATATAATATATATATATATATGATGGAGGGCAGGATCATCAGATCTGATGCAGACGTCGTGTAAAACACCATAAACGATGTGTTATTCATGTTTTTCCGAATGTTGTATTATAGGATTCTAATGGATTTCATAGGTACTATAGTATCTTTACAAAATGGATTTCGTTAGCCTCGGGATCCCTTGGGAAACTCTTTATCGTGTGAAGCTTCATCCCGAGGCCAATATCTTGAGGCACAGCGAGGAGGCTATGCAACTTCCGTCTTGTTTGGCAGGACCCAATGTTGGCCCAGCGCCTGTCTTTGGAGTTTTTGTGTAGGCTTTTAATCACAAACTTTGGGAACTGCGTGAAGGGAATTCCCTGGTCAAATTCAACAACATCCCCGTCTTTTAAAAAACCTGAAAACCCTGATTTTAATTCATGATCACCAAAAACCTCAACCCAGCCCGTGAGTGAGTGGTTCGTTCAAGATAGACGGAAATAGAGATGGTGTAGTCAACCCAGCCAAAGTAGTCCGGAAGCGATTGTTGTTTTGGTCTTAACTTCCTGGGGAATCGGCCATGATGTTTGACTTACAATGGGGAAGCCAAGGTCCTTGGGGAAGCCATCATGGTAAAGAGTCACGTCCAGATCAGTGCGTTGATAGTGCCCACTACATATATAGATAGTATCCAGGCATTCATATGAATCGTTGTAAGTCTCAGTTTGGTTGTGAGCATATGTGCCACAGTCGTGCTCTCTATTTGAAAGACATCAGCAGGTTCTAGGATAAAGGGTGTTCATTTTGGTCATGATTTTGATATGATTTAGGATGGTTCAAGGTATGATTACTGTGTGTTGTTGTTTTTCTGTTGCCTGGTTTTACAGTTGTGATTTTATCACGTCAATGTGATTCTGATATGGTCAAATTTGTGTTTTCGTATGTGTCAGGAGTCAGAACTGTGATTGTTTGTTTGTTTGTTTTGTTTATAACACATCGTAATCATATCAGAGTCGTATCAAAATCATATCGGCATCGTATCAAAAACATCTAAAACAATATCGAAACCATAACCTGAAGTTAAAGCCTATCGAAACCAGATCCTAAAGTCCTATCAGTCACCATGTCAGAACCATAAAACATGATGAAATACATCATAAAACAATATTCGAGTTGGCTTCCTAGAGGGATTTTGATGTCTTGAAACTTAGCTCTATTTATTGGGTTTGGTTGGAAGTTGATTGCCGCTTTTCCCTCAAATCACTTAGAGTAGACAAATCACCCTATATACATCTATTATACAAACATGAGACTTGTCCAGGGATAGATACCAGCTTCAACACTTTGCGGCAAGGTGAATGGGACATACATGCAGTGAGCAGCCACTCCGCAGAACCATAACTGGCGCACCCATGCGTAGGTGCTTGTGCCATCATGCAATTGCGTCGGTTCCTTGAAAGAAATTTGTGATGACTTTCGACTTCAGAAACTGATTCGAAAGAGTTGATACTGCACAATCCCCGTTTATTTATGGCGGGCAAAAAAGCGGGCTGCTGACGATCCCAGCGACAAGCTGGGGATACATAGGCACACCAAAAAAGTGTATCGCAGTATATCATCGATTGTGTGTAGAATCTGACTATTGTCCCCTTCAGATATTCGTTTGAGGGGACCGGAGTGGTGAGAAGACACTGCTGACATGGTATCATGCAATGTCTATTCAATTTATTGCCCCATGATATGCTGGCCCTTCAAGTCTTGACCAAGTTTCGGAAGCCACGGAAATTCTGGACAGGCTATATAGATCTATATAGCAGGTTTGCAATGTGGTTGGCATATGTTGCATTTGGTTGCAGGTTGTTGGCTGCTGGTTGCCTGTGATGTTTTGTGAATAGCTATTAGATGCTAATAGCTAGTATGTAGCTAGTGACTGATAGTAGCTCAATGGGCTAGCATTTACCAACATACATTTGGAATCTAGTTCCGTGGCTGGGGTCCTAAGCACATCAGCAGCAAACCCAGGATTCATAAGTCGGGGTAAATCATTATAACCCCCTTCTGAACAAGAATTGATACAGGGGCTGCCATTTCAAAACCACCGGAGGGTTTGGACACACCGCCATGTTCCCTTGCTGAATCCATACCTGACCATAAACGGGCATCGCCATGTTCAAATCGAATCCATGTCTTGTTGAACCGTCGCCAAGGGTAGGTTAGGAGTGCTCCAACTGGGGCGCATCATGGTAATCTTAGTTGTTGATGGAAAACACTGGATTGGGTAGGGCTGGTCACACAGTGGAATTAATACTGAATCAACTTAGTAGCCTACCTTTGATAATAGTTGTCTCAAGTGCCTTTTCAAGACAAGATGTACGTTGTGTTCTTGAAAATCCGATGCTAATCTGGATGGATGGGTGCCAGATGTTTGACTTTTTGGGTGATGAGACGGGTTTACGGTACAAGACATCACCATATATCCATATCTATCCCAGTTAAGACATGTTAAAACAATGAGAGGGGATCAACCATCCAACAAACAAGGGGCCAACATAGCAGTAAGAGGCAGCATCCCACGGCAACGGCCTGATCCTGGCAGCCCGCAAAGCAGTTGCAATTGCTGTACCATCCACATGAAGTGCCAATGTTTCGGTTTACCCGAATCACTTTGGTCATCATGAATGTGAGACTTTCATGACTTTGGCCCGCGCACACACACAAACACGAACATGACTGAGTTCTGTTTGTTGAAAGGAAATATATTATATAACTGCTTCGTAGTGTGAAATCAAAATCATGACGTGTTTGCTGGAAAAGACCGACTAAATGTTCTGTTCTTTCGTTGGGAGATAATACTTTAGAGTCGACGACGAAAAATTGGACTAAAACTTGTGCCTAGAATAGAAAACAGAGCAGGAAGCTGTGAGAGTGCTTATGTTTGAAGACATTGTAAGTGACATATCTAGGGACACTTATGCAAATAACAGGTAAAACACGCATCTAATGACTTGTAAAGAACACGAGATCTACTGATAATTAGCAAGTAGATATGATATGATATATTATATGTGTGTAAAACACATTGAGGGCAACAAATGCAGTATTTGTGGGAGACATCCATCACTAAATGCAGAATATAGTACATATAGCCATTCAGAAAACCCTGCCACATTCTTACTCAAACCTGCGGTATTCCTTTTGGAACATGTTATTTGTTTGAAAAAATCACAAAATTCACAAAATATGAACGATTTTGCTCTGGAGGTCCATGGTTGTTTGTGGGTGGGGATATGTTGGCAATGCCTTGAAAAAGGTGCACCCATCACCCATCTTGCAATTCCTCCTTTCAGAGATAGCTGATTTCTCAATTGGAACATGCAAGTCTTCTATCAAAACTTAGCTGCATGTTCTTATGTTTTCTTGAGGAAATCGTACATGCTTCAAAACTGTGCAAAATCGAATCAACCGCCTCATCCGTGTTCCTGGGTTATGGCGGGCATGACGGGTATGGCGCAAGCTGTTAAGATTGAACCCCCCATGCCTACAAGCCATTCCCACTACAAAGCCTGTTCATCATGTTCAGAACAAAATGCAACATGTTTTGAAATCTCTATGTTTCTCAAAAAGAACTCACAAAACCCATAGCGCAAATGCACCGTTCCTGCATTAATATGAGAACTGCATGATGATTGTCGAATGTACTTACTGTATTACTCGCAAGTCTCTTGCCATTTGGATACAACTTACTATGTTTGCAATTTGACACAGGGAACCTGCTTCTTTAGTAATAGACATAGTAAACCAATTCTTTCAAGAGTGCTACACTTGAGAAATTGCAGTATCCTATGTTTTGGTCTTTGGTGAACACTCTGAAGACATTGTAGCATGTCAAATAACCAAGAGCACTAGCGCAATTGGAAAATATTGGACATGTATGTTGTGGATCTGAACATTTTCTTGCAGAGGCACTATTCCAAAACGAAGGCAAAGCAATGGACACAAAAAGGGTGATTCAGCATTCCATAACATAAAGAAATTGAAGATTGCTTCTGTGAAAAATGGAAGCATATTGCAGGTTTTCTAATACTCATGTTTTCTAATACTCATGTGCGGCCCAATTTACAGTAAAGCAGGAAGCAAGGCCTGAAACAACATGAGACTCGGCACACAGTAGTCACAGTACACGGTCTTCAGACGGCCGTGTGTATTTTGTTACACGTTGACCTTCTCAGTTTTTGTTAATCCTTCAATTCCTGTACACTTTACAGCTTGTGAAGACATGCTTTTGTTCTTCGTAATTCCACGGGGAAAGTGTAAAATTGGCAATTTCGCCACACCGAAAACGCGTTGTTCATCATTTTTCCAGAATCCAGTAAACTAACCTTTTGTCCTAGGACCTCCACATGTAGAAACTTGGTGTGGATATGTTTGTGACATTCTGTGTGAAATATGGTGAGAGACGAGGAAATTCATGCACTCTCAAGGTTCTCCCGTTATCCCTTCTGAAAAGAATGAGCCTGAGTTGGCTTGGTGGATAGTGATGATAAGACGGATGGAAGGGTCCTGGAAGGAGCACTGACCTGTGAGATCAAAGTTCACTGCACTCTACATTGTTCAGAGCCTTCAAGTCCATCCCTCAATGTTTGAACCTATTGACGATGTCTTCCTTGCGAGGTGCTGGGTGCATATATGGGTCTGTGTGTGTGCACGGGCCGCTTGGAATCTCTCCTAAGGATGTGATTCTGGAGATGTTGGTTCTCTTTGAAGATCCTTGTGATATTCATACTGGTTTGTGGTTTCAGGTATGTCCTACTTCTCCATCGCTAGTTGCTTGTAGGAAGCTGGTCCCTAATTCACGAAGATTCTTGTCATGGACTGATACCACCAACCAGAAGACTGTCAGGTCCACCCAACGGTGGATCCTTTTTCCGGTTTTTGCAGCATCCAGACGCAGCACTGCTGGTTGCTGCTCTCAGATACTTTCAAATTGTCCATCCTTACCTGGAAAGATCGTCTCGATGATAAAAGCAATCTCATTTCGCAAGTGCCCGAATTTGGTTGACCGACCCGATGACAACAACATGTTCGTTTGCAGTTACGGTCTATCAAATGTCCTTTATATGGTAGACCAAATCCCGAACACCTACAACGGTACAGTACCCACTGTTCAAAGCAAGACATCAAAGACAGGCACCTCACTTGGTGATAAGCAGGCGCTGCTGCTGCAGTTTTGAAAGATGCGATGCGGCTCATTTGAGACCACACGGTAATCTTTTATCGACGAATCCGCCCCAGACCCTACAAGGCTTTCAGGAGAGGCCATGCAAGACTGCAAAAAAATAGATGCGCTCTACAGCTCTGCATTCTTGCATATAAAGATATATAAAGCCTCAAGATCCAACAAAACTGTGGGAACAGAGCGATTGCCATGATCGCAAGTATTCGCTTGTGCATATCTCCGGTATGTTGAAGATTCTATGACCCGGTCGCAAACTCCTGCTGGAGCGATACTTGCAACCTGGAATGCATGCTGGCTGACTCCTCCAGGTACTTGCGCCTTTGTTCCGCAACCTCTATGGAAGGCTTGGTTTTCTGAAGGACCTCGGTGCGGGTACCGTGCCAAATTGGGATTGGTGGAGTGTGGTTGTTTTTCCGATTTGATTTGACATCATTAGTATATAGCTACCAGTAGTACCGCACAAGGCGGTGGCGGAAGTTTCAAAAATAGGAAACCTATAGGAGAGGTTCGTTGTTGTGATGCATGGATGGCAGAGCGAATCCACTGATGGACCGAAAGGTGGTTGGAGCAGTGGTCAACTCATCCACAAGTGCTGAATGTAGTGTGGTGTGGCGTGGTGTGGCGTGGTGTGGCGTGGTGTAGTTGCAGCTGTAGTTGTAGTTGAAGCTGTTGCTGTAGTGTAGCTGAAGTTGTAGCTGTAGCTGATGCTGTTGCAGTTGAAGTTGTAGGTGTAGGTGTAGTGTCGTGCAGTGTAGTGGTGTAGTGTGGTGAAGTGGAAAGTATTGTAGTGTATTGTAGCGTAGCGGAGTTGTAATTGCAGCTGCCGTTGTAGTTGTAGTTGTATTTTGCAGCGGTAGCTGTTGCTGTAGTTGATGCTGTTGTAGTTGCAATGTTCTAGGTGTAGTTGTAGTAGCTGCAGTAGCTGCAGTAGTTGTAATAGTTGTAGTAGTTGTAGTTGTAGTAGTACTAGTTGTAGTAGTTGTACGGTACCTTGTAGTACTTGTAGTACTTGTAGTAGTTGTAGTAGTTGCAGTAGTTGTAGTAGTCTTAGTAGTAGTAGTAGTTGTTGTTGTTGTTGTTGTTGTAGTTGTTGTTGTTGTAGCTGTAGTCGTTGTAGTAGTTGTAGCTGTAGTCGTTGTAGTAGTTGTAGATGTAGTCGTTGTAGTCGTTGTAGTAGTTGTAGTAGTTGTAGTAGTTGTAGTTGTAGTACTTGTAGTTGTTGTAGTTGTAGTCGTTGTAGTACTTGTAGTACTTGTAGTACTTGTAGTACTTGTAGTTGTAGTAGTTGTAGTTGTACTAGTTGTAGTAGCTGTAGTTGTACTAGTTGTAGTCGTTGTAGGTGTAGTAGTTGCAGTCGTTGTAGTAGTTGTAGATGTAGTCGTTGTAGTCCTTGTAGTAGTTGTAGTGGTTGTAGTAGTTGTAGTAGTCATAGCTGTAGTAGTTGTAGTTGTTGTAGTTGTAGTCGTTGTAGTACTTGTAGTTGTAGTAGTTGTAGTTGTTGTAGTTGTACTAGTTGTAGTAGTTGCGAAATATAGTAGTAGTTGTTGTTGTAGTAGTTGTAGTAGTTGTAGTACTTGTAGTAGTTGTAGTAGTTGTAGTAGTTGTATGTAGTTGTATGTAGTTGTAGTAGTTGTAGTAGTTGTAGTAGTTTGGTGATGCTGCTGTTGCTGTTGCGGTTGCTGTTGCTGTTGGTGTCGTTGTTGTTGTTGTCGTTGTTGTTGTTGTTTGTTGTTGTTGTCGCTGTTTTTGTCGTTGTTGTTTTTGTTGTTGATGATGATGATGTTGTTGTTGTTGTTGCTGTCGTTGTTGTGTAGTGTGGTGAGGTTGAAGGTCGAAAAAGTGGTCCGATCATGTCCGAACATGTTTTACCATTTTGATTTGGAAATGTGCTTCGCGCCACAACGGCGTTCACTTTTTCCACATCCGATCGCCCAAAAGAGGCGCAAACATGTGGTGCTTTCACTACTTTGACTTCGAAATGTGCTTCGCGCCACAACGGCGTCCACTTTTCCCACATCCGATCCTCCAAAAGTGGCGCGAACGCGTAGTGTTTTTTTTGTCCATTTTGACTTGCAAATGTGCTTCGCGCCACAACGGCGTGCACTTTTTGAACATCTCATCTTTCAAAAGTGTTCCGAGCATGGTGTGCTTTTGTGCTTTTTGACTTCGAAATGTGCTTCGCATCATAAGGGCATGCACTTTTTCATCATCTCAACTTGCAAAAGTGCTCCGGACGTGATGTGTTTTTAGCTGTTTCACTTCCAAATGTGCTTCGCGCCACAACGGCGTGCAATTGTTCATCTCTCATCTCCCCAGATGGCTCCGCACCCGCCGCTTTAGGGAGCCTACTCGTACTTTTCGACCCTCCGGAGCCACAAAACATTGGACAAACACAGCGTTTCGCGACTTTCCTACCTTTTCCCGCCCCTTCATCTTCTTTCTTATGACTTTTTTCTCTTCTTGATCTTCTTTCTTCTCCTCTTCTCTTCTCTGACTCTTCCCACCTCTGCTTTTTCATCTGTCCATATTGTCGGAAGTTTGAGTTCAAAACTTCCTTCGATAATATATATATATATATATAACCAGTAGTACCGCACGAGGCGGTGGCGGAAGTTTCAAAAATAGGAAACCTATAGGAGAGGTTGGTTGTTGTGATGCATGGATGGCAGAGCGAATCCACTGATGGACCGAAAGGTGGTTGGAGTTGTACTTTTTGCAGTGGTTGCAATGGTTGCAGTGGTCGCCTCACTCACAGCTCCTGGATGTAGTGCTGTGTAGTGCAGCAGTTGTAGTTGTAGCTGTAGTTGTAGTTGGGTTGATGTCGTTGAAGTTTTAATGTTGTAGTTGTAGTTGTAGTTGCGGTTGTAGTTGTAGTGTCGTGGTAATTGTTAATGTTGTAGTATATTTGAAATTGAAGTCCAAGTTGCAGTTGCAGTTGCAGTTGTAGTGTAGGTGAAGTTGTTGTTGCAGTTGTAGTGGCAGCTGTAGTTGCGGTTGCAGTTGTAGTCTAGCTGTAGTAGCTGTTGCAGCTGTAGTCGTAGCTGCAGCTGTAGTTCCAGTGGCACTTGTAGATGTAGTTGTAGTTGTAATAATTGTAGTTGAGGTTGTACTTGTAGTTGTAGTTGGGGTGTTGTAGTTGAGGTGTTGTCGTTGTCGTTGTCGTTGTCGTTGTCGTTGTCGGTGGTGATGGTGGTGTTGTTGTTGTTGTTCTTGTTGTTGTTGTTGTTGTTGTTGGTGGTGGTGGTGGTGGTGGTGTTGATGTTGTTGTTGTTGTTGTTGTTGTTGTTGTTGTTGTTGCTTTAGCTTTAGTTCTTGTAGTTGAATTGTAGTTGAACTGTAGTGTAGTTGTAGTTGTAGTGGTAGTGTAGTTGTAGTTGAAGTTGGAGTTGTAGTTGTACTGTGGTGTAGTGCAGTTGCAGTTGTCTATCTATCTATGTGTCCGTCTTTCTACACATCTATTTATTTATCTATTTGTCTTTCTGTTTATCTATCTGTTGATCTATCTTTCTGTCTATCTACCTGTCTATCCATCCATCCATCTATCCATCTACCTATCCATTTTTCCATCTATCTATCTATCGATCGATCCATCCATCCATCCATCTATCCATCTGTCCTTCTATCCATCTATCCATCTATCCATCTATCCATCTATCCACCTATCTATCTATCTATCTATCTAACTGCAAGTTTGAAAACGAATCTATCCTGCGAGACTTCCTCAATTTTTGAACTTGACAACACCAAAAACGAAACAGTTCTGCGAGACTTCCTCAATTTTTGAACTTGACAACATCAAAAACGAAACAGTTCTGCGAGACTTCCTCGATTTGTGAACTTGACAACATCAAAAACGAAACAGTTCTGCGAGACTTCCTCAGTTTTTGAACTTGACAACATCAAAAACGAAACAGTTCTGCGAGACTTCCTTCAAAACTGACGGCCCCGTACCAATAAGTTTGCCAATTTTTCCATTCCACCTGTCTAAAGTATTGCGCCTGCCACGAAAAAGTGATGCGAGGCCATACGAAGTGCTGCACCTGTCACGCAAAATCATCTTCCCAAAACTGATGCTCCAAAATGTAACCCTTCTCAGGAAATTTGCGCCCGGCCCTGTAACAGTAACATCTCTGTTGAACATGTCTCTTGTACTGCGCCTGCCACGGAAAATGCATCTTGCCAGATCCTCTTCAAGTGCCCCACGCCTGCCATCGTTTTTGAAATGCTACAAAACCCTCACGCTTTGCTCACTATTGACAAGGTACACAATCCCTTGCACCTGCCACGCGAAACGACATCTGAACGTCCAAGAGTGGTCCGAACATGTAGTGTTTTTAACATGTTGACCTCGACATGTGCTTCGCGCCGCACCGGCGTGCACTTTTTCGACATCACTATTTCCAAAAGTGGTCCGAACCCGTCAGTTTTTTTCACTTTTGACTTGGAAATGTGCTTCGTGCCACAACGGCATGCACTTTTTCGACATCACAATTTCGAAAAGTGGTCCGAACTGATGTGTTTTGTTCATTTTGACTTGCACATGTGCTTCGCGCCACAACGGAGTGCACTTTTTCATCATCTCAACTTCCAAAAGTGGTCCGAACTGTTGCGCTTTGTTCATTTAGGCTTGCAAATGTGCTTTGCGCCACAAGTGCGTGCACTTTTTCATCATCTCAACTTCCAAAAGAGGTCCGAACCTGGTGTGTTTTGTACATTTTGACTTAGAAATGCGCTTCCCACCACAACGGCGTGCACTTTTTCGACATCACAATTTCCAAAAGTGGTCCGAACTGGTGTTTTTGTGCATTTTGCACATGTGCTTCGCGCCACATTGGTGTGCACTTTTTCATCATCTCAACTTCCAAAAGTGGTCCGAACTGTTGTGCTTTGTTCATTTAGGCTTGCAAACGCGCTTTGCGCCACAAGTGCGTGCACTTTTTCATCATCTCAACTTCCAAAAGAGGTCCGAACCTGGTGTGTTTTGTACATTTTGACTTAGAAATGCGCTTCCCGCCACAACGGCGTGCAATTTTTCATCTCTCATCTGGCCAGCTGGCTCCGCACTCGCCGCTTTAAGCAAGCCTACTTTTCGACCCTCTGGAGCCACAAATCATAGGAAAAATACAGTGTTTCGCGACTTTCCTACCGTTTCGCGCACCTGGATCTTCTTTCTTCTGAGACTTGCTCTTTTTTGATCTTCTTTCTTCTCCTCTTCTCTTCTCTGACTCTTCCCATCTCTGCTTTTCATCTGTCCATTTTCTCGAAAGTTTGACTTCTAACCTTCCTTCGACTATTGATTAGCATTGCGCATTTTTGCAATATAATGTACTGTATTCATATATATTAATATATATATATATTATTTTTTGAACTCATATAATATGGTTTAATACACATAATTGTTCATTAAACAATATATAAAATTTATGTGATACAAGATAATTTAATATAAGATAACTTAATATAATTTCAAATGTAATTTCCAAACATATTTTATGATGTAATATTTTTTTAAGGAGGGCTAATTATTTTAGGATTTTTTTTGATCAGGTTTAGGAATTATTTTTGGATTCCTGCTTCTCTGCTTTTCCTGCTTTTCCTGCTTCTCTGCTTTCCTGCTTTTCCTGCTTTTCCTGCT
>Ga0126342_10020829_pt1 | contig 10990 bp, 11 predicted proteins | sample Cyp1metagenome_FD_92528 | JGI IMG/M metagenome (GOLD analysis project Ga0126342, IMG submission 92528) | Coral microbial communities from Lord Howe Island, Old Settlement Bay, Australia - Cyphastrea 1 metagenome | ecosystem: Host-associated > Invertebrates > Cnidaria > Coral ... | reverse complement strand
TCCTCACCAACACCGCCCGTTAACGCACCTCGTCTTTTTGATACGAAAAACGGCTGCATGCAAGCAGTCAAAGATCACAGCTGAAATTGCACATGGAGTGATGTGTTCCAAAATGATGAACAAATATATATTAATATATACGTATATATATATAGTGTGTGTTCTCGTAATGTCTTTTGCTGAAGAGTTCAGAACTCCTTTAGAAGGACTTGCTTACTTCATAATGATTATAAGGACTTTCAAATATCCTGGCAATTGAGATGAATTTGATCACTACCCCGGGCAGCCCGGGCAGATTTTCTTTTGGCACAGGAGCGCCCAGAGAAAGAAGCCTTTGTAACAGAACTGCGCGATTTCGAAGTTTGCCCAGATGCTGCTCATTGGCGGTTAGAAGGCGTGCCCATGTTGTTTGGGCCAGTGTGCATGCAATCATATTCTTAAACAATTGCCTTTCAGCATCCTGCTGATTGCAGGGATGTCTGGGAAAAGTTATTAGGTCACCTCATCCCTCACATTGATTGTTGATTCAATTGATGTTGACAGCTCGGGACCGGGAGGCAGCCTGCGCTGCGAATACCTTGGCGTCCGCGGGGGTGTTCTGGCTGATGCCATTGGCTATGGCAAGACGGCCTGCACCATTGGTCTGATTGACAAGACCAAGGCCGGGAGTGCTTGGAGCACGTCAGAAAGTGATTCGCAATGTTCTTCGCTGAAAATCAACATTGAACCCCTAAAAGAACCCACAAGATGAGTTTGGAATGGTTAGGGTTCTCCTGAAAATGGGGTACCAAAATCCGATGGTTTGAAAACTTATTGTCCCATTGCAACTACCATAAATTGGGACATCCGCTCCTTTTTGGGCCCGCTCCAGGCACTGCCAATGCCCAGAGTGCCCATGCCATACAGAGGCACGACTCTCAATGTCCTAATTTTGCAGAACATAGTACTTGTAGCAATGCCGCAGGTACAAGGCATATCCTAGTGCTGATTTGGTAGGTTTGTGATTCCAAACCATAGTCAACCTGACATTTCAATGAGCACTAAGGCACTAAGATCGTTTCAATACGTAGTGATTCCAACATATTCCAAACCATTTCAATATATTTGATGTTTGGGATTCGGAGCCGGCAGCATCTGACAATCATTTGACCCTCCAATCCTTAGGCTTTGTCCCAAGTCGCGCCACCTTGGTCTTGGCGCCCAGCAACCTGCACGGCCAGTGGCTTTCAGAGATCCAAAAGCTGCAGGGCTGCAGATGGGATGGGAGGGGATGGGTGGATACATCAGAAATCTGTTGGTCTGGCATATATCACTACACATGCCCATGAGAATTACGAAGACTGAGGTACTGAGGTGCAGTAGCTCACGCATCCATGAGACATCCTGGAACATTGGTGTAGATTTCACACTTTCTAAAGACGTCTAATGAAATCTCCACCGTCTTTGAACCAAAAAATGCATCGTCAAATTCCAACTTGTTCCGTTGAGGTTCACCCGTGACACCTTGAAGGTGCTCTCGGTGCCAACCTGCGCCCAGCTCAAGAGGTTGACCATGACACTTTGGCCACGCTTCAGTGGTCAGCGGGGAATACCATGGCGGAGATTGACAGCTAAATTGCTTAGGTTCTTAATGGTTCTTACAAGTGGTGTTTCAGTGGAGGAGCAAAGAAATCACCTCGGAGGTGTCGTTGTTGGTGTTTGGGACGTCTAACAGTTATATGGGATTCACACGCTCGTCTTTTTCGACCTGGGACACGAAGTAGGTTTCCGGTTTCCCTCCCTTCCATTATGTTGATTATATATAATCATAGCGTATCATATTAAATTATGGTTTGATATCATTATTGTATGGTTATGATTATTGTTATTATTCTATCAGTATCTATTGCCATCTATCAGCATCTATGATTAAAATTATTACTGTATCGTTTTTCGATGACCAAGATATAATCAATGAAACATAGACTGAATCAATAAATGATATATAAATACACACACATGTATATATATATATATAATCATATATTTATATACAGATATACATACATTACATTACATTACATTGCATTACATTACATTACATTACATATTTATCAATAATATATGATAGATGACAAACTATAATACTTTATTGCTAATTATAACAATTGATTACAGTATGGCCATGAAATCAGCCCCAGGAAAGATCTCATGGAGGCGGATGTGGTGGTTGCCAGCTACAGGCGTGCTGGGCAGGTGGGCAGCTGGTAACAGTAGGGTAAGAATAACCATACACTAATACCATTATCGATAATGGCAATAACAATGATGATGATGATGATGATGATGATGATGATGCTGATGCTGATGCTGATGATGATGATGATGATGATGATGACGATGACGATGACGATGACGATGACGATGACGATGATGACGACGACGACAACGACGACGATTATGTATTTCTTTGCCAAATCGCTGGGACTTTGTGTTAATTGAAGGCTGGAGTGGTCTGTTTACTTTCCACTGAGCGTAATATGTACCAATGGACTAGTCAAAAGTTGATAGATTTGCCCAGCCTTTAAATAAATGAATCATGTTTTCACTGGTAAATGGTTAATTTTAGTATGACATGATTTTCATGACACGTTTGTTTCGCTTTGAAGATCTTTTCCATGGGTTATGTTCATCACTATCAGTATGAATATGTACATTGATACGATCATGTGATGATATCTACACAAGTACTGTATACACACAAGGTTGTCAACCACATTGCAAGGAGACACTACCCAGAAGAACAAAAGAACCATATCCATATTCAATCATGAGTTTGATTAGCCAATCTAAGTTGCTGACCCTTGCTGACCCTTGGTGACCCTTGGTGGCCCTTGAGGCTCTTCTACTCCAACGCATACTTGACTCGTCTGGAAGAGTTGACGCGTGAAAACTCCTTGGGCTTCACGTTCCCTCAGACCGGAGGACGTGCGCTCCGCACATGGTCAATTTGTTTGGCCACAGGGGAAATGATCAACATATTTCAACATATTTCAACATATTTCAACATGTATCAACCCATCCTAGGTTTGTCACAAAGCACCAGCAGTGCCAGTGTATCTTTGTTGCAGACATGGTTTGCTGCAATGGAGTTTGCGTCGTCGTTGGACACCGGTGTCCTGTATTTTGCGGCGAACTTGCACGTCTCCGGAAACGCATAGCACACACACACAACGTTTTGAATTGCTGTTTGTCTTGTGGTCTGAAAAAGAAATTGCAATCGGCGAGCCAGAACAAAGTTTTAAACTTAAAGTGCTAGAATGTCCATATCCTTATCCACGCTCCGTTTCTCATTCTGCAAGCAAGCGTTCCATACCAATGGCTCAGTCGCAGGAAAGCATCCAGGCAGTGAATGGGGCAAGGCCTACCGTCATGCCTTCGAAGCACTTCCACAGTGGTGTGCCAAGCGCTTGGGCTTCTTTCTAGAGGCAGATCAGCAGATGCGAACATGCCGGCAGGATTTGACATGATTTGGCTAAGGATGATGGTTTCCTCTGTTTCCTGTAGATGTTCCCTTGAATCCATTGAATCACATATCACAAACTAGCACAATGACCATAAGTCATAAAATGAACAGAAACTCGAAAGAGATTAAAACATAGTGGGAACATGTGGGAACCATTTTCCGAGATCACCTTTTTACATTTCTTGAGATCTCCTATTGAGTACCTATCCAACATGGGCGCTGTCAGGGTGATCGCAAGCGGCGCCGTTTGAACGGCAAGCAGCGGTCCCAAGATTTTCTCCAGGAGGTCTGGATCAGATTTTCCGAATGAGGCCATGCGTAACCAATAGATACAACGATAGATGCAATAGATGCATCATACAGGTCCATGCGGTCCATGGTTACAATGTATCGACATCCACAGGCAGGCTTGAAGAGAGTGAGATAGTTTGACAATGATCGACAGAACTCCTGATGGCACAGGGGAGCATGACATTGGGTTTTCCAAAACCAGTGTGCCAGAAGATCAAAGGTTTATCATTTATCATGGTTTGTTTACAATCAAAATCATCATGTTCCCGTCATAATCACCATTTTGAGGAATAGAAACCTGGTGGCATGGCCCACGGCAGGCCACCTCTGCCATGTTGAAACACGCAAAGATGACAGAAAAATGCCTGGTCAGGATCCATCTTCCATCTTGGAGCAGACATCCTTCGTGCCCCTTGAGGTGCACGTGTTTTGAAAATCCTGTGTTCCTGAAGTCCTTCGTGATGAGCTTTGGTGGACGGAGTCGATCATGTCGATCATCTAGCTGCTTGACCATGCTTGACCTCTTCATGTTCAGTTTCTCTTCTTTTCATGTTTTTTTCCAGGTCAAAGAATCACTGCCAATCACTGCCAATCACTGCCAATCACTGCTAGATCTGTGAGGCATTTTGGTGGCGCCGGGTGGTGTGTGATGAATTTCATGAGCTTCTGAGCCGCTATCCACCTGCACAAGTGGCTGTGGAGTTGTTCCATGCAGACTTCAAGTCTGAAGCCCTGGGTTCCGCCGTGTAAGATGCGGTATAGCACGTGTCCAAAAGTAATCCAGGAGACTAAAAGAAAAATCTATAAAGCCATCAATAAATGTATCCAAAATATATTGAATCAACAAATATCTAAAGCCATTACCGAAATCCTGGAGCAATTTAACATCCATTCCACCATGAAATTACCTTTCGCATACACTGGCGTATGCCGAGGTGGGGCCTCAGTGGCACTCCTCCATGTCAAACCTTGCCCCAGATCCGGAAGGCGTGCAATGCAATGACGGCAAAGCTGCCATGAGCTGCCCTTGAAGCAGTATAGACTTGATGGAAACGCTATAGAAAGCTGTCGTTGTTCTTCTTGTTGCTAATGCCAACGGCCCGACGGCCGGTGATGAATGTCCCATCAAAATCCAATGTTGTTTCAGATCATGTATTGCACCAACCATCACCAACCCCAAAGAAGATTCAGAAAAAGGAAGAACTTGTCATTTATGTATCATTGAATCATCATGTAATCATGTACCATTATTTTTAGGACCAGTCCTGTTGCTTGCAGCGTTGACCTTCAGGCCGCAGGCTTCATGGGAGTTCAACTGCCCGAGGGCGACAAAGACGAAGAGCGCAAGGTGGCTCAGGAGCTGCCATGGGGAGAATTTTTGGGGAAAATGAGGATAGAATATGAATGGGTTTGGTTTAAATATTGGAAATCCTGTTAAAATATTACTGTATTATACTGTATTGGTTTACAATAACACATCTACACCTAATTTTTTTATGCATATTGTTGCAATACCGGATTGTGGGAAAACCACCTAAATCTATTGGTTTATCATCATTATCCTGTATTATTTTTATTTATACCCCATTTGAAGACACATCCCAATCAAGGAAAAGGTTCACATGTGTATATATATATATTTAACTTCAGCATGATCTTCAATTTGAGGGTTGATGTTCAAGTTCTCAGCAAGTAATCTTCAAGCTGGTGAGGTTAACGTTCAGCTTCTCAGGGCGAACTGGAAGATTGGTTGGTTGAGTTGGACCATGACACCAACTCGATCTCGGTAGACATATGGAAACAATTGAAGACCAATTTATCATTAAAATATATCGATGTGTATAGATCCATAATATATAGTGTGTATATTGACTTCACACTACTTCATATATCCGACATATATCCAATTTACAACTACTTCATAGACTACTTCATATATCCATCAAAACTCCTGACAAGTCTGGAAAATTACCCAAGATGTGTATCCTCCATTTCCACAGACTCCATCCATATTTGGATAAGGCTGGGGATGCCGCCCAGAGGTTTATCATGTCACCAACTCTTTAGGGTTTGTTTAGGGTTTGGGGTTTATCTAGGGTTTCATTTAGGGTTTTTAGGGTGTTTACCACAGTCTTAATTTAAAGAGAATTTACTTTCAAGGCTTACTTACGTGTTCATGTCAGACTTAGGTTTTAGGGTTTAGGATTTAGTGTTTAGGGTTTTTAGTTTTGGAACCAGATATATATATATATATACGAATTATATCAAGCAGATATGAGCAGCATTTTTTCGTGCGCACATGTAGTAGGAAAACCGAGCCTTCTGATGGAAATACTTCCCAGATATCCCACTTTTTTGCAGTCACCTCAAATAACTTCCCTCCCTCACACATGCAAGACTTATATAAGCTTACATATACATACATAAACATACGTACATACACAAGATGTTGCAACCTTGGTCATAGATCAACTGGCAAATTCCGGGATAGCGTTGCTAGGAGTGGATCGATGCCTTTGTTCGCCGCAACACAGCGGATTTGCCGCCCCTGGAAGAAGAGGTCCCTGGAGCTGATGGAGTAGGGAGAATCGTGGGTGCGCCGAAATGGAGAAGATTGCCCCAGTTTTTGAGCTGTGGATCTAGCTAGAGAAGCTGTTGAAAATAGTTGAGGTATGTCAAACGTCAAACTGAACCTTTGTGCAGAGATTGATAAGAGAAACCGATCTTCAACGCAGTTGCCAGGAGCAGATTCTGACAGTGCGGCAGACGCCAAAGGAGAGATGCTGCAGTTTCAAGGGCTTGGGGATGTTGGGGAAAGCCTGGTGGAAAACATCTGGAACTGCTCTGAGAACACGTTGTATGTCAGCAGGTCGTCTAGCAAAAGACATCGTTGCAACTGATTTTCCCTTAGAAGATCTTGCAGCACCACCAGTGCAGGCTATGTTTGCATCGTTTTTTTTTTCCCGAATGCTGGGAGGCTGTACTTTCGAAGGCTGGCTGACATATTTTCGGCTGATACTGTATATACATGCCGATACATAGGTTTCCTGTTTCCCACTGTTTCCCTATTATGGTAGATTCCCAGACAAGCCCAGCATCAGCCCCAGGAGCGTGCCCTGTATCTGGCCCTGACCAAGACCAGTCAGGAGGTGACTCTGACGCAGGGCAGCCAGGGAGCCATAGAGCAGCAGGATGTCAAGGCTTTGCAGGACAGATACGGCTGGTTTGTGGGTCCCTGATGTAGAGAACCACTCAAAGGGGTTTATCAAACATATCAAACAAAGGGTACCTCAAAATGTTTGTAGATGAACGTTTGTTGACCATGTACCACCAGTTCTTTGATATCTCATCTCTGTTATTCTCTGTTTATGTTCCATTTCTTGGAGCCGCAAGGACCTGGGTCAGAGCACCACGGGCCTCTTAAAGCTCTGCAGCCACTTCTGTATCTCCAGTGATTCGGAGGTGTTGAGCGCTGAGGCCATTGGAACATCATCGAATTGGGGGATCACATGGGATCACCAACGTTTTTTTATCCTTTTCTGTTGAGATGATTTTGAGATGAACAAAGACCCAAAGTGGGACAGGTAGCATACCAGGTAGCAACCCTGTTGGGCTTTGAACATGTTGGACTGTTGAGTAGCTAATTGATCGAATGCAAATTGGAAAAGAAGTTTCCCTGCTCAATGGTGTGTATCTAATTACTGCAGTTTTTGAATTGCAAACCAATTGCTGCCAAACACAGCAAAAGATAGGGCCGGACACCAGGGTCAAAGTTTCTGTACAAGCAAATTCTGAGCTACTGGCACAATTTGGTGAGATTTCCACACCATGTCAACAAGCAGCAGAACAAGCATTGATCGTCAAGTTCGTCAGAATTCCTTTGAAGTTTGGAGGTTTCCAATGACCTCAAAATGTTGAAATCATATATATATATATATAACATGTCTCTAGAAGATGACCATGATGACCGGGATAAGTCACGTGTTATATCATGATGATTTACAGCAACATACAGCAACCCAAAAAATGATACCAACGTCCAGGAGGAATGCCAGCGGCAGCTGGCACTTCGTCGCAAGGAGTTGAACTCTGCCCAGCGGGACGTCAAGGTGCGATGCGGGACGAAAGCGGGATGTGAACACCATGGGTTTGCCGAAAAGTCGAGAATCACTGGTTGGTTAATTACGAACAATCCACTGGTTGGTTAGTGATCATTCGATTTGCCTGGGGAAAAAAAAAAAACATCGTTACAAATAATCCCTGGTCATTTTTTCCCTGCACAATGGGGGTTTATCACTCACTTTCTGTAACACCCGTGGTCAGGGCGTTCTTGGGAAGGACATACTCAGATACTGTAAATTTGTGCTAAGGCGCTTGCTGTTAATTTTCTTGATGCCCTCCTTCAGCTGTTGACTCAAAAGATTTACTCAGTGCTAGAGAGGCCAAGGGCATGGCTGCCCGTCCAGCTTGCTAGATTGATGCAAAATTTAAATGCAAGCCATCCACTTGGAACTGCTCCCCCAGTTTTGAGCCAAGCACAAGCTGTGAGAGGCTCTGGCAGACAAAGCCCTGGCGTCGGTGCAACTGATTCAGCACTTCGAGCCGTTCTTCGCAAGGAGGGACCTGGATGGGAAGGGTAGGGAGATCCATGGAATGGATTTGGTGTATGGTGAACTGTTTCCGGATCGGTTTGGTATTGGAGTATACTGAGTATACCATGTTTCCTGACGAAAAAAACAGTAGCTCTGCTGCTCTCGATGGTACATACCCTGTCCACCACATGAATTGTAATTAGTCATAGACCAGGCTGGCTGCACATCACAGGTTAAATTCATATTGCATCTGATATCATCGATATACAGATTGAGTTGAATTGAAGGATATTACAGTCATACAGAGGCAACACACACACACAGAGAGAGAGAGAGAAAACTTCTATATCTACATATTCTGTATGTACTGTATGTGTGTATATATATATATATATGTACATAATTAATTCCATATACCGCATACCTACATTATATATATATACAATATGGTACAGCTCTGCAGCCCCCTCAACCAAACGGTGATGGTCAAGGTTAGAGCATATGGGCAGTATGTACGCTGTGTCTAGGGTGATCTAGGGTGTAGCTTACCCCCACGTCCCCCCCGTGTATAGGTAGTGAACCCTGTACAGTATGAAGTACACTGAGTAACATGTAGGGAGTGTGTAAGTGGCACGAGGCCGCGGCCAGCATTTCCGTATTTCCTATTGGATCTTGATATTTCCTATTGGATCTTGATAACGGCTGTTATATGGCTACTACAAAGACACTTATGCAGCATAATATAGTATATACGTGGTACCTCAATGTAATAATCCAAGTTCTGTGCTTCGCTGGGGATGGGGCGGCAATACCACGGTGGGAGGGCGGCGGGCAGGACCATATATGCATATGATTGCATACAGTATATAATAATATACACACATATCATATATCATATATCATATATATATATATATATATAAACACGATGTATATATAAACACGATATATACATTTCTAAGTAAGTATATATATATATACACCATATTATATACATAATATATGTGTACATATTCATGTGTACTATAATTGTACATATTCCCCGATCTGACACAGGTCCTCTCTGGAGAAACACTGTGAACATCTCCAGAAGGTCACCAAGGCCCAATGATGGATATCCAACTGGATGGTTTTGGTGGTAACATCCCATTTATAGCTGGATGACTGGGGGTACCCAGCATGACTAGCTGGAAACCTCCATTTTTCAGGTTCCAAACTTAAAATCCAGGATCCACGATGATTCATTGGAAGTTCGGCAGTGCAAGCTTTCATGATGTGGAGCTGCTGGTGAAAAGTTCAGGCATCTCTACTGGCACGTGCCAAGTTTTTGGGCTTGAAGGATCCCCACAAAGACAAGGTGCGCCCAGGGCGCGCATGGTGGTGATGCGAATAACTTGTCCATGTGCCGAGAGTGTTTAGTTGCGAGCTTCTGAAAGTCTGAGGCTGCAAAACTAGGCAGGAGCAACGACTCACAAGTATTGACAACCAAAAATTGATATCTACAAATTTGACAAATGACCAGCCATGGCACCAGGCCAGACTTCTCTCGCAGCTGCTGTGTGCAGCCGAGAAATATAGCAGCAACACAAGGGCAAAGGCGCAGACTTTGGGATGGTCCTGGATTTCACCAGGAGAAACATGGTGAACATGTTGGGGAATATATGGGAATATGATGGAATATGATAGAATTTGGGATTTTGTCTCCAATTTTGTGCCAATCCAAAAGTCAAAGTTTGGGATGTTTGAAGAGTGAGCATGTCTTTACGATCTCAATTCAAGTTGATGATGAATTTCTGTAGGGGTGCAGATGAGACACCAGCCTGGCTGGTACATAGATTCTGTCCCAATGCTGGCACAACCACCTGATGAATCACGAATCCAGGCCCTGAACCGCTTCTTTGACTCCAAAGGATGTGGTTTGGGAGACCTAGAGCTCTTAGAGCAGCAGTGGCTTCGATCCACGGGGATTTCTGTGAAGGACTCCAAGTCATCTGCTCATCTCATTGAAGAACCACTGCGCGAAGCAAAGCACACGAATAGCCCTTCAGAGTTTGTGGCATGAGGCGGGATATGCCAGGTATATGCCAGCATTTTTCATCCAACTTGATTACTATTTGCTCCCCTCTGCTACGAATACAGCCTAGGTCGCCCGGCCAAAGATGCCGATCTCAAGACAGGTTGGATCGCCGTGAGGCTACAAACCTTGTCCACCTGGTGGAGCAGTAAGCTATATATAAAATAGTCTAGCAGCTCCCCAAAGGATCGAAACAGACACACACACAGATATATATATATATATATTATTTATCCTTCATTTGAATTTGTACACTTCACCATCAACATGTTTGGGATTCACGTTTACTTTTGAACAATTTGGGGTCCCATATGTACACATTTCACTGTTACACGTACGTCTATATTTCTAGGCGTAATTTGTAAACACACAAGAAACATAAAAATAGTAGTACCATTATATATATTTAAATGGGGAAACGCCAAAGACACCCCTGTGTCAAACGAGCAGGCGACTCCCATCGGCTTACCTTTTTCCCTGAGCCAGAGTTGCCTCGGTGAGGACCTACAGTTGGATGAGTGAGGAACT
>Ga0126342_10020828_pt1 | contig 10991 bp, 11 predicted proteins | sample Cyp1metagenome_FD_92528 | JGI IMG/M metagenome (GOLD analysis project Ga0126342, IMG submission 92528) | Coral microbial communities from Lord Howe Island, Old Settlement Bay, Australia - Cyphastrea 1 metagenome | ecosystem: Host-associated > Invertebrates > Cnidaria > Coral ... | reverse complement strand
TACCAACTCTTGGGGCGCTCCGATTGTTGGCCCTGGTCTCCTCTTGACCTTCACGATATTCAGTCACCATAGTTTCAAATGCACTGACCCCACCACCAGAGTCCGGGGCTGTGTCATTATGGATCTCTGAGTTCATGCGAGAGTCGAGTCGAGTCTGAAGATGGTGTGTATACCCCCCAAAAGGGCAATTGTAATAGGGACAATAATGATGATAAACATCAACACTTTTTGGGCAACTATATCTTCAGACAAACCCATTTGACGAATCATCGCGCACTGACTATGCACCGATTCGTCAAGAAAAATGCTAGATTGAATTTCCCAACGAAAAATAGTTGCTAGCAGCGTTCAATCATATTCAATCAGATTGAATATGATTGAACGCTGCTAGCAACTATTTTTCGATGGGACAAAATAATCTTTTTTTTGCCCGTTAAATCAGCCATTTTCTGGCCTCCAAATTGCCAGCTTCTTCTAGCCCCGTGGCCCAACAGGACCTGTTGAAGCAATCGCACGACAGCTACAAGGTCTTGGGTGAAGTGGCTCAAAAGCAGGCGCTCGCGGCAGTTCCTGTGGTGGTTGGAGAACCATGGGATCTTCAATGGGAATATACCAGTGAGAACATGTGCGTATGGGTGGTGAAAAAATGGGGGATCACCGTAGAGTTGGCAGTTTTGCGATGTGTGGGGGAAAATTCGGGGGATCCTATTTTCAGACAAACCCAAATGGCTATGGATCAATACCTATAGATACCATTTTTAGTGGGATGAACATCCATTTACCAGCTATTTTGGGGTTCACTAGGTACCAGGGTTTTGACCCATCCCCAAATTACTTCAACTTTGCCGTGGATTGGATACCAACACAGTTGGTTGAATTTGGATCTGAATGGATTGAATGAGCCATACCCCTGGGGAGTTAAAGGGTTATGCAGCAGCTTCGAAAAAGCATACCAAAAGACAGAATTATCGAATGAGATTCGAATAAGTCAGGTTATGTCAGGTTTCAGTTTCATGTGTAAACACTATTAAACGATCAAGGTTTTCTATGGTTTTCTCATCCTCAAAACGGGTCGAAAACGAAAGTCGCAGAACGCTATGCGCGACAGGACGTGTTGGTCAAGAAGGTGGATTCAGGCGATCCCGACAACGGGAGATGAATCGGAAAATGGGATACAGATATCCCATCACCCGAATAGTAAACACCCCATGGTCCCAATGGAATGTGGAAATTCCCTACTAAACCATGGTTTCGTTTCAGGGGTGTTGAATATTAGGGTGAAGGGATTATAAGCAAGATGATATGTGGGTGTGATCAAAAATATAAAAATGGGGGATAGAGTCGGATAGAGGATACCCCCAAATAGCCGTTTTTGAAGGGGAATAGGATCATCAACCATGAGATGTTGGTAACGCCAATAGAAAGGTGAGATAGCCCATGCAGCTGGATGGATTAACGGCAAAACTGAGAATCTAGCCAAGCAATAGAAATACGAAGCCAAAGTATGAGGCACAAAAGATTGACTTGTGCCAACAGAAGCTGTTCCATGCCGTTCCTGTATTTCCTTTTCGTTTTTTTGGCACCTGCTGGGTTAAGACTGGTTGGGCACTGGAAACAGGAGATGCTTCTATTTCGGAAATTCAAGGATCCAAAGTCTCTCGCGCATTCCCATACAAAGCCGCATTTTTCCCCCCCCCAAACCAGCCTTATTTCCAGAAACACCAAGCTTTTTACCCGCCCTCCGAATGACCCACAGCCTGCCAAATGGGGTTGGAAGACTACTCTTCTATGGTCATGGGCGATTCTTTGGGTTAAAGTTAACCTGTTGGTTGGTGGGATGGTGTTTCAAAGTCATTTTTTCCACTTGGAGGTACAATCCAGCTATATGGTAAGTGTGTAAAAACCACATTATGACCCATTTGGATATGGAATGAATATATATTTATAATATAATATAATATAATATGATATGATATGACATGATATGATATGATATGATATAATATACATAATGTAATATAGTATAATATAATATAATATAATCATATAATATGATATAATATAATATGATATAATATAGTATAATATGATATGATATAATATAATATGATATAATATGATACAATATGATATAATATGATATAACATAATATAGTATGATATAATATAACATAATATAATATATAAACATATTATAGGAATTGTAAATTAAAACCACTTGCTGAGTGGGATGCATGCAGCAATGCGTTTCAAGGTAGAAACAAGGCACCACCCACCGCGTAGGTAACGAGTTCACGCAACGTCGTCTCGTGGAAATGGAGGCCTGGTCGATCAGTTGCGATCTAGACCCGGTAGTGGAGGGGCCCCCTAGTTATAGCAACTTTTTCATGGGCGACATGATGTTGATTCACCATCATGGTAAATCATGGTAATTTCTTGTATAATAGCCTATTATAGGTATGTAAATCATGGTAAATCACTGAACTAAATTGCCGGATGATTTACACCTGAGATCAAGTTGACAGATGTTGATTGATGGTTAGATGTTAGAAGTGGGTTTATACTGATGATGCTTAGAAGTGGATTGGATGATGCTTTGAAACCTAGATTCTTAGCAGTCATCTAACCATGTATCTATGTTTATTGGTTATAAACCATTTCAACCATGGTTGATTTTCATCTAGTTTATGATAGTTACATCTACCCTCTGGTTAACTAACATAGCCATGGAAAATGGCCCATTTATAGATGGTTTACCTATTAAAAATGGTGATTTTCCATGGCTATGTTAAATAACCAGATGTTTATGATAGTTGAAATGGTTTATAACCAATAAACACTATAATCCACTATATCATAGATAGTTTATAATGGTTTATGATAGTTGCATCTAACCACTATAATCCATTGACCAATTGGTTCATTGGTCAGTCACTGGACGCCGCACAGGGCACAATGGACCGCAAGATGACGGAGACCAATGATTCCGTCTGCAAGTCGCAAGCTGACAGCTCCTTGGAAAAAATGCTGGGGATTTGCCAGAGAAAATGACAAAAATTGCAAGGTATATATATATAATGAAATATGATGAAATCTGTATATAAATAATTATATATGTATATACATATACATATATACATATATATATGTATATGTATGTATATATATATATATATATGTATGTATGTATATATATATGTATGTATGTATATATATATATGTATAGTATATAAATATATGCAAAATTTAATACATTTACATGGAGCTCTTCCACTTTCAGGAGCCCTGGCTCACTATGCAGGAACGGCCCTAAGTTCCATTCTTTCACATTCATCTGTTTTTCCAGGAGGGTGAGTTGTACAGCTTGCACTGTCAATTTTGGGTTTGGATCCTAACACGCCAGGGACTCATCATTTGTACTTTTGTCTGATAGGGAAAAAAACAAATGGGTGAACACTTCGAAAGCAACAGGAACACAAAGAACACACAAGGAATTATTTCAACACTCGGCGGAGTCTCAACAACTTGGAACAGCTCAAACTTGTTTACACTCCGAAACTGCATGAATATTTGTATATAATTTTTTATAATGAAATGTTGGGCACTTCCGAAAAGGTCTGGTCTTTGGGTAGCCATTGGGCAATGTGTTGCTTTCCATGAGGCACCGCACATCTCCTCACCAATCTGCGTATTGACTTGGGCAAGTTGGCAGAACAGGCCCGAAACGGGGAAAGTTGGGGCCTGGCGGCCAACCTGGATAGAACTAGGGTTAGCAACGGTTAGCCAAGAGCTTTATCCCATATATAACTTATATAACCCATATATAACCCATATATAGCCCATATAACCCATATATATCCCATATATAACCCATATATAGCACAAAATATCGCACAAAATACCTGAGGGTATTCCATGTATCGGGTCGCAAGATGGTGAGTAACCACTTAGCAACTGGCATGAATGGGGTTGGACAAAGCTTTTGCATTTGGGGAAGAGGAGGACAGACGTTGCCAAATATTCATGCCTATCCACGGTTCAAGATGACAAAACCCTTACGCGCTCACACGATGGGACCGGACATTTGCCACTTGGTTACGTGTCCATCTACTTATGAAATCCAGTCCAGCCTAGTCTGAAAGAATCCAATTCAAGTCCAAATTCAAGTCCTTAATCATGCCTTAATCTTCTTGGTTATATCATCTTCTCTGTGCCATGGCAAAACTGGCCTGTAAAGTTCAAGATGCAGTTTCCAGGGCCGGGGACGGTCATGATGTTACAGGCTTTGTGTCTATTTTCTCAAGCAGACGGCATGAGGTATTTTCACCACTGCACATTGACTAGTTAATTGACTTTTTTTTTTGTGTTGATATCTTCAATCACCAACCAGTTAACCATCCCACAAATGGGTTTGTCAACAAATCCAGTACCCAGTACCTCCAAATGCACTTATTTATCATCAGTTTGCCAAGTATTGAATTGTCATTTTTGGATACCTCATTCCTGGGCAAACCTAAAGACTCAAGTGGATTTATCTTAGTTTCAATAACTTGGGTAGCACTGATTTTCGATGGTCAAGTACCCAGTTTTATTTGGTAACATCACCATGTTCGATTGCTGACCTCAATTTGTGGTTTTTTAATGGTAAGCTGGCAGATAGCTTAAGATAGAGACTCATCACCCATCCCAGGAGTAAAGTAGTCTTCCACTTCCCATTTAAAAATCATTTGGCAGGGTCTATGTTAGGGGAATGAAGGGTAAATCTTTCAATGGCGAGGGCAACAGCATGGTGGACGCCACCGAGAAGTCTGCCGCAGTGCAAGAGGTGGCCGCCAGTGGCCGCCGCTGCCTGGGACGTCTTGTAGGGATTCGTGAGGATTTGACCAGCAAAAATCCATGGGAGTCACCAGCATTTACCAGCAAAAATTAGAACAAACACGGGAGCACCGGGAATTGATCCAGCAAACATGGAGGTTTTGTCATCAAAGTGGTCACATCCACTGGAGATCGGCCCATTTCAGACGTTGGACTCGTTGGACGGTGTTGACCATGGACTTTTAGGGGTCGTTGTGTTTGCTATGCTATATATATATAAGAGATAGGTATAGATATTCGTATGCATATATGCATATGTGTATGTATGTATTTATGTATGTATACATGTTTATACATGCTGCCATGGTTGGTTGACAGGTTGATGGGGGGTACCCGTAAGAATCTTCGGCCAAAGTTAGCGGCAGGAGCGAATGGCTGACGTACGCCGCCAGAACATGTGCCTTGGAATGGCCCAGCCGAAGTAAAGCTGGAACCTTCAATTTTTGTATGCAATTCATTTTCTCAATCCATTTGTTGTTCCATGTTGGTTTCAAAAAGGAAGCCATCCCATTCTTGAAGTCCCCAAGTTTCAACCGCATTTCAGGCATCCCTATCAACAGTCGATCAGTTGACGTTGCAATTCTTGTTGGTTGGAATAAACGGTTAGATGCCCGTTTTGCTGGTTCTGGCAGCAACAATTTTTGTCTATGCTTGTTGCTGAAAGCTTTTGCAGGCAAGTACACGCCTCAACATGACGATATGACGTGTCAATATTGCCGTTGATTAACTCCTCTTTGATAGGCGAGATCCGCATATATATATATATATGTATGGGTTTGTATCCAATTCCATCGCATGGTTTATCATCAGAAAATTGCAATAAATTGGGTGTCTTCCCCTCATTTTTTTCGACCAATTTTGGACAAACCCAAAAACTGCATGGAGTCTCCTTCAATAAGTTGATCAACCCCCCATTGTTTTTAATGGCAAACTCCGTAACTCCCCGTGTCTGTTACATAGTGAAATCCCCATTTCTAATGGACACTTCCCAGATTTACGACCTCAGCGTGTTCCTTCTCAGGATGATCATGGATATGTTGACCAACGCTCAAGAGACCATGCACACCAGCGCTGAGTCCCTTCAGAGCTTCACTCGCTCGGAGCGGGGGAAGTGGTGGATTTGGGGTGGTAAACCTGTCAGAATATCCTCGAAATTGAACGATTCACGACATGAATTTTCAATGGTAAATCTGGGTATTATCTATTGGATTATCTATTTGATTATCCAATATCCAATGATCATTCAATTCACTATCGAATCTGTCCACTGTTTATAGGAATTGAAAACCCAAGGCACGTCTTGGTTACTTTAAAAAGGTTGATTTTTTGGGATATTTTGTGACTCAGCTAGGATTTTATCCATGTGTTTTCAGTGACATAAGTTGCTCCTGACAACGACTCAGGTCATTGTTGGTGGTAGATCCCATGCTGTACATCACCCCAAAAAATCATGAATGCCTGGTCAATGGCCATTTCAGGATCCCAAATTGGAGGTACCTACCATATATAAGGCCTATGTAAGGGAATATCCCAGCAAAATATGGCCAGAAATATGGTACAGTACCTCCATTTTAGGATCCTGAAATTCCCATTGACCTGGGTTAGAACCCAGACTTTGAGGAAAAGCCTACCTGCCTACCTTTCTCGAAGAATTGCTCACTTTTGGATTTCAAACAAACCAAGTGTTGGATGGCACAACTGTGCGACCCGAGCCCCTTCAAGAATCTTGGGTCTTAAGGTTCGAACCCACCCCGAAAGAGATTGACAACACACAAAATTGGAGCGTTGCGAAGCCACTTTATACATTTGCCAAAAGTGTAGACATCTATAGATAGATAGATAGATAGATCGATAGATAGATAGACAGATGGATAGATGGATAGATGGATAGATGGATAGATGGATAGATGGATAGATGGATAGATAGATAGATCGATAGATGGATAGATGGATAGATGGATAGATGGATAGATGGATAGATGGATAGATGGATAGATGGATAGATGGATGGATCAGATCAGATCAGATCAGATCAGATCAGATCAGATCAGATCGATCCATCGATCGATAGATAGATAGATAAATTTATAGATTCATAGATGGATAGATAGATGGATGGATGGATGGATAGATAGATAGAAAGATAGATAGATAGATAGAGAGAGAGAGAGAAATAGAGATACAGCAAGACAGACAGACAGACAGACAGATAGATTGATAGGTAGGTAGGTAGATAGGTAGGTAGATAGACAGACAGACAAATAAATAGATAGATAGATAGATAGATAGAAAGATAGATAGATAGATAGATAGACAGATAGATATATATATATATATATAGATAGATAGATGGATGGATGGATGGATGGATGGATCGATCGATCGATCGATAGATAGATAGATAGATAGATAGAGAAAGAGAGATAGAGAAAGAGAGATAGATATACAGACAGACAGACGGACGGACGGACGGACGGACAGACAGACAGATAGACAGATAGACAGATAGATAGACAGATAGATAGATAGGTAGGTAGATAGGTAGGTAGGTAGGTAGATAGACAGACAGACAGACAGACAGACAGATAGAGAGAGAGAGAGAGAGAGATAGAGATACAGACAGACAGACGGACGGACGGACGGACAGACAGACAGATAGACAGATAGATAGACAGGTAGATAGATAGGTAGGTAGATAGGTAGGTAGGTAGGTAGATAGACAGACAGACAGACAGACCGATAGAGAGAGAGAGAGAGAGAGAGAGATAGAGATACAGAAAGACAGACGGACGGATGGACGGACAGACAGATAGATAGTCCTCCAACATATAACATTCATGAATATGTATAAGTTCTCCATAACCCTCCCATAACCAGCCCCCCAAAAACTATGGCAGGAGATCATGCGCGATTCCGCCGCCAACATGGAGATGCAGCTCCGCGAGGCCAACGATTTTTCTGGAATGATCCGGCAACGCTCCACCGAAGCACAGTGGATTCATGTGGAGAATCCACTTAAGATAAGAATAATCCACTTGGAAATCACGATTTCTATGGATTTTGATTTGGAGTTCAATGCATTCGATTTGGATAACCCAAACCACTACATACTTGAATTGTGATTATCATCATTAAGTATTGTTACACACACTTGAAAGCACATACGGGGGTTGATAATGTTAACTAGTATATGGTTACACTGGTAGTACTACAATGAATACCCCAAGTTTGGCCGAAACAATCAGGTCTGGGAGTTGTTGCGAAGTCAGGTGTGGGGCGGATCATTTTCGGGATACTACCCCCTACGAATTATTCGTAGATCACAGATCATTTGATGGCATTATTTACACCCCCTGAATTGAAAATGGAACCCAATCATGGCCATATCAAATAGGAAAATCATCTTCCAGACCTTATGTTTCGGTTCCATGTTGAGTTTCAAAAGGTGCAGGCGGAGACCAGTGACAGTGGACATCTTGGAACTGCAGGCGGACAATACATGGCATACATCGCATCATCAGTATTATCATCATGACTCTATGAACATGTTCATTGTTTATTTCTACAGTAAATTCCTTGTAGTATATAGAATGTATGCCATTTATAGGTCATTGGGGTTTTGAAATGGCTGAGCAGCTTATGGCACCTCGGACCTCATCAGGTCATCTTGAAGCAGATGGGCAAGATGCAGGACGGGGAGCATATCCTCGACGATGTGACTTGCTTTGTCGAATCATCTATAGTTTTGGACTTTCAACCAACAAGTGACCAACAAGGACCAAAACCTTTTTCACTGTATCTGAAAATATCTTTTGACTCTCTGTGTTTTTGTGTTCTGCCTTCCTTTCTAGTCTATAGCCTCATTTTTGGGCGGATTCTGGACATGTCTTCCATTTGGCTTGGCAAAGAAGGTCCGAATACGGCGTTTCTCGCAGGAAGCGTTGCTGGGAGGCGAGGAGGATGAAGCTGGTCAGAAGGGAATGAATCTCAAGGCCTGGACGTCCATGGCATGTGGGTCAAGGCGGTCAAGGTTTTTAAATATGTACCCCAAAGCATTGGTAAAACCCCACTAAGTCACTAAGTAATTCTGGATGATTTCTCCATGTCATTGGAAATCTTTGGCATTTGAAATTTTGGAGTACTCTAAAGTCTGAACTTATTGTTGAGTTCACCTCCAGAATCTGCTTCAAAAATGGGCAAATGACCAACAATAGAAGGGTGGACATAACCAACAACCCTACCCGAAGCAAACTGCTGCAAGTGGAATTCATAGCCGTTTTGGAGATAATTTTCCCCAGGCCACGAACATGGGGAATTTCGGCTTCCGTCTACTGATTGTTCAATCATAGATGTTGGCAGTTCCTCGCCCTCTGTCAGGGGAACCCTGGTGGTTTCTAGGTGTTTCTGGACCACTCAAAAGGAATCCCCAGGCTTGGGATGACCACAAGTATCTCAAAAGTTGAACGTATTCAATTTGGAGCTCAATTGGAATCCGAAGTCCATGAACCAATGATTCGGTGTACCGTATACGCCGTATACAGCCAAGTAAATAGGGACAATCCTTTTCTTAACCAGCAATTTTTTTTTGGGGGTTTTCCCGACCTCGTCAGTGACACCAAACCCCGATGGCCGAAGTGAGTAACCCAGGTAATAGATGATCTAGTCATTAGTAATAGCTTCACCCAATGTATTGACCGAATAGGTTACTAGTTACTAATAGGTTACTAGTCACCCCAACAATCAATGTTACCAATAGGATCCAATAGGTCATTAGTGGTTGTTGGTTGTTTTAAGATGCACCCCCGGTGCCAGTCCGCCGTCTCTGCCATGGTGGAACGTCTGGAGGTGATGGTTGGAGGGAGAGATTGGGGATGAGGATTCCCAAAAATGGGGTAGAGTGGAGCCACAAAACTGCTAATTTTATATCTATATTTTCTGTATATTATACACTAATGTAACTAATGTATATATATATAGATAGTAGATCTACATACACAATATATCATCATACTATACACATATCTATATAGATACATTCTTTTGATCCCTTCCCAAATGAGGAGAGGAGCCTTGATCTTCACCACTGTGAATGCGGATGGGAACCAGAAAACAGGGGATCGAGGGAACCATCAGTAGATGGGTTCGTTCTTGAGTAGTCTCTGAGCTCTGGTTGCTGGACAGACTTTGGGGTTCTTTAACTTTGATGACTTTGATCCACTTTAAAAAGAGCAGACTGTATTCCCACCAAACATGAGATCCATATCATTTTTTCCCAACAAATCAGAATTTCATAGAACTAAATAAGATATGTATACACATGTGTGTATATATGTGTATATATGTATGTGTATATATATATATATGCATACATGCATTTATAGAGAATTTTATTGATAGTGATATTGATATTGAAATACGTAGCGTATACATCCCCCAGAATGAGAGGCTCCAAAAACCCCGGCGTTTTTCGGCACGGAATCTGTCAGGACAGCGCCCAACGTTTGGAGATGGCCACTACTGGAAGCGGACAAGGCGCCGGTGCATGAGAGAAGAATGGAGGTTTAACAATCAAAGATGTCATTTTAAACATCACAAATTCAGAAGTGTTATTTTTAAGTATCAAACATGTGGTTTAACCATGAAAAAAACTGGGTTTAAATGTAGGTTTACGTTTATAAACAGTAGTTTCGAACATGGGCGTTGTTTCAGTGACCTCCCATTGGCTCAAGCCACAGGTGGTTCGTCGGCTGAGATGGAGGTGGGCGCAATTTTCGTCCTGGTTGGGGGAAATATAAGCAATCAAAACATGTTGCAGTTACATGATGTGTATATATATACATACATATATTTACATACTATACTAATATATATATATATATCTATACATGTATACTATATATATATATATATATTCTATTTACACATACGCATCATACAATCATACAATCATACAATCATACAATCATGCATACATACATGCATGCATGCATGCATGCATACATACATACATACATAGATACATAGATACATAGATACATAGATACATAGATACATAGATACATAGATACATAGATACATAGATACACAGATACATAGATACACAGATACATAGATAC